>Ga0302319_10001683_pt1 | contig 49143 bp, 50 predicted proteins | sample Bog_T0_2_FD_203319 | JGI IMG/M metagenome (GOLD analysis project Ga0302319, IMG submission 203319) | Peat permafrost microbial communities from Stordalen Mire near Abisko, Sweden - Bog_T0_2 | ecosystem: Environmental > Terrestrial > Soil > Wetlands > Peat | place: Sweden: Abisko, Stordalen Mire... | reverse complement strand
ATCTGAAATCCTGAAATCCTGAAATCCGGGGACAGACGGGACGTTATCTGTTAGTTTGTTGGCGTGGCCCGATTTCGCTCGCGTGGTTGCTGCGACATTCCGCATCATGTCACTGACCTGACCACATATTCCGCGCGTCGAGTTTACAACTTACCCCGCCACCATCCCTGGAGAGGAAGTGGGAAACGTGTCTTTCGTTTCCACTTTTCCTCCGCAAACTGCTGCCGTCTGCACGGATATGGATCAGACCGCTTTCAGGCAGAAAGTTCTAAAGTCGTCCTCTAGAGCCGGGGAGAGAGGATTTGAACCTCCCGCGGGAAGGATGTTAAAGACATCGCCGACGTAAGTCCAATTGACCAAATCATCGGAGCGGGAAATTGCTATCAAGTGTAATGGGCCGCCATCCGCAAATTGTTCGGCAGTACAGTAGAGATACCAACCGGAATCTCCCTTGGACTGGCTCTGAATGATTGACGGATCAGGACAACTCTGCATTTCCCCTCCGGGCACCGTGATCCGCAACGGATTGTGGTACATACCTGTACCAATGGAAGAGGAGATACGCGAGGAGGGCAACGTGAGAGAGCCGGACTCTGCAAAACCGCGACTCAAGAGAGCTATCAGCAAGACAGTTATTCGGAGGAACACTCTCGAATCGTAAATTACAGAACCAGCGCTATGGCCCCAACATAGCCCTGAGGACACGAGGCTAAATGTACCTATCGTTAATTCAACGTGCTAAGTAGATAATCGATGGTATCGAGCTATCGAGTACGCGCTAGGCAAGTTGTGGTCCTTGCGTTACCTAAGACCGGGAGGAACCACGATCAGGGTTGATGCCTGCGGGCAACGCACCCAATATACATGAAGCGACACCCGGCGGGCGGGCCGGCAAGTTGGTTATTCTTTGTGGGTTTCAGTGCCTCGTTAGGGCCAGAAAGAGTCAAGGCTGGCATTTGAGAAGCGCTCGCGAAAAATGACGCAGTCACCCAGCGAGAGTGGGAAGAAGCCCCTGAGGCTATGGTTACTTGGCTGCTCATTGAGCGGTTCTGCCGGGTGTCCGTAGTCATCCAGTAGCCGCAGTAGCCAGTTCCAGGGCGGAGCAATGATATAAAGGTCCGCGTTGTCACTGAGAACATCCTGCACGGCAATTTGTGGAACGGGATAAATTTCGCTGGCCGCCGCCAAGTTCTGCTCTGCTGAGTCTTCCCGCTGATACTTCCTCACGTGCTCCAAGCCCACCGGAAAGACAATACGAGACGCGACCTGTGCTGGCGAATAATAGTAGAGCGGAAGCACAAGATGCGGATCGGATACCGCGAGTGTTCCTGTCTTCGGAAGCGCTGCGATTAGTCGCATCAGCGTCATTCGCTGGTTCTGATAGTCGAAGAAAGTATCTGTGATGACGAAGGTGCAAAAGCTAAGGCAGCATAGCAGAAATAACAATGAGGCCACGGCGCTCCGCCGGAAAATTCTGTATGCCGCCACCGCCACCGCGAAAGCAACTCCATAAATAACGGGTAGTACATGTCGCTCACTGAGCATGCCCGCACGAACGACCGCGATCACGTAGGCCAGCACAGGATACGAAACCAGTACCGCAACTGCGGCAAACACATGCGGCGGCAATATCCTGGGAGAGTGTTTGCGCAATTGGATTCGTTCATACACATAGATCACCAGAGCGGCGAACGTGGTCAATCCAGCAAGGTATCCAACGCTACCCAGCAGGTAATTATAGGTCCCGATTATGAAGTCCGGATTGGGCTTATTCCATGCGTAAGGTGAGAAGCGAGCCACCGATGCGTTGATCAGCCCCAGATACGGAACCAATGAACCCGCCGCGACCATCAAGGCCAGCCACGTCTTCCATCGGATCCGGCGACGTCCTGATGTGAAGTAATACGTTAGTTCTCCCGCGGCGACCGGAAAAAAAGCGAGGATACCGTAATAGTTAGAGGACACAGCCAACGCCAGACTCACTGTCATCACCAACAGAGCAGCTTTCGGATGTGGCGACTCGGTGCTCCAATGCCAGGCCAGCAAACTGAGCATCGAGAAACACATCACCAGCGCGTAGGAGCGCGCCTCATAGCTGTAGTCGAAGGCATGCGTGGTCATGTAGAAGAAAACCCCGGCCGCTGCGTAGACCGGAGTAACGTACTCTTGCAGAAGAGTGAACAGGCAGAGCATTCCGACCAGTCCTGCAAGAATGAAAGGCGTGCGAATCGCAGCCTCGCTATTGCCTAGCAGGTGCTGGCTGGCGAGCACCAGCAGGTGAGAAAGCGGAGGGTTTGGGTCTGCGCCGCCGGCCAGTAAATGCCAGATACTCCCGAAACTGCCTTGCTTCGCAATGTAGATGGTAATGAATTCATCGAACCAGAAAACGCGGATGTTGGCGAGCGCATAAGAAGCGGAAAGAAAGAAGGCGGCCAGCGCGGTCATCATTACGCCAGGACGCGCATTGAGAGCTGCTTCAAGATTTTCGACTCGGCTCACAAGCATTGGCAGTCGAATAGGCTCAGATACCTCGCGTGTCGACATGATCTCCAACCTTCGTAATGAATCCTTCATCGTGGCAGTGTCAGGCAAACTCATCGTCAGGCAAACTCATCGCCTGCAGATCATTTTCCAGCGACTGCAGCAAGCGGGCGAGACTGAAAAACCAGCGTGCCGGCTACCTTGTCAGTCAGTTCAATACGTCCCCGGCCAATCAAGTATGGCGTAGGAGCGTCGTCCGAAGTCTGCCTGTCAACCACGTAGAACTTCGGATTCTCCGCAACGAACTGATCTATATTCTCGACGGGGAGTTTTGGATTGATCGCCTTCCATCTTTCGATCGCGTGCATATTCGTGGCGTCCCCAATGTATGTTTCAGGCGGTAATGTCAAATATACGAGGCGGTCACGGATTTCCGGCGCCGCTGATTCCATCAGAGAAAAGAACTGCAGGCCATCGGCCACCACAATCGGATAAGGCCCGGGCACCTTTGCCGCAAACTCGAGCTTTGGTTTGTCGGTCTCCAGGTTATCTGATGTCACCAGCGCGGCCAGCAGGATAAGAAAGGGTGCCATGCGTCGAAAAAACGGCGTTGCCGGAAGGCATGACGCAATCAGCGCGCTAGTGCCGATGACCGTTGCCACCAGGTAACGCTCGTTGAACGTCTTGGTTACAATTAGGCTGAACAGAAAAACAATCACCGGCAACAGTACCAGCCCAAAGATGATCGGCCACAATCCTGCTCGCTGATAGCGCCTTTCACCCTGTTCGCTCGGAGTGTCGTCCTGCCCCAGGAACCGTCCAACAACGATGATGATCATCGCAATCAATAGAAGGAGGATATTTACGTGCCCCTCCAGAAACAAGTTGCAGATAGCCGCGGTGAATCTGCCGAGAGTCGGCTGCGCGTAGTATGCACCCCCCGACGAATCATTCGCGCAGTAGCCGCTCATCATCCGCATCAGTGGTCGCCATACAAAGATCGAAGCTCCGGCAGCAGTGAGCGCGCACCACAGAGCGACCCGAAACCTGCGGATGTAATAGCAGTTGGCCAACTCGATGAGCCCAAGGCACGGAACGAGCAGCACGGCGTAAAAATGCAGCGATATCGCCAGTGCCAGCAAAATTCCTATAACTGCGCTACGCCACCAGCTTTCATCACGGTTCAGGCCGTCCCAAAACAGAAGCGCCAATGCAAAGCACGCGACCACCCCTGCATAGGGACGAACCTGAACTGCGAAACCGTATAGCCCATCCAGAACCAGACAGAACCCAAATGCCGCGCGGGCATCTCCGAGATAGCGTCGCATAAGGAGGAAGCTGCAGATTCCCGCCAGCACAACCGCGGCGATCGAAGGCAGACGAAGAGCCAGCAGGCTGTCGCCCGCAATCTCGCTATAAACGTGCAGAAAAACAACCCACCCAGGCGGCGAGAATTCAGCGCCACGCACCAAAGCGTCGTAGATCTCCGCAACCGAGGGCAGACGTATCGTCCACACCGTGAGAACCTCGTCCATCCATAGCGGTACAACGCTGGCCGACACCGATGCAATGGCAACGTAGCAGATCAGAAAAATGCCGAGAGCTCCCCAAAGAAACGGGCGACTTTCATGCTTTACGACTCTCTCAACTCTCTGTTCAGGCTTCTCTGCTGTCCGAGTCAGCATTTTCTCCTCTCGATTGCGTAGGAACGGCCTTGGGATGCGGCGGCGACGAGGACGTAGGCGGACCGCGTCAGTCAGCTCCGCTGCAGGAGTGCGATGAAGTGAAGTTTTGCCCCAAATACCCAGTCGGCCGGCTTGGGATAGAGACCGAGCTCGGTCTCTATCCGCTCGGATCTTAACCCGATTTCCTGCCACGCGACGTGCCATTGCTGCTCGGTCCAGTAATTGTAGGGCAGCGCCACGCCAAACCTCGCGTTCCCCACCCAGTCCATAAAGCGCAACCTCGCAGTCGCGACCACTCCTTTCCTGTAATGGTCTTTGATCAGCACGTGCCGCTTTGCGACTCTACGCGCTTCTTGCAGCAGAATCCTCGGATCGACGGTGTGGTGCAGCACATCGGAGAAAAGCACCGTGTCGAATGACCCGCTGTCGAACGGAAGATGGACGCCGTCGAACATTTCAACTGGAATGTGAGTCTGAGCGCGAGGAAGCACGTCAATTCCCTGTACGCTGATGTCTCGCAGTTTTTGGCGCATGATCGCAGAGACGAGCCCACTGCCACACCCAACATCCAGCACGCGCACTCCTGAAGGGAGCAGTTTCGCGAACCAGCTGGCGAGAACGTCGACTCGGCGGTCCGATACTAGCTTGTTATGAAGGACTCCGGCGGTTGCGCTCAAAGTATCGGATATCATATTTGGCTCCAATTTGATGGGGTGACCGCGCGACTTTCACCGCTGCGATCTGCCTGGTCTACTCGTGGAACATCCAGGGCTGCGGATGCGGAATCGTAATCGGGGCATGCTCGATGTCGAGAAACTGGTCCACGTTTCAGCGGACGGCACCTGTTCAAGACGCAATACCCGGTTTCCACCCTTCCGAAAGTTCGCCTGAGCTACTCGCTCCCAAAGCCGCATGATCCTTCGCCGCGTCGCGATTGATTTGTTCAGACATTTCCGTGAAGGGGCGCACATGCAGTTCGAAAGTGCTGAGCATGAAGCTGAACAGCAAAATCTCTATCCCAAGCGAAACCGCCGCAGACGACGGAATCACTATCCTCGCGATGTGCTCGATTTCCATCATGCCGAATGCGTTCTGCTTCCACTGCCAGAGCGCATAAAAAGCCGCAAGCACTCCGGCCAGAGTCATAGACGTTCCGGCTACCAATCCGCGTTCCAGCGTGAAATGTTTCGTGTACCTGTGGGGATCGAGTCCGGCCGTAATCGGATAAAGGCCTTCCTGCACGGCATAGACTCGAGATAGAATCCAGAAAAGAATTCCCTGAAATCCCACCACGACCATCGTGTTGCAGTAGATCAGAGTGTCAAGCCCCAGGTTGATGCGGTGCATATGTATCGGCTGGCCCAGAAGAACTCCACCCAGCACCAATCCAACCATCATTAGCGTCAGGCCCGGATAGAAGAACAGCCAGCTAGGGCTGAAAAGCATCATGAAACGAAGATGCCGCCAGCCGTCGCGATAGGGTCTGAGATGAGGTGGCCGCGAACGCCCGTCTGGGCTCAGAACCGTAGGGACCTCCGTGATCGAGAGGTTGAGGAGAGTAGCCTTGATCACCATTTCCGTGGCGAACTCCATCCCCGTAGTTCTCAAATCCATAATCCGGAAGGCATCCAGCGAAAAGCCACGAATGCCGCAATGAAAGTCTCCCACTTTGCCCGGGAACAGGGCCTTGCCGATGGCCGACAGGATGGGATTTCCAATGTAGCGGTTCTTCCACGGCATGGCACCTTCCTTGATGCCGCCCTTGAACCGGTTGCCCATTACAAGATCGTAGCCTTCGCGTAGCTTTTCCACAAAGTTGTCGAGGTTCTCGAAGTCGTAGCTGTCGTCGGAATCTCCCATGATGCAATATCGACCGCGACAGGAAGAGATCGCGCCATAGAGTGCGGCGCCATATCCCTTGAGCGGGACATTCACCACGCGCGCACCTAACCGTGTTGCAATCTTCTGCGAGCCATCGGTCGATCCATTATCCCCAATCACGATCTCGCCGGAAATTCCGGAGCGATCAAGGTAATGTTTTGCTTTTCGAATACAACTGTCGAGTGTTTCCGCCTCGTTGAGACAAGGCATAACAATGCTCAGTTCAATGTCCATAATGATCGAACGCGCCGGAGATTCAAGAGCAGCTACATTTTGGTTAGAACTACGAAAATTATGTACAGAAATCCTTCTCATTCTTAGAGCTGGATTCGCATGGCCGAGATGCCTCGAGCAAAGCTGTCTAGAGGCTGAGTAAATCGAAAGCAAGTGTCTGGCGATCTCTAGAAAGGGTGCCAGGCACTCGCGGCCATGAAATGCGCCACCTGCACCGATCCTGTTTCATGCCGGGTGGAGTCCAAAGCCACACTGCGCCTCTCCCATTGTGGGAATTACCTGTGACGGGCAAGGAGAACAGAGAGTTAAAGACCTTCACCTTTATAGCGTTAAGGCGCGTCCAGAGATGCGGCGATAGCCTGTTTGAATTCACGAATCGCGACACTCCGATTGTTCTTGTGGAAGCTAACAACTGCGCACTCCGAAAAGCTGACGCCTGACGGATGTTTCTAGAACTCGTAATGCACTCCAACGGTTACGTTGTTTGCATGGAAGTTCCGAGGCGCGGTGAACCCATAGGCCGGACCGCTCATGGCAGTATTTGGCAGCGTGCTGCAGGGCACCACCGGAGCCGGGGTAGTCGGCGTCGGGAGCGTGCTGGAGGCATTGCAATACTGTGCTCCCGAAGGACCACCCTCGCCGTAGCCGAAGTAGTTATACTCGGCCTTCCAGATCAGATTCTTTTGCATCGCATAGGAGAGATTCACAAAAGGCGACTGATAGGTAGAGACCAGCGATCCGTTCACATCGCGCGGATCGTTGAAAAAGCGGCTGCCGTTGACCGAGCTTAGGCGGTAGCCGATGTTGGCGTGGAATTTGTCGATCGGCGAAAGAGCCAACGCCACTGACGCGTACTGCGTTGGAGCGTTCATGAAGTCCTTGGCCGGACCAAAAGTATAAGGACTCGCCGATCCCGCGCGGGGAGCTGGAGACGGGCACGCCGTGCCGGTTGGCGTCGCGGCGCCAGGTATGGTGGCGCTGGCGGCCTCGCCCAGGAAGCAGATGTTGGTCGCCGAGTACACGTCGCTGTAGGCATAGCTGATGTCGAACCCGTAGTGCTCGTTCGGCATCAAGTCGGCATTAAAACTCGCCGTGCGGCTATGATCGACGTGCTGGAGCGGGCCATCAACGGACGCTGTGCCTGTATTGTTCGTATTGTTATGGCGCTCGATGTCGTTATACGCGCCGGAGAACGTCGCCCAGGTCTTCGGTCGGTAAGTGGTGTGGATTCTGTAGTGCTTAAGCTGACGGGGTGCGACCGGGGTGAAGACATTGTCGGCATACTGAACCTCCGCCGAACCGCTGATATTCCAGTTGTTTGTCGGGCGCAAGGCCACACCGAAGATACCGCCGTTTTCGTTGATGGTGAAGTTGGTGATACCGGCCAGATATCCCGTTGTGTTCGCGGCACCTTCGCCGATGGTGTGCTGCTGGTGGTGATAGGTGAGTGTGAACGTGGTGCGATCCGTTGCGTCGTACTGTGCGGTTACGTTGTTTGTGATGAACTTCTGGCCGAAGAAATCATACTGCGGAGTTTGGACGCTCGGGCTGCCTTCAAACGTAGAAGTTGCCTTGCCCGTGGCCGGGTTGATCGCAGTGTTGATCACCGTGGTGGTTAACGTCGTGCTATTGATGTTCGGGGTTGCGGAAGTCACGGTGGTTGCACTCGTAATGTTAGCAACTCCCGGCTGGTGCACATTCGAGTAGTCGATCTGTTCGGAGATGCTGAGCTTTTTCATCGCCTGCCAAGTGACGCCGTAGTCGGCGGCGATCGCCTCCCGCTTGGCGCTGGCATGACCGAGATAGGTGATCTCGCGGGTACTTGCCGCCAGACCCTGGAAATCATCGTAGTAGTTCGGCAGGCTCATATTCGCGTAGGTGTAGCGAACATTGCCGTTCATCGTAACGTTCCTGATGCTCGAGCTTTGTAACCGGAAGATTTCGGACGGGAAGATGACGCGGGTCGGCTGGGAACGCGAATAGCTGGTAATCACGTTACACGCCGGATCGACGACGGGCAGACCGTTCGGACTCTGCGCCGGGGAAATTGAGGCGGCTCCAACGCCGGCGTTGCAGGTGATGCCGACCGGCTTGTTGATCGGATTGTCGTAGTTCTGGAGCAATGCGACCCTGGATCCGTTCGCTTCCTGCAGGTTGAAATACTGGGGCGCCATGCTGAAATAGGAATCGCCCTTGTAGTGAGTGACCTGCTCTTCATAGGTCAACCGGGTCCGCGATACCGGCTTCCACTCGACCGATCCCGTCCAGTCATCAGTGCTGTTGCGCTGATACTCCTGGAGCAGCACGTCGTAGGAGCCGCCAACCTGATAACCGCTCGGCGTCAGGCTCGGCCCCTGGAAGACGTTCTGCGAGTAGCCGACGCGGAAGGTCACCTTCGACAGCGGAAGCAGTGTCAGTTTGGTGTCCGTCATGCGGCGCACCGTATTGAACATAAACGGCGAATGCGTCACCTGCGGCCACGCGTAGGAACCCGTCGGCGCCGCGGCGGGACCGATTGGAATCGACTGACCGGGTGGAAGGTTCGGATTGCCCAGCAGGTTGTAGTCGAAGTACTGGCGGTCACGGCGGAACAAGCCGGAGAAGTCGTAGAGCTTGCCCTTGGAAAAGTCCAGCTTGGCAATGCTGTTCGGATCGCCGCCGAGCCCGCTGGTAAAGGCTTTCAAGTGATCGACGAGGGTATTCTTCGTGTGCGGCAGCGCGCGCAGTTCAAAGGTCGATCCCATGATGCGCGGACCGGACTGCTGGTTGACGAGAGTGTCGTACATGGCACCGCTGCCGTCGATATTGGCGACACGTCCGCCCAGATCGATAGACTCATGAAGCGTGTAGCCTTCCGGAGCGGCCTGGTGAGACACCGTCATTGGAAGCTGCGCGACGGCAGCGCCCGCCGTCAAGCCCAAAATGGCTGCGGCCATGCCCCCAACCATGAATCGGGCCGCCGCAACGGAATGCTTTTCGCTCAACAGCCGGGAAGTCCATCCTGGGTTCATCATATTGAAAGCCTCACTTGAAAAACATTGCTCGTCGAGACCTTGAATCCCTACGCGCAATCGAAACGCGACCGCGCCTCCGCAATTCTTCAGGCGCGTTGCAATCCATGACTCCTACCTGAGGAACGCCGCATTCATGTTCGAGCCATGAATATAGGTATGGCAGTTCGTACAGGTTATGGTTTCCGACGACCCCGCGCTCATTCCGTGAACTGTGTTGGCAGATACGCCGCTGTGGCACTGGTTGCAGAGCGGGTTGATGGCCGGCATGTTCAGCAGGCGGGCGTTCTGGGAACCGTGTGGAGTGTGGCATCCCAAACATCCCTCGGCCTTCACCGCAGCGTGTTCATAGACGAACGGCCCGCGCGTCTCGGTGTGGCACTTGGTGCAGATCGCGTTCTGGTCGGCCGTGGACTTCACGTTGTTGGCTAGGAAGGTGCCGTGTACGTCATGGCAATCGCTGCACTTGATCAAGCCTTCGATCACTTTGTGGTGGAACGGCATATTGAACGCAGGCTTCGTGTCGGAGTGGCACTGGAAGCAGAGCGTAGGCTGCGGAGCCTTCAGCAGCGTTTCTTCTTTGCTCTGATGAACGCTGTGGCAGCTGGTACAGCTGACGTTCGCCTTGGCATGGGGCGAGCGGTCAAAGTTCGGGTGTGCTCCCGCGTGACAGGTTAGGCACTTGGCGTCAACCTCTTTGGCCGAGTGCTTCGCGGGATTGAAGATCTTGCTCGTGTCGCCGCCGCCCGCCACATGCGCCTGGCCGGCACCGTGGCAATTTTCACACGTAACGCCAGCTCCGGCGTTGCCATGCATCAGCGCCAACTTGGAGTGCACGTTTTCTTCAAATCCCTTGGCGATTCCGGCGTGACAGCCGGCGCAGGTTTCATCCCCGACAAATTGAGCAGCTTCCGCACCCTTAGTGGGTACCTTGTCCTGCTCATTGATTTTGTTGGTCGCCAGCGCCAAGCTGGACAGCCCTAAGATCATGGAGATCACCGCAATTACAATCGGCGAACGCCTAAGAGTCCGTGGCTCTTTCATCCTCGCTCCTCGACAACAATCGAACTGAAAGTGATGGAAACAACGCCTGCTCAGCGCGAACCCGTCCAAACTAACCCAGTACCGGATTGATCCTGAAATCACTGACGGTGGAGGCCGCTTCTTGCGGCTGGGTAGTGCGCGTGAAGCTCGGATCGCCGCCTATGTTTACAGTACTTCTGTATAAACTTCTGGCTTCCTTAAGAGTGTGCAATATTGATCACTTAAGAAAATATTGTTACTAATATGGGAGGTGATTCAAAAAGGGCCATGCCGAAGCAGCAGAATGGGCCTCGGACATTGAAACCTGAGAGAGCAGAATCTCTCACAAGAACCACGACAGATCAACAGTCGAAGGCGCCTGCAAGTAACGCGCGGAGCAAAATCTCGTCGGCGATACTTTTCCATGAGGTCGGGTTAGCGAAAGCAGGCTGATGCCGAATTCGAAATGGCGAGGTGGCCGGCAACAACGATCGGAAGAGCTGCCTCTTTTCAAGCTCTCGGAGTCCTAAGGTTTTCCACCGCCAGCTGGTTGTTGAGCTTGCCCTAAACTCGCATGAGACGCGAATTTCCGCCACTGTCCCCTGGCCTTTTGGCATTGGCCCCTGGTCCGTCAACAAAGGAGGAAGAGCCGCTCAGGCCAGCCGCAGGGCGCTTCCTTCTTTTTCTTCTCTTTCGTGTTTCTGAACATTTACTTGCGGATGCCGGTGGAGTCAGCTACAGTATGAGGATGAGCTTCCTTATGTCCATGACCGAATGTTGCGCCAGCATGTGTTGTTGCATGCGCTCCGGTTCTGGCACAGGGCAATAATCGACAGCTTCTTGAGTTAGCAAGTTTGTCGGACCCACTGCCAGAAAGCAGTGGGTTTCGTTTTGTGCGCTGAAGCGAGGCCGACAACAAGAGGCACGGGTGGCGAAGTGGCTAACGCGGCGGACTGCAAATCCGTTATTCATGGGTTCAAATCCCATTCCGTGCTCCAGAATTATGAGTGAAATGATGCCGAACACGATAACAAGTGGACAATTCGCTACATACGTAGCCACAACGCGAATGGCAATGGCCATGTGTACGTGTTCCCTTGTCCTAGTGGGCGGAGCAGCCGGAACGTAACTAGCGTTAGTACCGGCAGCGCATCCAAGGCCCACGCAAAGCGCGGGCCTTCTTCTTTAGATTTCAGAACAGGAGCAGTGACATGAAACACCGTACCACCCCCCAAGAGAAGACGGTGACGCACATCTATGTGCGCGATGCGCAGGCCGGCTTTCTGCGCCCATGCTGGGCCTCTGCACATGAAATCTACTGCGGGGTATGCATGCAAGGGTTTGTGCAGGCGGAGATCGGGTCGAAGTGTCAGACCTGCTCGAGCAAGGTTGAACAGATATTGCAATCCGATCGCGGCGGAGTGCCGGATCTCTCGCGTCGGCACATCCTTGCGTTGCGGAAAAAACTCGCCTGAGTTCGTACCGCACAGAGGGCGTGGTTCGTTGAATTTGCAGTGAATCTGTAGAAGGGCTGTCAGGATGAATGAGCAACTGTTGAAAAAGAAAATTGTACGTGAGGCAAGGAAACTAGGTGCGGAACTGATCGGCTTCGCTCCGGTCTCGCGATGGGCCGAGTATGACGAGATTCCATCGCAGTACTGGCCGCAAACGATTTGGAAGCCGGCCGAGACCGTGATTGCACTTGGCGTGCCGATGCTGCTGCCCATTGTGGAGAGCACGCCATCCATCAACCACACCGTTCTGTATGACACAACGAATACGCTGCTCGATCAGATGGCGTACCGGCTCGCCGTCTTCCTCAACAATCTCGGCCATGCCTCTATCTTCATGCCGCGCGATGGATACGGCAGCCTCGAAATCCTCCTCAAGAAAATGCCTGCCTGCTTCAGCCAGGTTTATGCGGGCAAATACGCGGGCTTGGGCACAATCGGCTACAGCCACAATCTGCTGGGTCCAAAATACGGCCCACGCGCCCGCTACGTGTCGGTGCTCACCTCCGCCACACTTCGTGGTGACCCTGTCATCGAAAAGGATCTGTGCAAGGGCTGTCGCATCTGTGAACGGCTCTGTCCGGCGCAGGCAATGAGCCATGAACCGGAATCAAAGGTCGCAAAGCTCGATTGCGTCAAGTGTACGCATTTTCATCAGGAACTGGTCAAAGAGAACCGATGGCCGTGCGGTGTCTGCTCCAAGGTATGTGCCGTTGGAGAAGACCGCAAGCTCTATGACAAGACAAGCATTCGCTCCTACCTCGATGAACGCGAGGCGATTGAAAACGATCCCTCGCATCCTGACTACAAACATCTGGTTCACCTCCGGCAGCATGGCTCCGATGGTGAGCGGAACTACTGACTTAGATCTGAAGGGAAACGACCATGAAAGCCAGCTATCGACCACTCATCGCGACACTCATGCTGACCACGCTTCTTCTCGTCGCAGGCTGCAATAAATCCACGGCAAGCAAGCCTCAAGTCGTCCGCGTGGATTTCGCCTATTACAACCCCGTGAGCCTGGTGCTGAAGGAGAAGCACTTTCTGGAAGACGACCTTGCAAAAGACGGTGTGCAAGTGGAGTGGACGCAGAGCCAGGGCAGCAACAAGGCTTTGGAACTGCTGAACAGCAAGAGCGTGGACTTCGGTTCGACCGCCGGTGTCGCGGCCCTGATCGGAAAGTCCAATGGCAATCCCATTAAGACAATCTACGTCTACTCGCGCCCTGAGTGGACGGCGCTGGTTGTGACCAAAGACGGCCCGATTCACACTGTGCAGGACTTGAAAGGCAAGAAGATTGCCGTGACTCGCGGCACCGATCCCCACGTATTTCTCCTGCGCTCCTTGTATCATGCAGGACTGACCGAAAAGGATGTCGAGATCGTTCCTCTGCAACACTCCGACGGACGCAACGCGCTGGAGCGTGGCGATGTGGACGCGTGGGCCGGACTTGATCCGCTGATGGCGCAAACGGAAGTCGAGAAAGGATCCAGGCTCTTTCATCGGGATGTTTCGCTAAACAGCTACGGAGTGCTCAATGTGCGCGAAGAGTTTGCCCACAGTTATCCGCTGTATGTTCAGCGCGTGCTCGCCGCCTACGAGAAAGCTCGCCTATGGGCCATCCAGAATCCCGCCGAGCTCCACGCACTGTATGCGCGCACGGCGAAGATCAATGATGCCGTGGTCACCAAGGTCCTGGAGCGCACAGACCTGAGCAACTCCGTCATTGGAGACGAGCAGAAGAAGGTCATTGCGGCCAGCGGCGACGTGCTGAAGAAAAGCGGCGTCATCTCCGGCACAACCGACGTCGCAGCAGTGGTCAATGATCTGATTGATCCTCAATATTCTCGTCAGACAGCAGCGAGCAGGTAAAGAGTATGAGCACATCAGGAGAAAATACTTCGGCGTTCCGCCTAGCTGAGTTGCCGCGTCAAGTCGACTTGCGACCGGGTTCAGCCGCTATACGCTTACGCCTCCCTAACCGCATTCTGGGAGCGATTGTTCCGGTGTTCGGAGTGATTCTGTGGGAGATACTCTCGCGCCTCGGAGTTTTTCCGCCCAATGCACTTCCAGCACCCACGGTGATCGCGCAGACCATCCTTGATCTTGCTCGCACCGGTGAGCTCTGGCGTCACGCTGGAATCACGCTATGGCGCATCCTCGTCGGGTTTCTTCTCGGCGCAACGGTCGGTACTCTCGCCGGTGGTTTGACGGGACATGTTGCCCTGGCCCGCAGACTGTTCGATCCGTTGTTACAGTCCCTGCGTAATATTCCATCCATGGCTTGGGTCCCGCTCTTTCTATTGTGGTTGGGCATTCAGGAGTCATCGAAAGTTGGGCTCATCGCTCTCGGCGCGTTCTTTCCCGTTTACCTGAATCTTTCAAGTGGCATGAGCCACGTTGATCCAAAGCTGATTGAAGTCGGAAAGGTGTATCGCCTGAATGGGTTTCAACTGATTCGGCGTGTGATTCTACCAGCGGTACTGCCGGAGTACATGTTGGGCCTGCGCAGCGGGCTTGGCCTGGCATGGATGTTTGTGGTGGCCGCCGAAATCATGGGCGCCAGCCGCGGCCTTGGCTTCCTGATGATTGACGGGCAGATGACTGGCCGCGCATCCGTCATCCTGGCCAGCGTCATTCTATTCGCCATTCTCGGTAAAGCTACCGATCTGATCCTCGAAACCCTGGGACGAAGATTGTTGCGTTACAAAACTCAATAGCCAGCGTCACCGCAGGGAGAGCATCGTGAGCAGCCTCGGAACAGCAATCAACGCGCTTCAAGTCCAATCCGTCAGCAAGGTCTTCGGCTCCAATGGTTCGAGCCTGGCTGTTCTAAGGGATATCAATCTCACCATCTCAGATGGCGAGTTCGTTTGCGTAGTAGGTGGAAGCGGGTGCGGCAAGACAACTTTGTTGCGAATCATCGCCGGTCTCGAAGGAAACTACAGCGGCAGCGTCTTTCTCGGGGACGCCCCAATCCTCGGACCAGGCCTCGACCGCGGCCTCGTCTTCCAGGAGCATCGTCTGCTTCCCTGGCTGACAGTTGAGCAGAACATTGCTTTCGGCATCAGCAGCCTTCCTGCCGCGGAGAAAGCAGCGCAAATCCGGCACTTCGTGGAGTTGGTGGGCCTGAGAGGTTTCGAGCACAGCTATCCGCATCAACTCTCCGGCGGAATGGCGCAACGCGTGGCGATTGCTCGCGCTCTTGCCGGAAATCCAAAGATCCTTCTGCTTGACGAACCCTTTGGTGCACTGGATGCGCTCACGCGGATTCGCATGCAGCAGGAGCTCCTGCGCATTTGGAGAGTGCAGCGTACGACCATGGTGCTGGTGACTCATGACATCGATGAAGCCATATACCTGGCGGATCGCATTGTAATCATGTCTCCGCGGCCGGGGACGATCAAGAGGATCATCGATGTAGATCTGCTGCGGCCGAGAGATCGAACCAGCTACGTTGGCACCCAGCTTAGACAGAGCATTTACCGGGAATTCTTCGCCAATGAAGAAATCCCCGAAGACTACGAAATTTGACGAGGCAGGTGAAAGAACGCCGTGTGGACAGAATCTCCCCTCCATGCACAATGGTGGGATCGCATAGGGAGATGCGGCTCCCAACGCAATCAAACACGCTGACACACAAGACGAGGCCCGCTTGGAGGCGGGCCTATTGTTTTCAGAGAGTTTTGGTCGCGCAAACGAACAACCTAAAAACTTCAGAATGGCGACAGTTACTCCCGGATTGCAACCAAATAACGCAGAAAATGCACGCAGCTACGGCGGACAGCCCCTGAGTATCCGCGCAGCGAAAGCACACGGCGCGACGATGGCGCGGTCATCGCGTCCGCTCTTCCGCTGCGGCGACGGGACGGCCAACTGAACGGCCCTTCCGTCAGTGACTCCCAGCTCTTTAACCTGCGGCGAACGCGCCGTTGACGCTGGTGAAGATCGAGTTAATGCCAGCGCTCAGGCTTTGCATGCTGGCAACTGCGCCGAGGGAGAGCAAGGCCGCGATCAGAGCATACTCGATCAGATCCTGGCCGGACTCGTCATTGTTCAGCGCTCGTAAGGTGTTCAAGAATTTAACTTTCATTTGGATCTCCTCCAAGAATTTACTCAGTCTAACTGCCCAGGTAGCCCCAAAACCTGGCTACAAAGATGTACTGAAACTGCGATCACGAGTTAGGCGGGAAAGCAGACCGCGCTAACACCCTTGAGCACGCTCCGCATCCGACCAAAATCGCCGAAAGCGGGGTCGACCGTAACGGCCAACTTGGCCAAGACGATCGCCCGAATACGGGACTTGCCAAGCCGAATGTGATGAGAGCTGCTGCCTCGAGGTTGTCTCTATCCCGAAAAGAATTAAGACGGGAAGGTGCGGAGACCAGGCAATCCGGATCCGTTTAGAGCAGGGATAGGGCGGCGGAGACGCCTATCTTTAACAATTTTCAGGCGTGTTCAACGACCATGGAGGCTTTGTCCAGGATGTGACTCCTGGTTTTTTGCAGGGTAGCCTCGTTCTCGACGTTAAGGCAGGAGTGCGCCTTGTCGATCTGGCGAAGCAGTCCGGTAAGAACCGCTCCGGGGCCAGCCTCGACGAACCGGGTTGCGCCTTGAGCGATGAGGGCACGGATGGAAGCTTCCCACTGGACGGTTCCGGTGACCTGCGAGATCAGGGTTTCGCGTGATTTTGCGGCATCTGTGACGGGTGCGGCTTCGACGTTGCAGAGAACAGGAATCTGGGGGTCGTTGAAGGTAAGATCGCGGAGATCGGCGGCGAGACGGTCTTGCGCGGGCTGCATGAGCGAACAGTGAAAGGGTGCGCTGACCGGAAGCATGACGGCGCGCTTTGCTCCCTTGTGCTTGCAGGACTCTGCTGCACGCTCAACGGCCTGTTTAGAACCGCTGATGACGACCTGGCCGGGCGAGTTGATGTTGGCGGGTTCGCAGACTTCTCCGGGAAATTGGGCGTTTGCCTCGGCGCAGGCTTCGCGAATTTTCTCGATGCTGAGCACGAGAATGGCGGCCATGGCACCGACTCCGACGGGAACCGCCTCCTGCATGTACTTGCCGCGATTGCGCACGGTGCGGACGGCATCGGCAAAGGAAAGGGTTCCGGCTGCGACATGGGCGGAATACTCGCCGAGGGAGTGTCCGGCAACGAAGCTGGGTTTGATTCCGGCCTCGGCGAGCACGCGGGCGGCAGCGACGGAAACGGTGAGAATGGCGGGCTGGGTGATTTCGGTCAGGCGAAGCTGATCGTCTGGGCCTTCAAAGCAGAGCTTACTGAGGTCGTATCCGAGGGCGTCATCTGCCTCCTCAAAGGTACGGCGGGCGACAAGGTGATTGAAAGCGAGTTCCTTGCCCATTCCGGCGGCTTGGGAGCCCTGGCCTGGGAAGAGCAATGCGAGTCCGGAAATTCGTGTCATGAAGGCTCCGCGAAGAATCTTATTCGGCGCGTTCGGTAATGCCAACTGAAAAAACAAATCAACAGCAGAGCAAGAACAAAGAAAGGTTAACTGCCCCACTCAATCCAAAAGCGGGCCTGAATGGGCCACCCGCTACCCGCCCTGAAGCTCATCGTTCGCCTTATACTTTTTCAGCGGCATGACGGCGCGCGGCCTGAATCTTTTGTTCAATCATCTGATTGAGACCGGAGCGGGCAAATTCGGCAGCGACACGAATGGCGTTCTTGATGGCAGTGCCGTTGGAGGAGCCATGACTGACGATGGCGACGCCTTTGAGTCCGAGCAGCGGCGCCCCGCCGTACTCGGAGTAATCGAGACGTTTCTTGAAGTCGGCGAAAGCGTTCCGCGAAAGCAGGAATCCGATCTGGCGCGTGATGGTCGATTGCAAGGATTCCTTGAGAATGGCGCGGATGGCCTCGACGAGACCTTCGCTGACCTTGAGTGCGACATTGCCGACAAAGCCGTCACAGACGATCACATCCGCGTGTCCGTTATACAGATCACGGCCTTCGACATTGCCGAGAAAATTGATCGGCAGGGCCTTGATGAGTTGGAAGGCGTCACGGGTGAGGTCGTTGCCTTTGGTCTCTTCCTCGCCGACAGATAAAAGACCGACGCGAGGATTCGGAGCGGTGGGAAAGCGTCCGCTGAAGATGGAGCGGAAGTAAACGTCTCCCATGATGGCAAATTGCTGGAGGTTCTGGGGCTTGCAATCAACGTTGGCACCGACATCAAGCATGATGGTTGCGGTGTTGGCTGCGGTGGGAAAGACGGTGGCCAAGGCGGGGCGGTCCACTCCAGGTAGAACGCCGAGGACGAGCTTAGCGGTGACCATGGCGGCGCCGGTGTTTCCGGCGGAGACGAAGCCCGCGGCAGTGCCGTCTTTTACGAGACGGAGACCGACACGCATGGAGGAGTCACGCTTATGCTTGACGGCCTGCGCGGCTTTTTCATCCATGCCGATGAACTCTGAGGCATGGACGACCTCAATGGGTAAGCCGCGCGCATCAGGATGTTGCGCAAGTTCGGCGCTCACGACATCCTGCTGCCCGACCAGAAGAACCCGAACGTCGTGTTGCCGTGCGGCAAGAATCGCGCCCTCAACCTCCGGAAGAGGAGCACGGTCCGCACCCATGGCGTCAACCGCAATGGTAGTTGGCATCGTCCGCGAAGGGTGGCCTAGCTGGCCTTTTCGACCTCAACGATTTCACGGCCCTTGTAATGGCCGCACTTGGAGCAGGCGCGGTGGGGAAGCTTGGCTTCGTGACAGTTGGGACACTCGCTGGTGGTGACTGCGGTGAGGTGATCGTGAGCGCGACGGAGAGCCGTGCGCTGCTTGGAGTGTCGCCGTTTAGGATTTGCCATGATCGACTACCTTTCAATTTCTGTGCGGCCTGGAAAACGAACCGCGAACTCAAAGTCGCCCGAAGGCGCTACTGCAATTTGCTTTTCAAATCACCAAGGGCAGCCCAACGTGGGTCCGGCTTGCTCTGGTCGCAGCCGCAAGGCTGCAGATTGCGGTTGGCGCCGCAGGTGGAGCATAGGCCCTTGCAATCAAAGCGACAAAGGGTCTTGATGGGCACGGCGAGCAGAACCTGCTCACGCAATGAATCTTCCAGTTCCATGCCTTCACCGGAGTAAAAGCCGATCTCGGTTTCTGCCTCGTTAATCGCCACCTCTTCGGAGCCACGTTCCAGATCGAGTGGGCGGTATAGGAGATCGAAAGAACGAGAGATCGGAATTTCGACCGGCTCGAGGCAGCGAGCACAACTGACTTCGATCCGGCCGTCGAGTTTGCCGACGAGACGAATATCGTCAATCGAGTGATGGCTGCCGTGGTGTTCACGAATCAATTCGGCGCGCCCTTCAGTCTGCAGCGAACCGACTTGCCGCACTTCGGAACCGAAATCGATTTCTCCGGACTGGAACTTGTGCTCAAACTCCAGGTTCCGGACTTCCAAGTCTTGAACGCGAATCTTCATGATGCCACATGCCCCCGAAGCCGAACCCAGCCGGCGCACAGCACCGCTCCGCTTGTAAGCGAAGGAGACGCAAGGGATTCGTCGACTCAAACGGAGAGCCGATATGGCACCCTTACTCCTGGCGGGAAACACTCCTCAGGACAGATTACAAGGATAAGGGTGCGGAGCGGGCGGTGTCAAACAGGACGAACGGGCGGGTGGTCCTGAATTACGATGGTTTCGGCAATACGGTCATGCACGCACTGGCGGTTGGGGTGAATGAAGAACTGGATGAATCCGAAGCCTCCTTCAAGCAGAGACGCACCGTAGCCGAGGCCGCGCTCAAAGGCCTGCCAGAGGGTAATTTTCGGGCGCGTGAGAGAGACAACGCGAATGTGCAAGAAGCGTTTGCCGATCGTGAGGCCGTTCGTGCGCCAGACGACGAGTGCGGAGTAAAGGACAAAATAGAGCAAATCTTCGAACTCGCGAGGGTCGTACTTGATCGCGATGTTGAGGGGGTGATGCGCGGCTTCGAGTTCGATGTACTTGTGGGCGAATTCAATGGGGACAAAAATCAGGAGGACCACCAAGAAATCTATACAGAAGGCGGCGGCGCGTTGCCAGAAGGTGGCCAACTGGAGTCCTGCGAGGGATTCGAGGCGCGGAAGGCCGTGTGGATCAAAGAGGCGCGGAGACTTGGCGGAGGTGGCAAGAGCTTTCAACGATGCCATGGTGAACCATGATACACAGGCAAAACGGCTTTTGGGAGTTGGCAACGAAAGGGGGCGCTTGCGCGAAGCGGTAACAGGGCTGAAACTGTTGCCATGCTGAAAGTTGGATTGACGGGCGGAATAGCGTGCGGGAAATCGACGATACTGGAGATGTTCGCGGCCCTGGGGGCGCATACGCTGCGGGCTGACACCGTGGCGCACCAGTTGATGGCTCCGGGAGAAAAGATATACGAGCGCATTGTCGCCGCGTTTGGCAGTGAGATACTGGCAAACGATCAGACGATTGCGCGAGCAAAGCTGGCGGCAACAGCGTTTCCTGACCGGATCACGGAGTTGAACGCGATTGTGCATCCTGAAGTGCTGGACTTTGAAGATGATTGGATGCGCAAGGTGGGCGAAGACCAGCCGGATGCCGTGGCAATCTGCGAGGCTGCACTGTTGATTGAGGCTGGGGGACTGCCTCGCTACGACCGGCTGATTGTGGTGACCTGCACGCTGGAGCAAAAAGTGGGGCGCTTTGCCGAACGAAGCGGGATGAGTGCGATGGAGGCGCGAGCGGAAGTTGTGCGAAGGATGGCTGCGCAAATGCCCGAGGCGGATAAGGTGAAGATGGCGGATTTTGTGATCGACAACAGCGGGTCGAAGGAAGCGACGGAGAGACGCGTGGTTCAGATTTGGGAAAAACTGGCGGTGAGGAGCTAGTAGGTGCATGCGCCCACCTCGCTCTTTGTAGAAAAGCACGTTGGACCAAGGCCGAGTTGTAATCACCTGCGATGGAGGCTCGGTTCCATCACCCATCTACTATTGTCTACTTAAGAGGAACTTCAAAGTACATGAGTTCGCGTCCGTGGGCGTCGTTGACTCCGGTGACGAAGAGGCGCGCGCCCTGGGTGGGATTGTCGAGGTCGCCGATATCGAAGAAGAGGAAGCCCTGCTGCGAGGCATGAGGCTCAACGGCCTTGGCGGCGAAGGATGCGTGCTCGAGAACGTCGCGATCATTCTGCGAGAGTCCGCCATGGGCCTTGTTGCGTCCGGGCAGCGGGAGGGGGATTTGATCCTCGGGGCGGGAGCGCGGGGCAGTGACGTTGCTGAGGGCGCGGCGCAGATCGTCGAGCGTATAGGGAGCAGCCTTGGCGCGGTCGCGGGTGACGAGCTGGAAGCGGGCATTGCTGAGAACGACGGTCTGATCGCCGTCATTGGTGAAGACGACGAGGATGGGCAGGATGGAGTGCTCGAGCATCTTGGGATGGAAGATGGCAGCCCTGGCGGGAGTGTCATAAGGGTCGGCGCCAAGGGTGAGCTTCTCCTGCTGATCGCGCGAGGCCATGGTGGTAGCCGGAACCAGGGGCGGCATGACGAAGTTTCGGGCGAAGGCCGCGACCAGGAGCGCGGTGAGGATGGCGCCGAGAAGAAGATCGCGCTTCGTGATGAACACCATGCCCGGAATTATAGGCGGAAAACGGGGCGCACCTGCGGCAGAAAAGTGCCGAGGCGAGTGAAAACTCACCTTAGGAGTATGTGAAGAATCAGAAAACCGACGAAGAATCGGTAAATGTCGGAAAGTCTTTTCTGGCGCGCTCCTCTACAATTACAAGCGTGTACTTTCTCTATAGTTTGACCCTTGCTGTGCTGCTGGTGATCTCTCTGCCCTGGTGGCTGGTTCAGATGCTGCGGTTGGGAAAATATCGGGCAGGACTGAAAGAGCGGTTAGGCGTGGTCCCGGCGCGGATGCGCGTGGCCGATGACGCGGGGCGGGCGCGGCAAGAACGTCGCGTCGGGTGCGGGCCAACGGATGGCCCTCCGGTCGAGGACTCAGGGCGTCCACTTTGCTGGATTCATGCGGTAAGCGTGGGCGAGGCGCTGGCGATTGCACCGATGGCGAGCGCTTTGCGTGAGCAGGGATATCGCGTGGTAGTTTCGACGACTACGCACACGGGTCAAAGGCTGGCGCGGGATAAATTCGGAGCGGAAAACGTTTTTTACTTTCCGCTGGATTTTGGAGTATGCATCAAGCCCTACCTTCGGGAGTTGAAGCCGGAGCTGGTGATTCTGGCGGAGACCGAATTCTGGCCGAACTTCTTGCGGCTGGCGCGGGCGAGCGGAGCGCGACTGGCGGTGGTGAATGCGCGGATCAGCGACCGCTCGTATCCGAGGTATTTGCGCTGGCGAGGGCTGCTTAGCAAGGCGCTGGAGCCAGTGGAGCTTTTTCTGGCGCAGAGCGAAGGCGACGCGGAGCGTCTGCGGGCGGTGGGTGCAGCATCGGAGCGAGTGGAGGTAGCGGGGAATTTGAAGTTTGACGCTGCGTCTCCGGTGGAGACGGCGGCGGTGACGCAGTTGGGCGAGCAGTTGTGGGCATCGGGTGAGCCGATTCTGGTGGCGGGCAGCACGGTGGAAGACGAAGAGGACTACGTGTTGCAGGCTTTCCGGATGGTGCTGGCCCAGTATCCGGGGGCTTCGTTGGTGCTGGCTCCGCGGCACAAGGAGCGCTTTGAGGAAGTGGCGAAGCTGCTGAAGGAGCGGCGCTTCCGCTTTGTGCGACGCTCGGCGGCCGATGCGGCAGAGCAGGATCTGCGCGGTGCGGTTCTGCTGCTGGATACGCTGGGCGAGCTAGCGGCAATTTATCGCTACTCGAACATTGCGTTTGTGGGTGGCTCGCTGGTGGAGCGGGGCGGACACAACATCCTTGAGCCGGCGTTTTTTGCGCGGGCGATTTTGACCGGGCCGCATACGGAGAACTTCCGCGACATCCTCACATGCTTCGAGAACAGCAAGGCCGTCGTGCGCTGCACGCCGAAGAATCTTGGCATCACGTTTCTGCTGTTGTTGCGCGAGACGGCGCAGCGGGAGTTGCTGGGAGCGCGGGCGAAACAGGTGCTGGCGGAGCAGAGAGGCGCGACCGCGCGCAGCGTGAAGCGTCTGCTGGCGCTGGTGAAAAAGGAGCGCGGGTGATCAACGATCCGTTCACTTGGCTTTTTGGGCAGATGGTGCGGGCGCGCAATGCGCGATATGACCAGGAGCACGCGAAGATCTACAGACTCAAGCTGCCGGTGATCAGCGTGGGAAATATCAGCGTGGGCGGGAGCGGAAAGACTCCGTTTGTGCAGACCTTGGGGCGTTGGCTGAAATCGCGGGACATTCCCTATGACATTCTGACGCGGGGGTATGGACGGGAGTCAAAGGGCGTGTTGCAGGTAGATGTCGAGGGTGAGGCGAATAAGTACGGCGACGAGCCGGTGCTGCTGGCGCGGAGCCTGGGAGCTCCGGTATTTGTGGGCGAAGACCGTTACGAGGCAGGGCTGGCGGCGGAGGCGTTCGCGGCAAGGTCGGCGCGTCCGGCGCGGGTGCATATACTGGATGACGGCTTTCAGCACAGGCGACTCCACCGGGACTTTGACATTGTCCTGCTGTCACGTGGCGACCTGAGCGGGAGGCTGCTGCCGTTTGGGCGCCTGCGCGAGCCGCTGGCGGCGCTGGGGAGGGCACACGCCGTGGTGGCTGCGGAGGAATTGGCGGACTTGCTGGCAGAGCCGAACGTGTGGCATATCCGGCGGAGGCTGGTGCTGCCGTCTCCGGCGCCGACGCGTCCGCTGGCGTTTTGCGGGCTCGCGCATCCCAGGCAGTTCTGGGAGTCGCTGGAGGTGATTGGGATTTATCCGGTAGGCACGTATGCGTTTGGCGACCATCACCTCTATCTGGATAAGGACATTGCGCTACTGCAAAAATTGGCACGGCAGCATGAGGCGAACGGTTTCTTGACGACGGAAAAAGACCTGGTGAAGCTGGATACGGAAAAGCTCGCGCCGATGGTGGCTCCGAGGCTGACGATTGAGTTGGAGAATGCGAACGCGAGATTCAGCGGAATGCTGGAAGCGGCGGGAGTGCGGTGAAATGTAGGAACGTGAACAAAAGAATGCTGTACGCATTGATCGCAGTGCTTGGGAGCTTGTGGTTGTTGGCGGGGAATGTCTTTGCATCAAACACACCCAACGACCCTGTTTATGTTGTTGATGGTGACCGATGGATCGGATTGTTTGGGAACAAGAACGAATATGCGGAAATTCTCCTTCCCTCGCAACATGGAAGTCAAAATAGAGGACGCCTACCATATTTTGATGAAGCAAGGACGCCTCGGAATCATGGTTACCTTCGCAGCCAAGAAGGAATTCGGGGCAGGTGCCGATCTCCTAGCCAACCACGCGCGATGGGAGATTGCTGGCGATCTCAGGCCGACAGAGTGGAGAGTGCGACGCGGAGTGACTTGAGTGGAGCGAGGCGGGATTTGAAAGTCACCGAGGTTCGGCTCTTCAAGAACAGCGGCGAGAGAAATGACCGTTTTCCTGATTGGGCTTGAGTCGAAGGAAGGAGTTTTCGTCCTCTCAATATCGCCCGGCGATCAAGACACCAGTGTTTTGGTTAGGAAGATAGCTCATTCGTTCTTGGAGTCAAATGACGCTCGATCTGCTCTGTACTATGATGGACGGCTATGCTGCTGGTTGTCGATATTGGAAACACGGAGACCGAGCTGGGACTGTTTCCTCTTAGGGAGGATGGGACGGCTGCGGTTGTGCTCACGGCGCAGTGGCGGATCTCGACCTCGCAGCAGCAGACGATTGATGAATATGGAGTGCTGATCAGGCAGTTGTTTGCCACGCACGGGCTTGAGTTGACGGCGGTGCGCGGGATCATTGTGGCCTCGGTGGTGCCGCCGCTGGAGTCGCTGGTGCGGCTGATGTGCGATCGCTATTTCGGGATCAAGGCGCTGTTCATTGAGCCGGGAATCAAGACAGGGATGCCGGTTCACTACGATAATCCGGCAGAGGTTGGGGCCGACCGCATTGTGAATGCGGTGGCAGCCTATGAGAAGTGCAAGCAGAGCTGCGTAGTGGTGGATTTCGGCACGGCGACGACGTTCGACGCGGTTTCAGCCAAGGGCGAGTACATGGGCGGGGTGATCGCTCCGGGGATTGGGATATCAGCCGAGGCGCTGTTTTCGCGTACGGCACGACTGCCGCGGGTGGACATCAAACGGCCTCCGCATGTGATTGGCAGCAACACGGTGCACTCGCTGCAATCGGGACTCTACTACGGCTACGTGGGACTGGTGGACGGCATCTTGGAGCGGTTGCTTGGCGAGCTGGGACCGGCGCGGGTGATCGCCACGGGCGGGATGGCGGAATTTATCGCCAGCGGCTCGCGATTTCTCTCTGAGGTTGATGAGGCGCTCACGCTGACGGGATTGCGGATTATCTGGGAGCGGAACCTGCATAGCCGCAGGAAGTAGAAGAGCAGGTTTCTGTAGACTGAAGTTCATCCGTGGAACACTTCACATATTTTTCCGAGATTGAAGAGCACTTCCAGCGCAGGCGTGGAAGCATACTTATTTGCTCTCCGCTGGACTGGGCGCTGATGGAGATGTGGAAAGAGGCAGGGATTCCCGTAGAGGCGGTGCTGCGCGGAATTGACGCGGCATTTGATAAATACGATCGGCGGGCGAAGAAGACGCGCAAGGTGAACTCGCTGGCTTATTGTCAGCAAGAAGTTCTCTCGGCGGTAGAGGATTTGAGAGAGGCGGCCACGGGTTCGACACGCGATCCGGCGGCGACAAGCATTCCGAACACCGCGCTGGCTGCGTACTTTGAGCGCAACGCGGAGCAACTGGAAGGGTGCAAGCATCCGGCAGCCGCCCTGCTGGCGCTGACCGGGGAGCAGGCGAAGACCCTGCGGGAGCTGGCAGCGGAGCTGAAGATGCGCGAGCGTCCCGCGGATCTGGAAGAGCTGGAGCGGCGCATGACGGTAATGGAAGAGAAGCTCTTTGCCGCTCTCTGGAGCCATGCGAGCGACGACGAGTTGATGGACGCGCGGAAGCAGGCGGAGCGCGAACTGGCGCCGTATCGGGGAAAAATGTCAGGGGCGCAGATCGATCAGTTGCTGAGGCAGTACGGTAATAAACAATTGCTGGAGCGGCACAGATTGCCTCGGCTGAGCTTGTTTTATCTGTGAGCCAAGCGGTCTCCTCATTTGCCAACTGAGGGCGGATGTGGGACACCCGCGAGCTTCGCAGACGGGTACGCGGCAACGAGTACCGCTCCGTCCGCGGGCGTTCGGCCACTATGCGCTGGGGTCACAACCAGATATGCTTATAGAGTGCAATTCACTATAGAGAAACTCATTTACGGCGGAGATGGCCTTGCGCGCATTCCCGCCACCGGCGACGAACGACGTGGAAAAACCGTCTTCGTGCCCTACGTGCTTCCCGGCGAATTGGTGGAAGCGAAGGTTGTGGAAGAGCGCAAGGGATACACGCGCGCGGAACTGGTGGAGGTACTGACGCCATCGACGGCGCGCATTACGCCACCGTGCCCGCACTTTGGAGCCTGCGGCGGCTGCCAGTACCAGCACTCCGACTACACGGCGCAACTGGAAGACAAGCGGCAGATTCTGCAGGAGACGATTCTGCGCGGGGCCAAGCTGACGCTGCCGTTTATCGAGGTACATTCCGGTGAGGCGTACGGCTTCCGCAACCGGACGCGGATGAAGATTGCGATTGAGCCGGAGTTCGCGCTGGGATATTACCGGCATGGCTCGCACGAGCTGGAGGCGGTGCGGAATTGTCCGATTAGCTCTCCGCTAATTAACCGGGCGATTGCCGCGATGTGGGAGCTGGGGCCGGAGATGGCCGCGTATCCTTCGCTGCGCGAAGTTCAGTTCTTTGCCAACCACGACGATTCGGAGATGCTGGTGGAGTTGTTCGTCCACCATGCGACGACTCCGGTGTTGCTGACTAGGATCGCCAAATTGCTGCGAGAGCGCATGGCGGAGATTGTGGGAGTTGCGGTGTTTGCCAGCGGAGCCACGGATGGCGATTTGGACGACGGAAACATTGAAGCCTCACGGCGGTTGAGCCGGGCAGGAGTGCCGCACATTGAAGGCTCACCGAGCCTGGTGTACAACGTAGGCAGCCACGGTTACAGGGTTTCAGCGGGATCGTTCTTTCAGACCAACCGCTTTCTGGCCGAGAAGCTGGTGGAACTGGTCACGCGGAATCGCAGCGGTCGCGCGGCGCTCGATCTGTATGCGGGAGGGGGACTGTTTACGCTGCCAATGTCGCGGAATTTTGAACGGATTACGTCGGTTGAGATCGCACAGAATTCGTATGACGATTTGGCGGCCAACGCCGCGGTCCCGCACATTCAGGCGGTTCACAGCACGACGGAAGATTACGTGAATGCAGCACGAGGACGCTGGGATTTTGCGATTGTCGATCCGCCGCGCGCAGGATTGGGCGAGCGCGTGACGAAGGCGCTGGCAGGATTGTCGATTCCGCGAATCGCGTATGTTTCATGCGATCCAGCGACGCTTTCACGCGACCTGGTAACGCTGCTGGCGGCTGGATATCGCGTGGAAGAGGCACATCTGGTGGACTTGTTCCCGCAGACGTATCACATGGAAACCGTTCTGCACCTGGCGCGGTAGGCCGGGAAAAATAGGAGAGAAAATGTACGCACTGATTTTGATTCGCTACCGGCTTCCGATGGAAGAAGTCGCAAAGGTTACAGAGGAACACCGCTCCTACCTGCGGGAGTTGAAAGCCGATGGGACGCTGATTGCTTCGGGCCCGATGGACCCACGCTCGGGAGGCGCAATCCTGGTGCGGGTTCCCGACGATCATGTGCAGCAAAACCTGACCGATATTCGCGACGAAGACCCATTCTTCAAAAAGGGTGTTGCCAATTACGAGCTGATCCCGTGGAATCCGGTGATCGGAAAAGAAGATCTGGACAAACTGTAGCGGAGGGCGCAAGTTTGTAGATTCGACGTAAGACACTGGCGCTTCACATTTGCAATCGCAAGGTGGAGCGCCAGACGCAGAACTCACAAAAGGGTGGCGAAGCTCCCCATGACAGATGTTTCCGCCAACCCGGAAGGCGTTCTGCCCCGCCGTCCTCCCGCCGCACCGATCTTTGCCGCCACGTTTTTCTTCTGCGCCGGCATTGCTTTGCAAAACTACATTTACAAACCTGCCGCACTGTATTTCTCCTGCACGGTTGCGCTGGCAGTGTGCTCGCTGCTGGCGCTGCGCTTTGCAACAGGGCGAAAGCGCACGCTGCTGGCATACGTTGGCGCTGTACTGGCGTTTTTTCCGGCGGGAGCGCTATGTACGGCAGCGCACCAGGCTCGAGTCGTGAGCGCGCCGACGGTGCTGGACTTCGCGGGTGGCGAGGAGGTAACCCTGACCGGGTACGTGGCGCGCTCGGGTTCGCTAAGGAGCGGCCGCGATCTGCACGAGTCTCTGGATTTTTCGGTGGAAGAGGCACAATGGGACGGCGAGGCCGCTCGCGCGGTGAGCGGAAACGTGCGGCTCAATCTGTATGTACCGGGCTCTGGCAGGGCATGGGAATCGGAAGAAGACGGAGTGGAGGAGACGATGGCTCCGCCGGTATTCGACTACGGACAACGATTGCGGATACGGGCCAAGTTGCGGCCTCCATCGAACTTTCGGAATCCGGGCAACATGGATTACGTGGGCTGGCTGCGCGGACAAGGCGTGGCGGCGCTGGGTTCGGCGAAATCGACAAATGTAAATGTATTGGCGGGTGTGGGCGGCAGCCGAATGGAACGAGCGCGCTGGCGGGTGCGACGGAGCGTACTACAACGGATGGAGCAAATGTGGTCTGCGCCGTATGCGGGACTGTTCCAGGCGATGGTGCTCGGCGAGCGGGGGCTGGTAGGACGCGAGCAACGGCTGGAATTTCAGCGCAGTGGAACGTTTCATCTGCTCGTGGTGAGCGGGATGAACGTGGCGATTTTCGCGGTGTTTCTGCTGTGGCTGATGCGCCAGCTGCGCCTTCCGGTGGAATACGGGATTGTCCTGGCGATTGTGCTGACCTGCGGTTACGCGTGGCTGACCGAGTTGGGCGCACCGATTCTGCGCTCTGTGCTGATGATTTTGGTTTACCAGATTGCGGCGCTGCTGAACCGCGACCGGGCTCCGCTGAATACGGTTTCCGTGGCAGCCCTGGTGTTGCTGGCGTGCAATCCGGAGTCGCTGTTTGACCCCAGCTTTCAACTTACGTTTCTGGCAGTGCTGACGATTGCGGGGATTGGCGTGCCTCTGTTTGCGCGGACTACCGGGCCGATGCGCGCAGCCCTGGACGACATAGGCGACATAAGGCATGACTTGACGCTGAGTCCGAAGCAAGCGCAGTTCCGGCTGGATGTGCGGGCAGTTGCCGATAGCCTGGGGCTGTTGATTGGACGGCGCGTCGCGGCGTGGGTGGTGCCGAAGGTGACCTACGCACTGGTGGCGACCGCGGAGCTTGCGGCGCTGGCAGCGCTGATGCAGATCTCGATCACTTTGCCCATGGCGTGGTACTTCCACCGGGTGAACGCGCACGCCGCGTGGGCGAACATGGCGGTGTTGCCATTGACAGCCGTGCTGATGCCTACCTCGATGCTGGCGGTTGCGGTTTCTTATCTCGCGAGGTGGCTGGCGGCGCCATTTGCGACTGCGGCGCTTTGGGCTATGCAGGGAATCCTGCTTGCGGTGCATTGGTCGGGCGGAGCGCAGTTGACGGACGTGCGAGTTGCGATGCCGGCGCTGGGGGCGATTGCGGCAGTTGCGATTTCGTATGGGTTGGCGCTGTTGCTGGCGCGAAGGCATCGTGCGCTGGCGACGGTCTCGGTTGCGGCACTGGCGCTGGCGGCGTGGGGAGTTTATGCGCATCCGCGGGCATTTGCGTACAAGGCGCACGAGTTGGAGATTACCGCGATTGATATTGGGCAGGGAGATTCGTTTCTACTGGTGACGCCGAATGGACACACTCTGCTGCTGGACTCAGGCGGTTTGCTGGGGATGAGCCATAGCGAACTGGATATTGGCGAGGACGTGGTTTCTCCCTACCTATGGGAACGCGGGTTGAGCGGGCTGGATGCGGCGGCGTTCAGCCATGGGCATTCCGATCACATGGGCGGAATGACTGCGATCCTGCGCAATTTTCATCCGCGCGAGCTTTGGTATACGGTGAACTATCCCTCGCATGAAGTGAAGGCGCTGCTGGAGAGTGCGGATCGCTTGCAGGTGCGGCGAATTGAGCGGCACGAGGGCGAGAGCTTCGAGTTTGACGGCGTGAAGTTTGAGGTGCTCAAGCCTCCGGCGGATTGGGAGCTGACGCCGCGCGGACAAGACGATGCTTCAATGGTGCTGCGGGTGACGTACGCGGGGCACACGGCGCTGCTGGTGGGAGACATTCACAAACGCGTGGAGAAGATGCTGGTTGCCGATGCGGATGAGCACGGCAGCCCGTTGCATGCCGATCTCCTGAAGGTGGCTCACCATGGATCGAACAGTTCCACGTGCGATGAATTTCTGGACGCGGTGCGGCCTGAGTATGCAGTGATTTCGGCTGGGGTGCGCAATCCGTTCCGACACCCGCGTCCAGAGGTAATTGAGCGGCTGGCAGAACATGGGACGAAGACCTACCGCACGGATTTGTTTGGTCCGATTACGTTCTACATGGATGCGACAGGGGTGCATCCGGTGGTGGCGCGGTAAAGGATGGAAGGGGAGCTCTTTCTTCTGTCTGGAGGAAGATCAGAAACCCTGCCCCAACCAAATAAAGCAGGTTAGGACAGGGCATCCTCAGGATTCCGATCTAACCCTGGGCCTCAGCTTCGGTGAGGCCCTTGTTCTGGTACTGGGCAAGGATGGCGCGAGCTTCATCAACCTGGTCTTCGCGGACCTGGAGCTTGACGCCTCCGACGCCGGGCAGAATATCTTGCGGCGCGTCGAAGTTGGTCATCAGGACTTCAAGTCCGGCGGATTCGAGCAGGCCCTGCACGACCATGGCTTCGGATTCCTGTTCGCTTTCAAAGACAACGACCAGTGCCTCATTGGGCTCTTCTCTCAGTGCCTCCGGCATAGAACCTCCTTGCTATTCGATGCGGACCGATGAGCGTAGCACCGCATAATCTTCCGCTCAACGTGTATAAAAAGGCGCCAGCGGGGCCATCGAGCAATTTATTCCTACTTCCGCGAACGTTTTGTCATCGAACGAGAATGCAAGCAGGGGCGAGGAACCGCGCATGAACCAGGAGCAAGCCGATCACATCCCGCAGGGAGAGCAGCTTGACGAGGTGCGCCTCATCCGACGCCTTCAACTGATGATGAACTTGGTCATGCAGGTGATTGCCGAGGATCCCCGGTTGACGGTTGATGAAGCGTCGCAGATGGTGGCGGACTCGCGGAGGGCGGCGCTGACGATGTTTCCAGGCAAAGAACTGGCGTACGACCTGCTGTACCGTCCACGTTTCCAGCGGTTGAATGAGGGAGCGCTTCCGGTTGTCGCCCTACCCAGAGTAGCAAGCTATTTTTCGAGCTGGGTGAGGCGCAAGGTCATGGTTCCCCAGAAGAGGCGGGAGCGCATCTGTACGGGAAGATGGGCGGCGTCATCGGTAAACCAGATCCAGATCTTGCCGCGTCCCTTGAGCGGTCCGGCGTCTGAATAGATGGCAACGCGCACGGTGTGGAAGGTTCCGGCGTCAGTCTTTACATCTTCGCGGCCTTCGGCATAAGCGGTTACATCGAAGGTTTTTCCGCCATCGTTGACCGGGAAAAGATAGACGGCACCGGGCTCCAAGTGCTGGGCGCCGACGTAGTAGATGCCGGATAGTACATCGGTAACGCAAGCGGGCGCGTCATTCTCAAGATGCTTGGTTTCGCCGCTGCGGAGGTTGCGCTCATCGAGGACGCTCTTGCCGCGAGCGGGGTCGAAGACAAGATTGGTCTCGCGCTGATGCAGTCCCTCTTCGGAGTGTTTGAGAATGCGCTGCGAGCAGAAGGTACGGCGGTCAAAGTAGGATTCCAGACGATCTTGCACGCGGTAGAGCAGGGCAACGACGCCGGAGGCTTCGGCGATTCCAATGACATGTTCCTGATCGCCATTCTGCTCGATCTTAAGGGTTCCGGAGCCCGCCTTCCAGAGACGCCACTCAGCGTCATAGTGAAGAACTTGATTATTGGGAAAGCGATGAGCTTCTCCCGCAGGCTGGATAGACGCTCTCGGCTGGGCAGAGATGGACGCCTGCTGGGCACAGATGAGGGGCGTGAGCGTGACGGAAGCCACAAGCAGAGCCAGAGTCAACGCCAAAGGTTTTCTAAGAATACTCATCCGTTAATGGGCCATCCAAGTCTTCTTTGCTATCAACGCGACAATGACCGCAAGGGTTCCGAGCAGGGCATTGTATTCACGATGGTTCAAGTAAAGCTGGCGCGAGAAACTGGAATTTCCGGCCTCTCCGGCGTTCAGGCGAGGCAGCAATCGCGGAACCTGGGAACAGTAACCCGCGTAGTTCGGGAAACGGGAATTCAGAAACTGCTCCTCACCGCGAATCACGGGAATGTAGATGGCGGCGAACATAGCGACCAGAACCGCCGCGATCTCCCATCGGAGGGAGGCCAAGGCAAAACCCGATGCAATTACGATTGATCCAAAGTACAAGGGGTTGCGCGTGTATGCATAAGGCCCGGTAGTTGCAAGTTCCTCATTCTTCTTGACATGGCCGCTGGAGATGGCGCGAATAGAGACGCCGGCAAGAGCAAGGAGCGATCCGACGGCAAGCGACCACCACTGCGGCTGAGCGCGCCACAGGAAAAAGGCGGCGAAGAGAAAGCCGAGCGGCACACGAATTCTCTTGGCGATCCGACCCCAGTTCATACGCAACCTTTTCGCAGAGTAGGTTCTATTCTACGGCATCGCGGCGAACGGGCGAGCGGTGAGGGAGTCAACGGCACCACCTGAGTCAACTGTTTCGGTAGAGTCAACAGCCCCACCCTCCGCCCGAAAAATTGGGCGGAAGAGTAGTGCACCCGGTTTTCGAACCTAGCTGAAACCGAGGACGGGATGGGGCGAGTAGGGCTCCTCAAGGGAAACAATCTCTTCGGGAGTGAGGTGCAGCGAGAGAGCGGCTACAGCATCCTGAAGATGATGCGGCTTGGAGGCTCCTACGATTGGCGCAGTGACTGCGGACTTGCTGAGCAGCCAGGCTAATGCAAGCTGCGCGCGTGGAACGCCACGCTGTTCCGCGAGTTGGCCGACACGGTCAACAACCTTGTGGTCGGCATCTTCGGTTTTGGAATACATCTTGCTTCCGAACTGATCGGTCTCAAAGCGCTTGGTGACTTCGCTCTGCCAGGGGCGGGCCAGACGGCCGCGTGCGAGTGGGCTCCAGGGGAGAACGGCAATGTGCTCGGATTGGCAGAGCGGAATCATCTCGCGTTCTTCTTCGCGATAGAGGAGGTTGTAGTGATTCTGCATGGAGACGAAACGAGTCCAGCCATGGAGTTCGGCGAGGTAAAGCGCCTTGGTGAACTGCCAGGCAAACATGGAGGACGCACCGATATAACGTATTTTGCCAGCCTTGACGAGATCATGCAGGGCTTCGAGAGTCTCCTCGATTGGCGTCTGGTAATCCCAGCGGTGAATCTGGTAGAGATCGACGTAATCGGTCTGGAGGCGGCGGAGGCTTTGGTCAAGTTCGAAAAAGATGGCCTTGTGGGAAAGGCCGCGGCCATTGGGTTCATCACGCATGACGCCGTGAACCTTGGTGGCGATGACAACCGCTTCGCGGCGGGTGTTGGCTTTGAGGAAGCGTCCGACGACTTCCTCGCTGGCACCGTTGGAGTAAACGTTGGCAGTGTCAAAGAAATTGATGCCAGAGTCGAGCGCCTCGCGCAGAAAGGGCTGACTCTGTTCTTCATTGAGAACCCACGGCCTGACGTTGTTATCGGAGGTTGGCGATCCGTAGGTCATACAGCCGAGGGCGATGCGGGAAATTTTGAGTCCGGTTTTGCCGAGATTGATGTACTCCATGATTCCTCCAGATCGGCTGCGGGATTGAGGCGAGCAGGCCGAGGAAAATGAATACGTCTTAGAGCATACTGCGAAGCGCAGAGCCAGTGATTAGCGGGCGCGGCGATATTGTGATCATGGGTCAGTTGAGCAATTCGTCAATCTCGGCGAGCACGCGTTCAACAGTGAGATTTTCGAGGCCAGCATCTATCACTTTCTTGTGACTGTAACTTGTGATGCTCGCAGGGTCGCGCAGGACGCGGGTACCGGCCCAGTAAGGGCCGTTTCGGGCGGGATCAGTAGGGCCGAAGAGGGCGATGGTTTTGACTCCGAGCAGGGCTGCCAGGTGCATGGGGCCGGTGTCTCCGCCGACGAAGAGCTGCGAGCGGCGCGCCAGAGCCATGAGTTCACTGAGTGAGCTGAAAAGGGGTATGGCGCATCCATTGCTGGAGGCCAGAGCCTGCTGGGCGAGGGTTTCCTCGCTGGGGCCGTAGTTGATGACCGAACGCAATCCGCGCGAAGCCAGACGGGAGGCTAGCTCTCCGTAGCGCTGAGGTGCCCACTGTTTTGCCCCCCACCCTGCACCGGGATTGAGGATGGCAAAAGGGGCACGGGCGAGGCCCATGGATTGGAGCGTGGAGGCGATGCGCGCTTCGCTGGCCTTGTCTCGCGGCAGCAGGGCTGCGCCGGGTTGCAAGGTTGAGGTCGCACGGGAGAGTCCGATCTCCTCCAGCCAGGTTTGCAGGAGTTCGACATTCTGCTCGATGACGTGTCCGGCGCGCCCGTCGGCCAGGGAGTCATAGAGAACTCGCGCGAGGTGTTCGCGGGGCTTACGGAAGCCGAGGATGGTTGTGGCTCCGGAAAGTTTTGCGATGATCGCGGATTTGATTGCGCCCTGCATGTCAAGCGCGGCGTCGTATTCACGGGCGCGCATAGCGTTGCGGGCGGCGAGAAACTCGGCGCGGGTTTCAGCGGCGAAAGGGCGCTTGCGCCAGGCGCGGGTGTCGACAAGATGCACCTCGTCCACTAGGGGGCGTCCAGCTCCGCGTGAGCCTGCCAGTTCGACGCCGGGACCGCAGAGGAGTTCACGCCAGCGATGCTCGACGACCCAGCCGATTTTTGCCTCCGGCAGGGCGCGGCGCAGCATGGCCACGGCGGGCAAGGCGTGCAGCACGTCGCCCATGGCGCCGAGGCGGACGATGAGCGCGCGCGGATTCAGCTTTGGATTTTCAGCCTTTACCCGCAATGCCGATCCAGACAAGAACGGAGCCGACGAAGACTCCGGGCTTGTGCATTGAGATCTGGAGCTTGTGACGCTATTTGCGAAGCCATGCTTGTGCCCATTGAATGCTACTTTTCGATCCTGCGCAGCAACTCGGTAGTGGAGTGATCCTTGGGATCGCCCACGATTTCTACGCGGCCACCGGCGGCGATTACTTCATCGCGCTCTGGAACACTGTCGCGGGTGTAATCGGTTCCCTTCACCTGGATGTTGGGCCTGATCTCGCGAATGAGGGCGCGCACATCAGGTTCATCGAAGATCACCACGGCATCCACGCATCCGAGCGCGGCAATGATCTCGGCACGCTCCTGCTCAGGCATGGCGGGACGCCCAGGACCTTTGAGACTGCGCGTGCTGGCATCTGAGTTGATGGCGACGATCAGCTTTCCGCCGAGCGCCCTGGCCCCCTGGAGATAACGTACATGGCCGACATGCAGCAGATCGAAGCATCCGTTGGCGAGGGTTACGGATTCGCCAGCGGCGCGCCAAAGGGCTACCACTCCAGCTAACTCGCGGCGTTCGACGATCTGTCCCAAGAAAAAGCTCTCCAAAAGATATGCAAGCAGGTCGAGGAATTATTCCTCGAGGGCGGCCAAAAGCTCGGCGCGCGTGACGGTTGCAGTTCCGCGTTTCATGACGACGATGCCGCCTGCGTAATTTGCAAGTTTGGCAGCGCTGGCAGCGTCCGCTCCGGCAGCGAGTGCGGCGGTGAAGGTTGCAATCACGGTGTCACCAGCGCCGGTTACATCGACGACCTGGTTGGAGCCGTAAATGGGAATCTCCAGCGGAGCTTTTCTTTTCTCGAAGGCCATCATTCCGTCGCCTCCGCGGGTAATGACAAGCGATTCGAGCTTCATCTGGCGGATGAGAGCGGCCCCGGCATCGACGAGCTTCTGACGGTCGTCACCGATCTTGAGATGCAGCGCTGCCTCGACCTCGCCTTCATTGGGAGTGGCGGCGGTGATGCCTTCGTAGTCCAATATACGAAAACGGCTGTCAAGGGTGACGGGGGTCTCGCCAAGGAGTCCTTTGGCGCGGACGAAGTTGAAGAGACGCGGCGATACCGCGCCATAGCCGTAATCACTGAGGAGCACGGCGTCAGCGGCGGGCACGTATTCACGGGCGGACGCGACGAGCTCGACGAGAGTGGCGTGCGTGTCTTTCAAGGCTTCGCACTCGCGGTCAATGCGCACCACCTGCTGACGCGAAGAGTGGGCGGAGTAGGCGAGGACGCGGGTCTTGGTCGTGGTGACATGGCCCTTGAGACGGGAGATTCCGCTGACCGAGATTTTGTTCTTGCGGAAGATCTGGAGCAAGGCTCGACCGGCTTCGTCGTCGCCAACCATTCCGACGGGCAGAGCGGTGACGCCGAGGGCGGCAAGGTTCATGATTGCGTTGGCGCCGCCGCCGGGAATCAGGGTGCGTTCGCGATGCCGCAGGATCAGCACAGGGGCTTCACGCGAGACACGCGCAATTTCACCGGAGATGAATTCGTCGGCAATAAGATCGGCGAGCACCAGCACACTTACCTTGGAAAAGGATTCCACGATGCGGCGGAGCCGCTGCTGCTCGGTAAGGCCGTGATGGTTCGGACGCTTCTTTATACCGGTCTTCATAGGCTTTTGGGGAGTGTTCTTTCTTGTGCTCGACATTTCAAAGAGATTCTCTCACGTTGGAGGAAACACGGCTGAGCAGAATTACCAAAAGCAGGAGTTGCGGTTCCACATTTTCGGTCATTCCTCTGGCACACTCTCACGCTTTTTTTTCACAGGGCCGGTAAAGTTCTCCACGCACTTGTCTGAGATGTGTACCGGGTTTGAGCACTGTCCGGCGGCGGCCCGATTGAACGCGCGATAGAGGCGCTTGACGTCTACCTTGCCATTGCGCAGCTCACGATCGACCGCGTTGTGCATGGCTGCCAGCAGCTCAGAGCGCAATTCGTTGAGGACTTTATCGATGTAGATGTAAGGCACTGGCCCTCCAAAAGCCACTCCGCTGTGCTATCTCGCGTACCAAGCGCTTTAGAAGAGCGCTTTACAAGAACGATACACGCTGGGGAGGGTTTGCGCTTCAGAAGCCGCTAGCGGAGAAACCGCTTAACGATGTCAGTGGCGGGGGCGGCAGCTTCCGAGCCGAAGAGATTGAGCCACCGAATCTCTGGCTCGCGGCGGAACCAGGTTAGCTGGCGCTTGGCGTAATTTCGATGGCCCTGCTGCGCGCGCGCGATGGCTTCGACGAGTTCACATTCGCCGCGCAGATGTTCGGCGGCCTGGCGGTAACCGAGGGAGCGCATGGCGAAAGGCTCCGGGCCATAGCGGTCGAGCAGCGTGCGCGTTTCTTCTACCAGGCCTTGCTCGAACATGGCGGTGCAGCGGCGATTGATGCGATCGTAAAGCAGGCTGCGCTCAGGGCTGAGGCCGAGGCGCAGGATGCGGTAACCCTTGAGCCCATCGCGGCCATCTCGCAGGAGTTCGCTCATGGGGCGGGACGAAGCGGCGCAGACCTCGATGGCGCGGATGAGCTTTGGCTCATCGTTGGAATGAATGCGGCCCGCGGCTTCGGGATCCAGACGGCGAAGCAAACGCCAGAGTGAGGCGGGACGCTTGTGGCGGCGGAGGCGGGCACGGAGTTCCTCGTCGCGCTCGGGGCCGTAGAAGAGACCGTCTAGCATGGCGCGGAGATAGAGTCCGGTGCCGCCGCAGACGATGGGAAGGTGTCCGCGCGCGGTGATCTGGCGGGCGGCGGCGCGGGCCAGTCGTGCGTACTCTCCGGCGGTGAAAAAGGCATCCGGGGCAATGACATCGATCAGATGGTGCGGAACACGGGAGCGCTCTTCGCGGGATGGTTTGGCGGCGCCGATCTCAAAGTCGCGATAAACGGCCACGGAGTCGCAACTGATGATCTCTCCGCCAAAGTGCAGTGCCAGGGCGAGGGCGAGCGAGGACTTTCCGCTGCCAGTGGGGCCAGCGATGACGACGAGCGGAGCGGACGCGGAAGTCATTGGCGGCCTACCTCAACGTAGTCCGAGAATTTCATGGAGGAAAAATGGCAGGTTGCGAACGGCGGCGATCGCCAGGACTAATCCGAGGATGAAAAGAAGTCCTGCGGCATGGGAAGCTTCCGGCTGGCGATTCAGAATGGGCACGCCGTCATTCTACGCGATGGCTACTGCAGTTGCTCCATTTCACCGGTAGTGGGGTTATAGAAAAAGGTAAAAAGTAGTTCCAGGTAGGGGCCGTGGAATTCTCGCGGCAGCGGAGGGTAAGGAGATGATGCGGTGATTCCACCCCAGGCGGCCCGGTCCATGGCGATGTCTCCGGACGATGACAGGATGCTCATCCCATTCACCGTGCCATCACGCATGATGAAGAAACGAATACTTACCTTTCCGTGCTTGAGCAGGGGAGGGCGGACTGCCTCGGGTTCCAGGTTCATCCAGTTAATTTGGGTTGGACGGTGGATACGCGCAAGGTACGGACCGAAGTCCACACCCTCAGTGTCATTGAGAATCTCTGTTGAACCGAGGCGAGTGCGGTGGTCGGCGCTGCCCATTCCATAGCCGCCTCCGCCTCCGGAGCCTAGGTGAGGAGCATTGCGGGCGGCCTGTGAGATGACGTCTCCGGCAGAGCCCGGCATTTTGAATGGATTCTCGCGAGGTGGAGATTGTGGTTGAATTCGTTGCGGAGGAACATTCATCGCCGATTGGGAGTTGGCCGGCGGCGGTTGCGGAGCTGGCTGCGGCATCGCAGGCTGTGGAGTTGACGGTGCAGCCGGTCCAGGTGCCATCTGGTTGCCGCGCGAGCGAAGCTCCTCAAGGGTCTTCCGGTCAATGGGATGCTGCGTCTGGGCGATGCGGTTCTTGTCGCTCAGCTTATCGGCGTGAACCCTTTCGGACGACTTGAGTGCGTCTTCCGGCAAGGTGAGAAACGTTGGCTGCTTCGCGTGGATAAGATCTTCGGCACGCAGCAGGTGCGGCTGTGCCCAGTTTGGCAGCCACTGCGGCGAAAAGATCACAAGCAATACGAGGGCGATGTGAACGATAACCGAGATCCAGAAAGCCTCGCGCATTCGCGAGCGCGCCAGTTCGTCCTCGAGTTCCGCCAGCATGTGCGGCGAAAACTCCGGAGTCTCCTCTTCGGCGACATACGGCCGCTCCGGCGGATGGGGCGGCGGCGCTATCTGGTTGTTGCTCTCGGACTCGATCGCGATACTCCTAATGACTTTGGATGAGCCATCCCCTCGAGCAGACCGGCTCATTAGACGGGGATTTCCGGGCGCTCATGGTCCCGTCCAAGTATTTCGCCATCCAGCGGACGGTGTTCTTAGATTTTCGCATCTGCCGGGCATTTGATCTGGCTAATCGAGCACAGTCCATTCTCTTCTTAACGATTCTTAACTTCTCTGGATACCCGCCGGTATTCGCATGGCGGCAGCTATCTCGTCGAGGTGAGCGCGTTTCTGATGCTCGGCCATCTGTTGCTGAATCTCAATGGCCAGGGCAAGTGCGGCGCGCCCGTCTTCGAGCGTGACCTCGGGAGTTCCGTGCTGTCGAACGGATGCAAGGAAGCTGCTCAGCTCGGCCCAGAGCGGCTCCTCTGTGGTCACCGGCGGCTTGAATGGTGCGATCTCTGGAATGCCGCTTGCCGTCGGTTTTACGGACAACGAGAAGACGTCACGGCGCGAGTAATCTAGTGAAACATATTGCGCGGGCTGAAAGAATCGCAGCTTGCGCACGCGCTCGGTGCTGATGCGGCTGGCGGTGAAGTTGGCGATGCAGCCGCTCTCGAATTCAACGCGGACGCTGGCGATATCCACCTTGCCGGTGAGCACGGGAAGGCCCACGGCACGCAGCTCGCGAATGGGGGAATTGGCCATTTTCAGAACGATATCGAGATCGTGAATCATGAGGTCAAAGACCACGTCGACATCCAGCGAACGCGGGGTGAAGACGCTGAGCCGATGCACCTCAAAAAACATGGGACGGGTGAGTAGCGCCCATGTGGCCCGGACGGCGGGATTGAAGCGCTCGAGATGACCGACCTGTGCAATGCGTCCATGCTGCTTCGCCAGCGCGATAAGAGCGTCAGCCTCCGCAAGGGAAAAAGCTAGAGGCTTTTCGATGAGAACGTCAACGCCGCGCTCCATGAGTTCACGGGCGGTCGCCAGGTGGGCCACGGTGGGCACGGCGACACTGGCGGCCTGCAACGCAGGGATGGCCATGAGCATTTCGCCGACTGAGCCGAAAGCTTCGCCGCCAAACTCGGCGGCTACGGCTTGGGCGCGTGGAAGATCGGAATCCACGATGGCGGCCAACTCCGCACCTTCTTCGGAGAGTTCTTTATAGACGCGGGCATGATTTCGTCCAAACGAGCCTACGCCCACCACCGCTACTTGAAGTTTCTGATTGGTCACGTCTTTGATTCTCGCAGATGCGGCGGCGGGGGAAAAGTGCTCAGGCGATGCGGAGGAAGGCGATGGGGGCGCATTCAAAGCTGGATAACGGCCACCGGACGAGGGGATGAGGCGAATCTTCCGGCTTCGGGTTTCCGGTGAAATCCCCTACAATCCAGCGTATCGCGGAAGATGCGCGAGATTGGGCAGAGCTATTGAGCATCAATTGGAAAGCACAGGAGACGATCTCAGATGGTGATCAACAGTTCTAAGTCCACAGCAAAAGGGAAGCCCGTAGGGAAGCTCTCGCATTATGACGCCGCCGGCCGCGCCAACATGGTTGACGTCTCCGGAAAAGCCTCGACGGTACGCACGGCAGAGGCGAGCGCGCGGGTGGTAATGAGTCCGAAGGTAATGGCGGCGCTACCGCGCAATCCCAAAGGTGACCCATTCGAGGTTGCCCGAATCGCCGGGATACAGGCGGCCAAGCGCACTTCGGAGCTAGTACCGATGTGTCATCCGGTAAACCTTAGTTACGTAGATGTCTCGTATTTACTGTGCGAAGATGGGGTCATTCTGAGTTCCCGAACATCAACGACGGCGGGAACCGGAGTGGAAATGGAAGCGCTGGTGGCGGTTTCAGTCGCGGCGCTTACCGTGTACGACATGTGCAAGGCTTTAGATAAAGGCATCGAGATCCGTTCTATACAACTGGAGCGCAAGAGCGGGGGCAAGAGCGGAGAATACAAACACCCCGGCCAACAGCAATAGCGCAGAATTTGTGGAGTGGAAGTTGCAATCATGAATAAGGGCCTGCAGGTTTTACTGGTAGACGACAACCCGGTCATTCTGAAACTGCTCGTTGAGTCGCTCTCAGCTGAGGCTAATGTTTACTCTTTTGCAGGCGCCTCGGATGCGCTGCGGCGGGCCGAAAAGTGTTTGCCTGACCTGATCATCTCCGATTATCGGATGCCGGGGCTGAGCGGCTTGGAGTTGCTGTCAAAGCTACGCATCTCGTTTCCTCAGGTTTCGGTGGTGATGATGGCGTCACGCGCCGACATTTCCGGTCCTTTGGCAGGCTCCAGCCCATTGGTGGAAGAGTTCATCGAAAAGCCGTTCTTCATTGAAGAGGCGGTGATGCGGATCAAGCGTGTGCTTGACCGGTTGAGTGTGAGTAAGGCGACGCGCGAGGGCGCCAACTCCACCAGCGTACGCGGCACGCTTGCGCAAATGTCGGTGGTGGACCTTCTGCAGACTCTGGATATTGGAAGGAAGACGTGTCGCCTGGTGCTGACGCATCAAGCCGAGCACAGTGAAATGCAATTCCATGATGGGCAACTTGTTCACGCAACCATGGGCGGCCTGACCGGAGAATCCGTGGTTTACAAGGTGGCGGCATGGTCTGAGGGCGCATTCAAGATCGACTTTGAACGGGTTGAATGCCCGCGCACGATTACGCACAGCACGCAATCCGTGTTGCTGGAGGCATTGCGCCTGTTCGACGAGGCACAGCGCGACGGCGAATCGGAAGAGTCGGAAGCAAAGCCCACGGGCAGCGCGGGATTCGGAGTTCCTGCAATGGCCGTTGGTTTCTAACGCCTTCTTAATCAGCCCCTGTGAGCGGGGAGTACTAACGTCGTGCGAAGGTAAGAGGGCAGCCTCTTGCCGTAACAGCCCTGCGATATACTCGCCTTGCGAGAGGCCGCCCAACCTACCAGATGCCCGCTTTTCATAAAGCCCTGCTGCTGTTTAATCCCGTCTCTGGAGCGCACCTGGAGCTTCGCTCGACGACGATGCGCCGCATTGCGGAAATCTTCCAACGCTCCGGAGTGGAAGTCATCGCGCAGGCCACACATGCGCGGGGCTCCGCTGGAGACCAGGCACGCGCGGCGATCAGCGAAGGCTGCGACGCGGTGTTTGCCTGCGGCGGCGATGGTACGGTCTTCGAGGTTTTGCAAGGCATGGCCAAAAGCTCGGCCATGATGGGCGTGATTCCACTGGGCACGGGGAACGTGCTGGCTCACGACCTGAGATTGACCGGTAATTCCGAACGAGCGGCGGCCCAGTTGCTCAGCTTCGCGCCACACAGGATTTCACTGGGCCGGATAGAGACCGGAGGGCATACCCGCTTCTTCACGGTAGCCGCCGGAGTCGGAGTCCACGCTGAACTGCTTTACCGGGCCAACGCCCGGGCCAAGCAGAGCGGTGGACACCTGGCGTACTACTCGCAGGGAGCGCGGCTGCTTTTCCGCCATGCCTTCGTTCCGTTTCCGGTAGAGATCACCACCAGCGAAGGAAAAGCCGTCGAGACGACGGCGCTCGAACTTGTTGCCATGCGGGTGCGATCCTTTGGCGGACCGCTGCGGCACTGGAAGCCGGGAAGTTCGCTGCTCTCCGACGACCTGCGGCTGGTTCTGCTGAGGAATTCAAACCGGGCACACATGTTGCGCTACACCCTGCAGGCGTTAACGGGACTCGCTCCGTTTGACGGACTGGAGAAGGAGGATGCCGACTTGTCGTTTGTTTCGGCAAAATCGGTGCTTTGTCGCGTTCCGGAAGTGCGCGCCGCGCAACTGCGGGTTCAGGCGGACGGCGAATTGCTAGGTCCGGCACCGACCCGGATCGAGATTGTTCCCGACGCACTGACCTTGCTGATTCCGCCGGAGGCGGGTTGGATAGGTGGGCCGCTGACGACACAATAGGTGAGCCTTTGACTTTCGCAGTGATCCTTGCAAACCTGAATCCCACATCATGGAGCCAGTAACCCACTTCCTTACCGGAGCCGCCCTTGCCCGCGCGGGCTTCAATCGCAAGACGGCGCTGGCTACGGTGACCATGACTCTGGCCGCCGAAGCCGCGGACATCGACATCGTTGCCTACGTCAAAGGCTCGGCTACCGGGTTCATTGTGCATCGCGGCATTACGCACACCTTTCTTGCCATACCGTTCCTGGCGGCGGTGGTGGTGGGGCTGGTTTGGCTGATGGATCGGCTCTGGCAACGCAGACGGCGGGCGAAAAAGCTTCGGGCGCCTCTGGAGCGCCGCTGGGGCTTGCTGTACCTATTTGCCTGCATCGCGGGGCTGTCACACCTCCTGCTGGACTTCACCAATAACTACGGTGTGCGACCGTTTTACCCCTTCTGGCGCCAGTGGTATGCATGGGACATTGTTTTCATCATCGAGCCGCTGATACTGGCAGTGCTGCTCGCCGCCTTGACATTGCCGTGGCTGTTCGGACTGGTGGGCCAGGAAATTGGCGTCCGTCAGACGGGGCCGCGCGGACGTGGAGCGGCGATTGCAGCACTGCTCTTCATTGTGGCGCTATGGGGAGCGCGTGATTTTGAGCATCGGCGGGCACTGGCCGCAATGGACGCCGTGGAATATCACGGCGAGGCGGCAACAAGGATCGCAGCTTTTCCGTACATGGTGAACCCGTTTCGCTGGGCCGGAGTGGCCGAGACGTCGAAGGCATATATTTCCATGCACGTAGATTCGCTGCGCCCGGAGGTGGATCCGGGAAGTAATGCCCAGACCTATTACAAACCGGAAAGCAGCGAGGCCACCACGGCAGCGCGCAACACCCGGCTCGGCGTGGCCTACATTGAGTGGGCGCGATTTCCGCTGGTGGAAGATGAACATCTGAGCACGCCCGAGGAAGGCGACCTGGTGCGATTCTCCGATGTGCGCTTCCTTTATCCGGACCAGCACGGACGGCCATTGCAGGCGTACGTCCTGCTGGATTCGCACCATCAGGCGGAAAAGCAGGGTTTCGAGCTTCCGAAGGGGTTGCGCTGAAGCCGCAAGGGACGATTTTGAAGCTTCCGGTGGGAAAAGATCATTTTCCTGAGAATCAATTCTTGCATCTCATGCTTGACGCAAGGCCGCCGAGCACGAAAGAATCAACTCTCAGGTCAATGAGGTGAACATGCTTCCCTATTATTTCGTGTTCTTCGCCATCGCCGCCCGTTTCCTGCCTCACGCCGGCAGCTTTAATTTCACGCCAGTGGCGGCGTCGCTGCTGTTCTTTGGCGCGCGGATGCCGCGAAAACAAGCTTGGATTCCGGTGACCCTGTTCATTGCCGCGGATATTTTAATTTCCCGCCTGGTGTATGGGTATCCGGTGAGCGCCTCGGACCTGGTGACTTGGGCATGGTATGCGGTCATCGTTCTGCTGGGTTCCCTGCTAGCTTCCAACTCCAGCCCGCTGCGGGTTGTCTCGTCATCTCTAGTGGCATCGGTCTCGTTCTTCCTGGTGAGCAACTTCGCGGTATGGGCCGTCTGGAACATGTATCCCAAGACGCTGGCTGGTCTCGGCGAATGCTACAGCATGGCGATTCCTTTCTTCCGCAACACGGCGGCCAGTGATTTGCTGTTCGCGGGCGCGTTCTTTGGTCTTGCAGCACTGCTGCCCCAGCTCTCGCGTAAAGTGCAAAGGCCGGTTGCCTAAGTGTTTCTGTGAACCAGATTCAAGAGCCGCCTCGGGCTGAGGCGGCTTTTTGTTGGTTGCATGAAGGTGGCTAGCCTTTCTTTGCAAACTCAATCAGCGCCGATCCATCGACACGCATGGACAGCCATTCCGACATGCGCTTCGCGCCGAGGGCCTCATAGAATTCAATGGAAGGGGTGTTCCAATCGAGCACCTGCCAGTCATAGCGGCCGCAATTTTCGGCCACGGCAATCTTTGCCACATGCAGCAGCAGAGCCTTTCCAATCCCCTTGCCGCGGTACTCGGGCCAGACGAAGAGGTCTTCCAGAAAGATACCGGGGCGGCCTTTCCATGTGGAGTAGTTGTAAAAATAGAGAGCGAAGCCGGCGGGGTGGCCCTCCCAATCGGCGATCACGCAATGGAATCTGGGTTCATCCCCGAAGCCATCGCGAATCAGATCTGCCTCGGTAGCCTTGACGGCATCGGTGGCGCGCTCGTATTCAGCCAGTCCCCGAATCATCTTGATAATCGTTCCCACATCCTGGGGTTGAGCCTTCCGGATTTGCAGCATCGTGCCTCCATGGAGTCTATTTCAGCAGTTTAATTCAACTGCACGCCGGGAACCGCAGGTCACCTTGGAGCTACCCGCAGGTAACGGTTGCCGATAAAATCCATCTGCTGTTTCGCTTGCTGATGCTTTGCCTTCATGGTGCAATGGTGACATGACAGGAGCAGATTCCATGATGCCACGCCATCTTCTGCAGGAGTACCTGGGCCTGCTGAATGATGCGGCGTCTTCCAGCGATACACGAACACGCGACGTGCGATTACTGCGGGCATGGGCGGTGCTGCGTTACATACTCTCTGGACCCATGAATTGCGAGCACTGCCAAACTCAAACGCGGTTGGCAATTCCGGTCACCAGCGAGCGCCTCAGTGGGGAGACGCTGGAATATGCCTGCTTATGCACAAACTGCACATTTCATGAACTGGAACGCGCCCGGAAAGTCATCCTGCAGGTTGGGGGCCTGCGTGTTGAGTATACCCACGAGGATGCTGTTTCATAGTTGATCGCACGGACTTCCCCGCCTGGCTCTTTTTACTCCCTTAATTTCTAAAGCGCTCGGCCTCTCGCACGATTTCGTCGAGAACCTCTGACGCCTTCTTGCTAGGCATGGTGTGATTGTTGCTCATCATGGAGAACACGAGGCGCTCGCCTCTGGATGTCGAAAGATATCCGGAAAGAGTGTTGACGTGATCGAGCGATCCAGTCTTGGCTTTCACCGTTGCACCGGGAGGAAGATCGGTGAGGCGAGATGCCAGGGTTCCATCGACACCGGAGACGGGCAAGCTGCTTATGTACTCGGCCGACCAGCTCTGCTTTGCCGCGAATCGCAGAAGTTTCACGGTGGCGTGCGGTGAAACAAGGTTTTCGCGCGAAAGTCCTGACCCATCAAAGAAGACATATTCTTCCGGGTGAACATCGGCCTGTGCGAGGAAAGTCCGGAGCACCTCGAGTCCGGCGGCGATGGAGCCGCTGGTGCCTTTTTCGCGACCAAGCAAACGCAACAACATTTCAGCATGCAGATTCTGGCTCACCTTGTTGATTACGTGGATGTCCAGAGTGATTGGCGCGGAAACGTGCTCGGCCAGCACGACCGGCGAAGGGGAAGCAGGTTGGGCCTCCACGCCTCCGCCTAGAGGAGCGCTGGCATTGACGGTGAAAGTGCCCAGGCTTGCCATGGACGTATGGCGCGCGCGGGTTTTGCCGTACATCACCACTCCGCGCTTCTCCAGTAACTCCCAGAGCAGACGGGCGCAGAACTCGGCGGGCTCTTCAATCGCCACAGCTTCCCCGGCACCAGTGTCATCCAATGGAATATTGCCCCAGATCTCCAGCCGGTTAGAGCCGGGCTGCCGCTGTACGAAGACCTTGCGCGGCCATCCTCCGGGGGGAGAGGTCATTACCTTGTTATCAACGTGAAAGTATTCGGCAAAGGGAGAGACCGTGATGAAGGCTCGTTCGCCGACGCGCTCGGCGGGAAGAATGTTCACGTACACAACATTGTCGTTGACGGCCAGGGCGGAGACCGGAGCGCCCCACTCCCAGACCAGGTCGTCCTGAGACCAGCCTTCGCCATAGCGTTCATAGACAAAGAAGCTGTCGTCGGCCACGATATCGCCATCTATGACCTTTACGCCGCGCGCTACAAGCTGGTCGGCGAGCTCCGCAATGGCCTGCTCGGGCGGAAACGGGCGCTCGGTTTTCATAATGTAAGGAAGCGAACGCCCGCTCAGGTTGGGATCGCCGCGTCCGACGAGGACGATGTCTCCGCTGATGCGGCCGTACTTGTCAGGAACGGAGGAGGATTCGACAGTGGTGTGGAAGCGGTAGTCGGTGCCAATCAGCGCCAAGGCGGCGGCGGTTGTGAAGAGCTTGGTGTTGGAGGCCGGAGTGAAGAGCCGGTCGGCGTCGTGCGAGTAGATGACGCTCCCGGTGTCCAGATCCTCGATCTCGATCCCCCAAAAGCCGCGGTCGACCTCGGCACGCGACAGAATGGCGTCAATTCGCCGCGCCAACTCTTTATGATGGTCGGCAGCCTCTGCCATCATCCCGAGGCAGAGCAACAAACCTAATAGGGCAACTGCCCTCCGGGAGGTACAAACACCTAAGTGCCGCATAAGAAGCGAATTTTAGCACTGTTGCCGCTGGCGCTGCGGTGCCGGATGTACAGGGAACTAACGCGGAGCCAAAAGAAAGTTGTCAATGAGCCGGGTGACGCCGAAAGTTGCGGCCACGGCAACAAGCGCGCCTTGGGCGGTGTCTTCGATTGGCTCAAGGGCGCCGGCGTCTATGATTTCGAAGTAATCGAGTTGGGCGGCGGGTTCGGATGCGAGGACGGAAAGTCCCAGCGAGCGCAGCTTTGCGGCGTTGGTTTCGCCGGAGGCAGCGAGACTCTCCACCTGGGTCAACGCGCGATGAAGAACCAGCGCCTGCTTGCGCTGCTCTGCCGTGAGGTAGGCATTGCGCGAGGAGAGCGCCAGGCCATCAGCCTCGCGCACAATAGGGGCGACGATGAGTTCGACAGGCATGTTGAGGTCGCGCACCATACGGCGCAGCACGGCGACCTGTGCGGCGTCCTTCTGGCCGAAGACGGCGAAGTCAGGTTGCACGATGTGGAAGAGTTTGGCGACCACGGTGCTTACTCCAAGAAAATGACCGGGACGCGAACGGCCATCGAGCTTTTCGCTGAGTCCTTCTACATGAACCATTGTGGTTGCGCCTGGGGGATACATTTGAGCGGCACACGGAGCGAAGACGATGTCTACGCCTTCGCCCTCAAGCCGGGTACAGTCAGCTTCCAAGGTGCGGGGATAGTGGTTGAAATCCTCCGTAGGGCCGAATTGCAATGGATTTACGAAGATCGACACCACCACCATGCTGGCCCGGGTGCGCGCCAAACGCACGAGTGAGAAGTGCCCTTCATGGAGCGCTCCCATGGTGGGAACAAAGCCAAGTGAGAGTTTCTGAACGGTTGCGGCGCGGCTGGCGGCCTGCATTTCGTGAATATCGCGGATGATTTTCATTTCTTGTCTGGATCCTGTGCGGGCTCGGATTGCGGTTCGGGCGGCGCTGCGGGCGGCTTGAGTCGCCAGCTATTTGCGACCTTCAGGAAGACCGGGTCCAGACGCGCGAGATCCTGCGGTGAGCAGCGCAACGCAAGGGAGTAGAAAATTCCGTCATCCCCCTCGATCAAGGCAACCTCTTCGATTGCGTCTTTAAGCGCATCCTGGCCACTTGCGTCGTCGTGAAGTTTCACGCGAAGAATCTCAGCGTTTGCGCCATTCAGAAGAAGGCGAGTGCGTCGCTGAGTCTCCGAGACTGCGTAGGAACCGTCTGGCGTGACAGCCATTTCGATCAGCGAATCGAGCGAAGGCGTAACCCCATTTGCCTTTTTGGAAGAAACATCGATGGCGGCGACGGTGATCTGCGGCCACTCGGCGGACTCCACCCCTGGACGAGGCTCGACGACCACGAAGCCGAGGTCGTCAAAGATGTTTCCGAGACGCTGCCAAGTGGCAGGGACGTTAACGCATAAGCCCGCGGCTTCGACGCACTCGGTGCGGAGTACACCGGACGATGATTTCTTCGATCTGGTGTGCCTTGAGACAGCCGGGGCATTTCCGGCGGGCGCAGCTTGGGCTGCGGC
>Ga0302319_10001682_pt1 | contig 49146 bp, 45 predicted proteins | sample Bog_T0_2_FD_203319 | JGI IMG/M metagenome (GOLD analysis project Ga0302319, IMG submission 203319) | Peat permafrost microbial communities from Stordalen Mire near Abisko, Sweden - Bog_T0_2 | ecosystem: Environmental > Terrestrial > Soil > Wetlands > Peat | place: Sweden: Abisko, Stordalen Mire... | reverse complement strand
CAGGGTCCCGCTGCCGCTGATGTCGGTCACGGCCGGGGTGACCGACACGGCCTGGTAGCCGAAGCCGTCGGTGGCGGGCCAGGCGGCGGCCAGCGGCGCGGCGGCCAGCAGCAGGGCCAGCGCTAACAGCGCGCGCCTCATGGCTCGATCCACAGCAGCACGTCGCTGGGCGGGCCTTCCTTGCCATCCTGGCCCACGGCGCGCACGTAGAAGTTGTAGGTGCGGCTGGGCGTCACCCGCACGAATTTCTGCTCGAGGCCGGGCACCGGCTGGGGATTCAAGCGGTCCACCAGCACCCCATAGTCGCTGTAAAGGTTGTAGCCCGACACGCGGGCATTGTCATCGCGCCAGCGCACCACCAAGCCGTCGAAGCGCCGCTCGACGCTGAGGCCGTAGGGCGCGCTCAGCGGGCCGCCCGCCAGCACGGCATGGGTGCCGAAATGCAGGGTCAGGCTGAAGCGGTGGGTCAGGCCCAGGGCGCCCAGGGACTGCAAGGCATAGTCCAGGTCCCAGTCGCCGCCGCTGCCCAGGCCCGCGCCCAGGCTGTAGACCGGGTCCTCGGTGATCAGCAGGCCGAACTGCCCGCCCGCGCGCAGGCTGCCGTGATAGGGCGGCGTCGCGCCGGCATCCACGCCGCTGCTGAAGTCGAAGCCCAGCTCGGTGCCCAGCAACAGGTGGGCTTGGCCTTCATTGGGCAGGCTTTCCAGGTCGGCTTCGGCCTGCCACCGCGGGGTGAACAGCGGGGCCGAAGCGCCGGCGCGCACCCGCAGCGGCGTGGGCAGGCCCGGCCCGGAGACCTGGCCGCCGGCGTTCAGCACGGCCGCACCGAAACGGCAGCCGCCGCCCAAGAGCCCCTGCAGGCCCGCATCGCCGGCCACCGCCAGGGCCTGGGAGCCGCCGTTGTCCTCTTGCAAGCCCTTCAGGCCCAGGCCCAGCCGCCAGCCCGGGGCCAATTCGCCGCCCAGCGCCACGCCCGCCAGCCATTGCTGGTCGGTGAACGTCCCCAGGTCGCGTCCAAAGGCGTCGCGGGCCGTGTCCTGGGCGCCGGCATAGGCGGCTTGCACGCCCACGCCCCAGCCGCGGCCCAGGCTCATGCCCAGGTCCAGCCAGCTCAGCCGGTCGTCCAGCAGGCCCAGCACCTGGCCGCCGCCCAAGCCCAGGCCCTCCTGGGCCGACAGGCCGGCGGGATTGGCGCGCTGGCCGCCTTCACCTTCGGCGCGGGCGGTCCAAGCGCCGCCCTGGCCCAAGGGCTGCACCGACAGGCCCTCGGCCATGAGCAGGGCCGCCACCGAGCCGTAGCCGGCCGCCAGGGCCTGCCCGGAGCAGGCGCATAAAATAAGGAAGAGGGAGCGTTTCAGCACGGCCTTGATGTTACCGGGAGCGGGGCCGGGCGTAAAGGCGCTGCGAAGCTGGATGCTGGGGCCAAAATGCCTTAGACTAACGGCCTTATGACAGATGAAGAGATCTTCCAGGGCGCCATTGACGGCGACGAATCGGCCTTGCAGGAGCTGGTGTCCTCCACGCGCGAGCACGTGGAGCGGGTGTGCGCCTTCTTCCTGGGCGGGGACGACAGCCTGCCGGGGGCGGTGGTGGGCACCTACAGCCGCGCCTTGAACAGCCTGGGCAAGCAGGGCCCGCCCAGCATCCCCCTGAAGAGCTGGCTCAGCATCCTGGCCACCCAGGAGTGCTTCCCCACGCTGGCGCGCCTGCGCGGCGATTACGACCAGCAGTCGCGGCAGCTGGAGGATCTGGCGGGCAAGATCCCCACCCTGGTGGAGATCAGCTCCGACGCCCACGAGCGCGTCAATTTCATGATCCGCGGCGACATCGAGGACATCCCCGACCAGCATCGCCAGGTGCTGAGCATGGCCGAGCTGGAAGGCCTGCACATGCTGGAACTGGCCAAGCGCCTGGGCTGCAGCTGGGCGGTGGCCATGAACCGGGTGATCTCGGCCCGCCATGCCCTGTCGCGCCGCGTGCGCGAGAGCTTTGGATTGTGAGGCGCCGTGGCTGAGCTCAGCGTCGAAGAATCCCAGCGCCTGGCGCGCCTCTTCTTGACGGGATTGGCGTCGGAGGCCGACGTGCAGCGCCTGAGCGCCGCGCTGCCCGAGGACCAGACCCTGGCCTTGGAGCTGCTGGCCCAGGTGCAGACGGCCCTGGACGATGTGGCTCCTGAGGGCCTCAGCAAGGACCAGTCCCACAGCGTTTCGGCGCGCGTGGAGGCGCTGGTGACGCCGCGGGTCAAGCGGCGCGGGCTGTTCAGCCTGTTCAAGCGGCTGTTCCGCCGCAAACCCGCCCCCGCCAAGCCCGAAGCGGCGCCCGAGCCCGCCAGCGCCGCCGCGCCGCTGGCAGCCCCCGCGGCCGATGCCGGCGCGCCCATGGACGAGGGCGCCGGCTTGGAGGAGATGGCGCCCATCGCCCCGTCCGCCGTCGACGGCGCGCCCGTCGCCCCGCCCGCCGCCGCCGCCGGCGAGCCCGTTGGAGCCGAGGGCCGCCAAGGCCCCGCGACGGCGCCCGCCCCCCGCAGGCCGTCCGGCCCGCAAGCCCTGCTGATGGGCTTGGCCGCGCTGCTGGCCCTGGGCTTGGCCCTGTGGGGCCTGGGCCGCCTCAGGCATGACCGGCGACCGGCCCCGGCCCCCGTGGCCCCGAGGCCCGCGCCGACGCCGGCCCCCACGCCCAAGCCCGCCGGGCCGCCGCGCCGCGAGCGGGCCATGGCCGTCAGCGGCAGCGCCGCCAACGAGCCCCTGCCGGCGGCCATCCCCTTCATCACGCCCCAAGCCGCCGGCCAGCTGCCCTAGCCTGCGGCCGCCTGTGAAGCGCACGACGTCCGCCCAGCCGGCCGGACGAGCCTGAGGTAAGACCATGAGCGACGATCAAAGCCTGGCCGCGAGCCTGGACGACCTGGATAAGAGCCTACTGAACCTGGCCCAGGCCGAGTTCCCCCTGGTGACCCGGCCCTACGCCGCGCTGGCCGAGAAGGCCGGCTGCAGCGAGGCGCAGGCGCTGGAGCGCATGGCGGCCCTCAAAGCCAAGGGCATCATCCGCCAGACCTCGGCCATCTTCGACACGCGCGCCCTGGGCTACAAGAGCACGCTGGTCGCCATGCGGTTCGACCCCGCGACGTTGGACGCCGGCGCGGCGGTCATCAGCGCCCACCCGGGCGTCAGCCACAACTACAAGCGCGAGCACCTGTACAACCTTTGGTTCACGCTGGCCGTGCCGCGCGAAGGCAACCTGAAGCGGGTCATCGACAGGCTGGCGGCCGAAGCCGGGGCCCAGGACACCATCATCCTGCCCACGCTGCGGCTGTATAAGATCGGCGTGAATTTCGACATGAAGGCCGCCGTGGACCTGAGCAAGGGCGGCGAGCTGCGCCAGGACGACAAGCTGGGCGATTTCCGCGGGGTGACCGAGCGCGACAAGGCCGGCATCCGCGTGGCCCAGGAGGACCTGCCCATCGTGCCCGAGCCGTTCGTGGCCTGGGCCTCGCAGCTGGGCTGGACCGAGGCCGAGCTCTTCGCCTGGCTGGACGGCTTCAAGCAGCGCAAGTTCTTCCGCCGCTTCGCCAGCATCCTGCGCCACCGCGCCGCCGGCTTCGCCGACAACGCCATGGCCGTGTGGATCGTGCCCGAGGAGCAGAGCGACGCGCTGGGCTTCAAGATGGCCGCCTACAAGGCCGTGACCCACTGCTACAAGCGCCCGGTCTTCGAGAGCTGGCCCTACAACGTGTTCACCATGATCCACGGCCGCAGCAAGGACGACTGCGAGCAGGTGGTCCGGGCCATCCAGCAGGACACCGGCCTGCCCGAGTACCGCCTGCTTTACAGCACCCGCGAGTACAAGAAGGAGCGGGTGAAGTACTTCGTCGAGACCGCCGAGCAGCTGCAGGCCGACCCGGTCAGCGCGTAAGGAAGCCATGAGCCCCGCCGTTGCCGCCCCCATCGACTACCGCGCCGAGATCGCCCGCCTGAAGGCGGAGCGCAAGGCCGTGATCCTGGCCCACAACTACGAGCGCGCCGAGATCCAGGAGCTGGCCGACTTCGTGGGCGACAGCCTGGGCCTCTCGCGCAAGGCCGCCGAGACCGACGCCCAGGTCATCGCCTTCTGCGGCGTGCATTTCATGGCCGAGACGGCCAGCATCCTCAACCCGTCCAAGACGGTGCTGCTGCCCGACGCCCTGGCCGGCTGCAGCATGGCCGACATGATCAGCGTGGACGTGCTGCTGGACCTGAAGGAGCGGCACCCCGACGCCCTGGTGGTGGCCTACGTCAACACCACCGCCGAGATCAAGGCCGAGAGCGACATCTGCTGCACCAGCAGCAACGCCGTCGAGGTGGTCAACAGCCTGCCCCCGGGCCGGCCCATCATCTTCATCCCCGACAAGTACCTGGGCGGCTACGTGCAGCGCATCACCGGCCGCAAGATGATCCTCTACGACGGCTGGTGCCCCGTGCACATGGAGGTGCGCGAGCAGGGCTTGGACGACATGAAGCGCCGCCACCCCCAGGCCATCACCCTGGTGCACCCCGAGGCCCCTCTGGAGGTCAGCGCCAAGGCCGACGTGGTCTGCAGCACCGAGCAGATGGTGCGGGCCGTGCGCGAGCTGCCCGCCACCGAGTTCATCATCGGCACCGAGACCGGGATCCTGCATAAGATGAGGCGCGAGAACCCCGGCAAGAGGTTCTACGCCGTCAACAGCCTGGCCATCTGCCCGCACATGAAGATGAACGACCTGGAGCGCCTTTACACGGCCTTGCGCGACCTGAAGCCCGAGGTCAGGGTGCCCGAGCCCATCCGCACCCGCGCCTGGGCCCCCATCCAGCGCATGCTGGACCTGGGGATCCCCTACAAGGAAGCCTGGGTCGGCTGCAAGTGCTAGGCCCTGGCCCATCGACGCGGGGGCGGGCTGGAAGGCCTGCCCCCTTTTCTTTTTGATGCCATGAACCTCCGACTATCCCTCGCCGGCGCCCAGAGCATGATCAAGGGCCGCCCCTGGCTGCGCGCCGACGAGCAGCTGGGCTACCGCGAGCTGCCGCCCGCCGGCACGCTGCTGAAGGTCCAGGACATGAACGGCGACTTCCTGGGCTGGGCCGTCAGCGAGGGCCCGCGCCGCCTGCCCGCCTTCCGCGTGGTCAGCCGCGAGCGCCACGCCGACCTGGGGCGAGACTGGTGGGCGGCCCGGCTGGAGCGCGCCGCCGCCGCCCGCCGCGGCCTGGAGCTGGGCGACGGCCCGCGCCGCCTGGTGAACGCCGAGGCCGACGAGCTGCCGGGCGTGACGCTGGACGAGGCCGGGGGCCAGCACTTCCTCAGCGTCAGTTCGCCGGGCATCGCCGCCTTCTGCGAGGTCATCGAGGCGGCCTGGCTCAGCTTGGCGCGGCCCCAGGGCCTGTGGCGGCGCTTCGGCGCGCCGGGCGCCTGGGGTCCCTGGTCACGCAGCCCCTTGGCCCCCGCCAGCCCCGGCCGCCTGCGCATCACCGAAGGCGCGTTGAGCGCCGAAGCCGACCTGGACAAGGACGCCGCCTCCGCCCTGCCCCCCTGGCCGCTGGAGCGGCGCGGCGTGCGCCAGTGGCTGGCCCACGAGGCGGGGGCCCAGCGCGTGCTGCTGTTGGGCCCGCAGCCCGGCGAGCTGGAGTGCGCCCAGGCCGCCGCGCCGCAGAGCCTGAGCGCGCCCCCCGGCAGCCTGTTCAAGGCCCTGGCCAAGGCCGCGCCCATGGGCGCCGACCGCCTGCTGGTGCAGGTGCCGCTGAGCAGCAAGGAGAGCTTCGTCCGTTTCGAGCCCCTGCGCCAGGGCCCGCGCCTGCTGGCCGACCTGGCCGCCGTGTCCGCGCCGGGCGCGCAGATCGTGCTGGCCAGCCTGCACGCGGACCTGCAAAAAGCCCAGGCCTGGGAGCGCCTATGGGCCGAGTCGGGCCTGGCCCAGCCCGCCCAGCTGGAGAGGGTCCTGGGGCCCGAGCGCGACCTGCCGGAGGACCCGGCCTGGCCCGAAGGCCGCGTGCCCCGGGCCTACCTTTTCCGGCTGCCGGGAAGCCTGCGTTGACCGGCTTGGCCAGCCGTGGTTGAATTGACAAAATACCTGCCAACCCTCGACTGAGCCCTATGCCGCCATCGGACGCCACCTTCGCCAGCAAGGAAGGCCGCATCAAGTTCTGCCAGGATTGCCTGGAGATGGGCTACCTGGACCTGGCCGTGCGCGAGCTGATGAAGGGGCTCAACCTTTTCCCCGATGACCCGGACCTTTACTTCTTCCTGGGCGTGGCCCACGACGAGAAGGGCGCCCGCGAGCGCGCCATCGAGTACTACCGCCATTGCCTGGACCTGCAGCCCGACCACAGCGAGGCCCGATGCAACCTGGGCGCGGCCCTGCAGGCCCTGGGCCGGGCCACCGAGGCCCGCGCCGCCTATGAGGAGGCCGTGCGCCACAACGGCTCCCTGCCCGAGGCCCACTTCAACCTGGGCACGCTTTATTTCGACGAGCAGGCCTTCGCCCGCGCCGAGGCCGAGTTCCGCCAGGCCTTGGCCCTGCGCGCCGACGAGGCCCAGGCCCACTATTGGCTGGGCTTGACGCTGGCCCAGCTGGATCGCGGCGAGGAGGCCATCACCGAGCTCACCGCCGCCGTGGGCGCCGACCCCCGCTTCGCCGACGCCTACTTCAACCTGGGCGTGCTGCTGGACAACCAGGGCCTGAAGGATGACGCCTTGGAGGCCTACACCACCTGCCTGGACCTGGACCCCGCCCACGACTGGGCCCAGCAGAACCTGGTGGCCCTGTACAGCGCCAAGGGCATGCTGAAGGAGGCCGTGGACGCCGCCAAGGAGTCGGTGCGGCGCCAGGACGGCGACCCCGAGCGCCTGGTCACGCTGGGCTCGCTGCTGACCGAGGGCGGCCAGGTGGAGGAGGCGGCCGAGCTGTTCCTGCGGGCGCTGGAGCTCAACCCCGAATACGCCCGCGCCCACTACCAGCTGGGCGCGCTGTTCCTGAAGCAGGGCCTGGCCAAGAAGGCGGCCCGCGAGTTCGAGAAGGCCTTGGAGAAGGACCCCAACAGCGCCAAGGCCCACTACAACCTGGGCGTGCTCTACGAGACCCAGGGTCAGCGCGACCTGGCGCTGCAGGCCTACCAGCAGGCCATCGCCGCCAAGCCCGATTTCGCCGAAGCCCATTTCAACCTGGCCCTGGCCTACCACGAGGGCGGCCAGGAGCCGCTGGCCCGGGCCCAGCTGGAGCGCCTGCGCGGCGTGGACCCGGCCATGGCCAAGGAGCTGGAAGCCCACCTGAAAGCCTGAACCCGGCCGCCCTGGCGCGCGTAGGCTTTGAAGGCCCCCCTTTCCGTGCCTCCCCCTTTTTCACCCCCTGGATGAAGCCCTTCCACCACCTTTTGCGGCAATTCAAGCGCCACGGCTGGCTCTTCGCCTTGGGCGTGGCCGCGTTGTTGGCCACCAACTGGCTGCAGCAATACCTGCCCCGCATGCTGAAATACTCCATCGACGAGCTGCAGGGCGCACACGGCCGCCCCGAGCTGATGGATGCCGCGCTGAAGGGCGTGCTGCTGTGGGCCAGCCTGCACCTGCTGCTGGTGGCGGCCCAAGGCGGCTTGCGCTGGGGCTGGCGCATGGGCTTCTTCGGCATGAGCCGCATGGTCGAATACGGCTTGCGCCGCCAGATGTTCGAGAAGCTGCTGGGCCTGGACAGCGCCTTCTTCAGGAGGATGAAGGTGGGCGACCTGCTGTCGCGGTCCATGAGCGACCTGGGCGCCGTGCGCGAGAGCCTGGGCTTCGGCTGGCTCAGCATCATCGACGGGGTCAGCACCATCGCCTTCACCGCCTGGTTCATGGCCCACAGCGACGCGCGCCTGACCGGCCTGGTGCTGCTGCCCATGGTGGCCGTGCCGGTGGTGGTGGTGACCCTGGGGCGCAAGGTGCGCGAGAGCGCGCGGCGGGCCCAGGACCTGCTCGACGGCCTCAGCCAAGCCGCCACCGAGAGCTTCAGCGGCGCGCGCGTGATCCACGCCTATGCCCGCCAGGACGCCGAGGCCGCCCGCTTCGGCGCCGCCGCCCGCGACTACAAGGCCCGCAACATGCGCCTGGTGCGCCTGGAGGCGGTCTATTGGCCGACATTGACCCTGCTGGCGGGCTTCAGCGAGCTGATCCTGTTCATGGTGGGCGGCCAGCGCGTGGCCGATCAGCGCATGACCGCCGGCGATTTCGCCATGTTCCAGGAGTACCTGTTGCAGATCCTGTGGCCGGTGATGGCCTTGGGGGTGTCGTCGAACATGTACATACGCGGCCGGGTCAGCATGGAGCGCCTCAACGACGTGCTGGACGCCCACAGCGCGCTGGTGGAGCCCGCCGGCGCAGCAGCGCCCCCGGAGGCGCTGGCGGCGGCCAGCCCCGTGCTGGCGCTGCAGCGGGTGGGCTTCCGCTATCCCGGCGCCCCGGCCGTGCTGGACGGCGTCGACCTGAGCCTGCAGGCGGGCGAGTGGGTGGGCCTGGCCGGGCGCACCGGCTGCGGCAAGAGCAGCCTGTTGCGGCTGATCCCCCGGCTGGATGACCCCACGGCGGGCGTGGTGGCCGTGCTGGGCGAGGATGTGCGCCAGTGGCCGCTGGCCCAGCTGCGGGCCGAAGTGGCGCTGGTCTCGCAGGAGCCCTTCCTGTTCAGCGAGACCCTGCTGGAGAACATCGCCTTCGGCTGGCAGGGGGATGTGCAGGCTGCGCGCGGCCGGGCGCAGGACGCCGCCGAGGCCGCCGGGCTGGGGCCCACGGTGGCGGCCTTGGCCGACGGCCTGGACAGCCTGCTGGGCGAGAAGGGCGTGAACCTGTCCGGCGGGCAGAAGCAGCGGCTGGCGCTGGCCCGCGCCCTGTTCCTTCGGCCCAAGCTGCTGCTGTTGGACGACGCCTTCAGCGCCGTGGACACCGCCACCGAGGAGGGCATCGTGGCCAGCCTGCGCGCGCAGCTGCCGGGCACGGCCGTGCTGATGGTCAGCCACCGCGTCAGCACCCTGAAGCTGTGCTCGCGGGTGCTGGTGCTGGAGCAGGGGCGCATCAGCGCCCAGGGCAGCCCGGCCCAACTGCTGGAGGCCCCTGGCCTGTTCCACGACATGGCGCGCCGCGAGCAGCTGGCCCGCCGCGTCGGATTGGAGGCCTGATGAGCGGCGGCCACGACCACGGCATGGGCGACGACAAGGCCAACCTGGACTGGGGCCTGACCCGGCGCCTGCTGTTGCGCGCCCGCGCCCAGTGGGGGCAGCTGGCCCTGGCGGCGGCGCTGCTGCTGCTGATCACCCTGGGCGAGCAGGCCAAGCCCCTGCTGATCAAGGTCCTGCTGGATGACCACGCGCTGAAGGGGGACATGGCCGGGGCCCTGCCTTGGGCGGGCCTATTCCTGCTCAGCATCGCCTGGGTCTTCGGCCTGCAGACCTGGCAGACCATCCAGACCAAGGGCATGGGCCAATCCCTGATGCTGGACCTGCGCGAGTCGCTGTTCGCCAAGGTCCACGCCCAGCCCCTGCGCTACTTCGACAAGAACCCCGTGGGCAGCCTCATGACCCGGGTGATCTACGACGTGGAGACCCTGGGCGAGTTCTTCACCAACGGCGTGTCGGCGGTCTTCAACGACCTGTTCTCCCTGCTGATCATCGCCGGGCTGCTCCTGAAGCTGGACTGGCGCCTGGGGGCCTGCGTGCTGGCCCTGCTGCCGCTCCTGTTCTGGTCCACGCTGCTCTTCCGCCGCAAGGCCCGCGAGATCTTCCGCCAGGTGCGGGCCAACAACTCCGCCCTGAACGCGGCCCTGACCGAGAACCTGGGCGGCATCGCCACGGTCCAGCTCTTCAACCGCCAGGCCCGCAATGCCGAGAAATTCGACCGGGTCAACCGAGAGAGCCTGGACCTGCAGCTGCGGCAGGTGAAAGTGAACGCCATCTTCCTGCCGCTGGCCGAGCTGCTGTCCAGCTTCAGCCTGGGCGTCATCCTTTGGTACGGCGGCAGGCGCACCTTCACCGCCAACGTGTCGGTGGGCACGGTGGTGGCCGCCACCATGTACGTGAAGAACCTGTATCAGCCGCTGAAGGACCTGACCGACAAATTCGGCATCTTCCAAAGCGCCATGGCCAGCAGCGAGCGCATCTTCGGCCTGCTGGACCGCGTGGAGGAGGTCGAGGACCCGCCCGCCCCCCGGGTGCTGGGGCCGGGCCGGGGCCAGGTGGAGTTCCGCCATGTCACCTTCGCCTACGACGAGGGCCGGCCCGTGCTGCACGACGTCAGCTTCACCGTGGACGCCGGCAGCCGGGTGGCGGTGGTGGGGCCCACCGGCAGCGGCAAGACCAGCCTGGTGAACGTGCTGCTGCGCTTCTACCCGCTGCAGCAGGGCCAAGTGCTGCTGGACGGCGTGCCGCTGGACCAGGCCGCCCGGGCCGATTTCCGCCGGCGCTTCGCCCTGGTGCCGCAGGACCCCTTCCTGTTCAGCGGCAGCCTGCTGGAGAACCTGCGCCTATCGGATGCCTCCGTGCCCCGCGAGCGTGTAGAATGGGCCTGCCGCCAGGTCCAGGCCGACGGCTTCATCGCGCGCCTACCCGGCGGCTACGACGCCATCCTGGCCGAGGGCGGCAACAACCTGAGCACGGGCCAGAAGCAGCTGCTCAGCTTCGCCCGGGCGCTGGTCTTCGACCCCCTGGTGCTGATCCTCGACGAGGCCACCGCCAGCGTGGACACCGCCACCGAAGCCGACATCCAGGGCGCCCTGGAGGCGCTGCTGAAGGGGCGCAGCTCCATCACCATCGCCCACCGCCTCAGCACCGTCATCCACAGCGACAAGATCCTGGTGCTGAAGGATGGCCGCATCGCCGAGCAGGGCGACCACGCCCAACTGATGGCCCTCAACGGGCTTTACCGCAGCCTGATCGAGCTGCAGTTCAAGGACTGACCCCATGCCCTCCCCGCACAAGACCGACATCCTCGTCCTCGGCTCCGGCATCGCCGGGCTGGCCACCGCCCTGAAGGCCGCCGAGCGCGGCTTCAAGGTCATCGTGCTGGCCAAGCGCGACGCCCAGGAGACCAACACCAGCTACGCCCAGGGCGGCATCGCCAGCGTGCTCAACAGCGACGACAGCTTCCTCAGCCACATCGAGGACACCTTCAAGGCCGGGGCCGGGCTGTGCAATCCGGCGGTGGTGGAGGCGGTGGTCAAGGACGGGCCGGCCCGCATCGCCGACCTGGTGCGCTGGGGCGTGCGCTTCAGCCGCCAGGGCAAGTCCAAGGGCTCGCCCTTCGACCTGACCCGCGAGGGCGGCCACAGCGCCCGGCGCATACTGCACCGCGCCGACCTGACCGGGGCCGAGATCCAGCGCGCCCTCACCGCCAAGGCCCGCCGCCACCCCGGCATCACCCTGCTGGAGCAGCAGCAGGCCGTGGACCTGATCACCGCCCGCGGGCAGGCCCTGGGCGCGTACGTGCTGGACACCCTCAGCGGCACGGTGAGCACCTACCTGGCCAAGGCCACGGTGCTGGCGACCGGCGGCTGGAGCAAGGTCTACCTTTACACCACCAATCCGGACGTGGCCTCGGGCGATGGCCTGGCCATGGCCTGGCGCGCCGGGGCCAAGGTGTCGAACCTGGAGTTCTGCCAGTTCCATCCCACCTGCCTTTACCACCCCGACGCGCGGCGTTTCCTGATCAGCGAGGCCGTGCGCGGCGAGGGCGGCATCCTGCGCGACCGCAAGGGCAAGGCCTTCATGGCCCGCTTCCACCCCTTGAAGGAGCTGGCCCCGCGCGACGTGGTGGCCCGCGCCATCGACACGGTGCTCAAGGCCTCCGGCGACGAGTGCGTCTACCTGGACATCACCCACAAGCCCGCCGCCTGGCTGAAGAAGCGCTTCCCCCACATCTACGGCACCTGCCTGGGCTATGGCATCGACCTGACCAAGCAGGCCATCCCGGTGGTGCCGGCCGCCCACTACCAATGCGGCGGCGTGACGGTGGATGCGCACAGCCGCAGCAGCGTCGAGCGCCTTTATGCCGTGGGCGAGGTGGCCTGCACGGGCCTGCACGGCGCCAACCGCCTGGCCAGCAACAGCCTGCTGGAGGCCCTGGTCTTCGCCACCGCGGCCGTGGAGGACTTCGGCGCGGGCCTCAAGCCCCTGCCGGCCTGGTTCAAGCCGCCGAAGTGGGACAGCGGCAAGGCCGGCCCCTCGGAAGAGGCCGTGGTGGTGACGCAGAATTGGGACGAGGTGCGCCGCTTGATGTGGAACTACGTGGGCATCGTCCGCACGGACAAGCGCCTGGAGCGGGCCCTGCGCCGCATCCAGCTGCTGCGCCAGGAGATCGACCAGTATTATTGGGATTTCCTGGTCACCGGCGACCTGTTGGAGCTGCGCAACCTGGCCTTGGTGGCCGAGCTGACGGTGCGCTGCGCCATGTCCCGCCGCGAGAGCCGGGGCTTGCACTACAACCTGGATTGCCCCAAGACGGACGACAAGCATTGGCTGCACGACACCGTGCTGACGCCGGGCGAGGGCCCCAAGGCGGGGCGGGGATGAGCTTCTTCCTGCGCCTGATCAAGATCTCCATCCTGGCGCTGTTCTCCCGGCGCCGCGGCCTGCTGGAGCCGTCCGTCATCTCGCTGCGGGTCTGGCCCAACGACCTGGACCTGAACCTGCACATGAACAACGGCCGCTACCTCAGCCTGATGGACCTGGGCCGGGTGGACGTGATGTTCCACAGCGGGGCCTTCGCCCTGTGGTTCAAGCGCGGCTGGCAGCCCTTGGTGGCCGCCAGCACCGTGCGCCATTTCAAGAGCCTGGCCCTGTTCCAGGGCTTCGAGATCCGCACGCGGATCCTGGGCTGGGACGAGAAGTGGGTCTACTTCGAGCAGCGCTTCACCCGCCGCGGCGAGCTCTACGCCCTGGCCGGGGTCAAGGCCCTCATGGCCGGCAACCAGCGCTTGATCTCCACGACGGAGCTCTTCGGCGCCACCGGCCATGACCTGGTGCCCAGCCCGCCGCTGCCCGACTGGGTGCTGGCGTGGCTGAAGGCGGAGCGCGGCCTGATCGACCAGCTGAAGGCCGAGCGGCAGGCCCGGCCATGAAGCCCAAGGCCCTGCTGCTGGACCTGGGCAACGTGACGGTGCGGCTGCGGGGCCCGGGCTGGCTGCGGCGCCTGGGCGAGGCTTGCACGCCTGCGCGCACGCCCGAGGAGCTGATGGCCCTCCTGCACGAGCCCGACGGCCCCCATTATCTGCACGAGCGCGGCCGCCTGGACGGCCCCGGCTTCCACCGCGCCTTCCAGCAGCGCCTGGGCTTCGGCGGAGGCTATGACGCCTGGCTGCGCCTGTGGAACGACTACTTCGAGCCCAACCGGCCCATGGAAGCCCTGGTGGCCCGCCTGCGCGGCCAGGCCCGCTTCTGGGCCCTGAGCAACACCAATGCCCAGCACCTGGAGCACCTGAGGCTGAATTTCCGGGTCTTCGACACGTTCGAGGGCATCACGGCGTCCCATGAGCTGGGCGCGGCCAAGCCGGAGCCGGCCCTCTACCAGGCCGCCATCGCCGGCCTGGGCCTGGCGCCCCAGGAGATCCTTTACCTGGACGACATCCCCGCCTATATCGAGGCGGGACGGGGCCAGGGCCTGCAGGCCTTCCACTACACGTTCAACGACGACGAGCTGCGGCGGCGCCTGTTGGGCCTGGGCTTCACCCTGCCGCCCTTGGACGGGGCCTCCGCCATGGCCTGCTGACCCCATGCCCCCTGACTTCCACCCTTCGAGGACCGTATGCGCCTATTCCTGGGAGCCCTGCTGATGGCCGCCGCCGCGCTCAACGCCGCTGGGCCCTGGCCCGCCGGCAAGACCTGCGCCGTCAGCCTGACCTATGACGACGCGCTGGAAAGCCAGATCATGAACGCCGCGCTGGACCTGGACCAGCGCGGGCTGAAGGGGACGTTCTTCCTGACGGGCGGCTCGCGCAGCATCAGCGAGACGCCCAAGGCCTGGGCCGCCCTGGCCGCCCACGGCCACGAGCTGGCCGCCCACACCATGACCCATCCCTGCGGCGGCAGCTCCGGCGGCTTCAAGGCGCCCGAGGACCGGCTGGAGGCCTACGACCTCAAGCGCATGGCCGGCGAGCTGGACGGCAGCCTGCAGGTGCTGCGCCGCCTGGGCGCCACCCCGCCCTTCAGCTTCGCCTATCCCTGCGGCCAGGACTGGGTGGGCGAGGACCAGACCAGCTATGTGCCGCTGGTGAAGGAGCGCTTCGCGGCGGCTCGCGGGGTCATGAACGGCGCCAGCGACCCCAAGACCGTGGACCTTTACAACACCGGCACTTACAACCCCGCCGGCAAGAGCGTGGCCATGCTCAAGGTGGTGGTGGACGACGCCCGCCACAGCGGCACCTGGCTCATCTTCATGTTCCACGGCGTGGGCGGGGACTACATCACCACCGACGCCGACGCGCACGCGGCCCTGCTGGACTACCTGAAGGCCAACCCGGATGTCTGGGTGGCGCCGTTCGGCCAGGTGGCGGCGGCGGTGCGGAAATTCCAGGGGGACTGAGGCCCCGGCCCGGACCCTGGAATTAACACCGATGGGCCAAGACAGGCGCAGCCCGGGGGTCCATAATGGTCTCCCTTCATTCCCAGGAGCGCCGTGACCAAAGCCGCAGAAAAGAAAGGCCCCAGCGAGGAAATGGCCAAAGAACTGAAGAAGCGGGCCGAGCGCCTGCGGCTGATCGCCGAGCGCGCCAAGCGCGGCCGGCACCGCTAGCACGCCGCTCCACGCTTCAAAGCGCAGCGCCATCCCACGGGGTGGCGCTTTCGCATTGGGGGGGGGCGGGGAATAGAACCGTCCGCGCGGGCATTAAGGTCATGGGCCCATCGAGCCCGCAGGCCCCTTCACCCCAAGGACACCCATGTACAAGCGCAAGTTCAAGGTCCTGCACTGGCTCCTGGCGTTGGCGCTGGTGGGCGTCCTGACCAGCGGCTGCATCTGGTGGGGGCCCTGGGGCCGCGGCGGGCGCGGTGACCGCGACGGCGGACGCGAGCGCCGGGATGACCCGGGGCGGCGCTTTGACGACGGGCGCTGAGGGCGCCGGACTGGCTGTCGCTCATAAAAAAACGGCGCCGTTCCCCCAGGGGAGCGGCGTTTTCCTGTTTTTAGGGGCAAAATGGGGGTAGGAAGGCCGGGCCCCCGCTGGGCCCGCCGCCGTGGAAGGGACGCGCTGCCATGCAGATCCGTTCGGCCCAGGACCTTGATGGGGATTATGACGCCTACTGCCGCCTGCTGACCCAATTGGACGCCCAGCACAGCCGGGCCGAACCGCGCTACTACCGTTCGCCGGCCCCGCCCGCCCGCCCGCGCGAATACTTCCGCTCCCTCTGCGGCGAAGCCGACGGCGGCTTGCTGATGGCGTGGGACCAGGACCAGGCCGTGGGGCTGGCCAGCTTCGACGTGCAGCGCTTCGCCCATCCCGTGGTGGTGCCCCGGCGCGTGCTGTTCATCAACGACATCGTGGTGGCCCAGGGCCATCAACGCCAGGGCGTGGGGCAGGCCCTGATGGCCGGCGTGCGCGCCTGGGCCCTGGCCCACGATTGCAGCGACCTGCGCCTGGCCGTGCAGGAGTTCAACGCCCCGGCGCTGTCGTTCTACCAGGCCCAGGGCTTCGCCGTTCAGACGCGCCTGCTGGTGCGGGCCCTGGACTAGGCGCGGCCCTGACAACCCAAGGCGAGGCGATGCATGGACATGGAACCTAAAGAGCTGGCCAGCTTCAAGGCGCAGGACCTGCGCCCGGGCGAGGCCATCCTGCACCTGATCCCGGGCCTTTTCCCCGGCGGGCGGCGGACCGGCGTGCTGATCCTGACCGACCAGCGCCTGGCCTTCCTGTCGGAGGCCCGCTTCGCCAAGCCGCTGAAGCACCTGGTCGAGCTGGCCGACGTCGACCAAGCCCTGTCGACCCGGCCGCAGCAATTGCTGCTGTACCACCAGTTGTGGGTCGTCACCGGCAGCCAGGCCTACCAATTCAGCTCCAGCAAGCTGCACATCGGGTCCATGAAGCCGCGGCTGCTGGCCGCCGTGCGGGCCACCGGCAAGGTCTGCCTGGACGCCTACCAGGACCCGCCCACGCTGGCCCGCCATAGCGCCATCGCCATCGGCCTGCTGCTGGCGCTGATCTTAGGCTGTGTCATCAAATACCTGGTCAGCGGGCCGTCCGGGCCGGGCGCCTACCGTTGGCTGTCGGCGGTCGCGGTGCTGATCTGGGCGGGCGAGATGGCCTGCGTGTGGCGGGACAAAAAGCGGAAGCGCGGGGGCGGCGGCGGCGGGTGAGCGGGGCTTGGCAACGTCAGGCCGGGTTGGTGGGGCGGACCTTTGTTCCATGGCCGCTGGCAAGACCGCAGGGGCAAGAGGCGCGGCGACAGGAAGCCTGCGGAGGCCCCTTGCGGGCCACGAGCAGGGGCCCAAAAAGATGGCTGGGATGGGGGGCTAAGCTCTTGATTTTCCCTCCCCCATCCGCTACCTTGTTGCCCTTCCGAAGGCTGTCTTTGGGCCCGTCTGGCGCCAGCTCTGGCACGATCCCAGGGCGGGTGGAAGGCAACGGGTGGGAAAAGCCTTGGGGGCAAAGTACTGGCACGGCGCCATGGTCTAATTGGTTAGGACGCCGCCCTCTCAAGGCGGAGACTACGGGTTCGATTCCCGTTGGCGCTACCAATCATGGGAAAGCCCTCACCTCGGTGGGGGCTTTTTCATTTTGTCCCCGGTCAGGGCTTGAATAGTCCTTCAATTTCGGCGTTTTCGGGCTTGTTCCGAAACAATGCGGGGCCAGCCTTGATTTCCCCCCGGGCCGTGACTATCATCGTTAACGTTTGTATCAGGGATGGGCTTCAGTCCCATCCTGCTAAGCCCCAGAGGGGGGCGCAATCCATTGGAGGCTCTAGCATGAAGAAGCACCTGCTGTTGACCCTGGCCGCGACCGTGGCCCTGGCGGGCGGCCTGCGCGCCGACGACGCCAAGCCCGCAATCGACGCCAAGCCGGCCGCTGCCGCGCCTGCCACCGACGCCAAGGCCGACACCAAGACCGCGACGGCTCCCACCCCGGTGGCCAAGAACGACGCCATGGGGTCGCTGAAGGCCGGCAACCAGCTGCTGGACCAGGCCAAGTACGCCGAAGCCGCCGCCTACTTTGAAGGCATCGGCGAGCAGGTGAAGGATAACGGCGCCGCCAAGCGCGAGCCCTACCGCTTGAACAACCTGGCCCTGGCCCAGCTGAACCTGGAGAAGTATGATGACGCCATCGCCAACGCTGGCAAGGCCATCGCGCTGAAGAAGGACCTGGCTGCCGCCTACAACAACCTGTCGGCCGCGTACTCGGCTTCCGGCAAGCGCGACCTGGCCGTGGACACGCTGAACAAGGGCATCGAGGCCGTCAAGGCCGCCGGCGGCGACACCGCCAAGCTGGAGGCCAATCTGACGGGCATCCAGGCCGCCATCGAGGCCAGCAAGCCCAAGGCCCAGCGCGAAGCCGAGGCCAAAGCCAAGGCCAAAGCCGATGCGGACGCCGCCGCTGCCGCCAAGGTGAGCGGCACCGCCAAGCCGGCCGCCGATGCCAAGCCGGCCGCCGCCCCCGCCGCGGACGCCGAAAAGAAATAGAAAGACCGGGGAAGCCATCAGCCCCAGAGGGCCCTCCGCAAGGGGGGCCTTCTTGTTTTCCACCTTTGAACATCAACCTTAGGAGCCGTCATGGAATACACGCGATTGGGACGAACGGGCTTGCAGGTCAGCCGACTGTGCCTGGGCACCATGAATTTTGGCTGGGATTCGGATGAGAGCGCCGCGCACGGCATCATGGACCGCGCGCTGGAGCACGGCATCAACTTCTTCGACACGGCCAACGTCTACGGTTGGAAGCTGGGCGAGGGCTACACCGAGCAGATCCTGGGCCGCTGGTTCCGCCAGGGCGGCGGGCGGCGAGAGAAGGTGGTGCTGGCCACCAAGCTGTTCAACGCCATGGGCGAGTGGCCCAACACCCGCGGCCTGAGCGCGCTGCACATACGCCAGGCTTGCGATGCCAGCCTGCAGCGCCTGCGGGTGGACCACATCGATCTGTACCAGTTCCACCACATCGACCGCACGACCCCGTGGGAGGAGATCTGGCAGGCCTGCGAGGTGCTGGTGCAGCAGGGCAAGGTGCTCTACTTCGGCAGCAGCAACTTCGCCGGCTGGCACCTGGCCCAGGCCCAGGAGGCCGCCCGCAACCGCCACTTCGTGGGCCTGGTGGCCGAGCAGACCAAGTACAACCTGACCTGCCGCACGCCCGAGCTGGAGGTCCTGCCCGCCTGCCAGGGCTATGGCCTGGGGCTGATCCCCTGGAGCCCGCTGGGCGGCGGCGCGCTGGCCGGCGGCGCCACCAAGGGCCAGGGCAAGCGGCGCCAGCACGAGTGGACCATCGGCTTCGTGAAGGAGCACGCCAAGCAGCTGGAAGCCTACGAGAAGCTGTGCGCCAGCTGGAAGGAGAAGCCGGCCGACGTGGCGCTGGCCTGGCTGCTGGCCAACCCCGTGGTGACGGCGCCCATCATCGGCCCGCGCACGATGGAGCAGTTGGACGGCAGCCTGCGGGCCTTGAAGGTGAAGCTGGACGCCAAGCGCATGGAGGCCCTGGACAAGCTGTTCCCCGGCCCCGGCGGCACGGCGCCCGAGGCCTACGCCTGGTGACCCAACGGCGCACGCGCTGGGCGGCCTACGCCAGCGTGTACGTGTTCTGGGGCAGCACCTATCCCGCCATCCGTTACCTGGTGCGGTGGGTGCCGCCATTCCTTCTCAGCGGAGCCCGGCTGCTTGCGGCCGGGCTCCTGCTGTTGGCGCTGGCCCATGCCCGCGGGGCGGCCTGGCCCACGCGCCGGCAGTGGCTGGGCTCGGCCGGGCTGGGCATGGTCTTCTTGGTGCTGTGCAATGGCGTGGCCAGCTGGGGCCTGCAGTACATCGGCGCGGGCCGCGCCACGTTGATCACCGCCTGCGTGCCCTTGGTGGCGCTGGCCTATGGCTGGGCCTTCCAGGGCCGGCAGGTGGGCTGGCGCGAGGGCCTGTGCATGGGCCTGGGGCTGCTGGGCGTGGGCCTGCTGGTGCGGCCCGGCAGCCAGCCGCAGGCGCATTGGGCTTGGGGCCTGGGAGCCATCGTGTGGGCGGTGACGCTGTGGGGCGTTGGCATCGCCGAGGCCCGGCGCTTCCCCCAGGCCAGTGACGCCATCATGGCCAGCGGCGCGCAGATGGCCAGCGCCGGCTGCGTGCTGCTGGGCGTCTCGGCGCTCTTGGAGGCGCCCGGCCAGGTGGCGCTGGGCGCCCTGCCCCAGTCGGCCTGGGGCGCCTGGGCCTTCCTGGTCCTGCTGGGCTCGTGCGCGGGCTACCTGAGCTTCCATTGGCTCATCCAGCATGAGCCGCCCCAGTTGGCGGGCACCTACGCCTTCGTCAACCCGGTGGTGGCGGTCCTGCTGGGTTGGGCCTTCCTGGCTGAGCCGCTGGGCTGGGCCACGTTGGCGGCCACCGGGCTGATCGTGGCGGCGGTGGCGGGCTTGCTGCTGCGGCCCCGCGCCGGGAGGGCCTGATGGGCCTGCTGCGGCTGTGGCTGGCCTTCGCGGTGCTGCGCCACCACGCCACCGCGCTGGGCAACGGCTGGATGCCCGCCGGCGAGGCGGCGGTGCAGGCCTTCTTCGTGATGTCGGGCTTCGCCATGGCCATGGTGCTGGAGCAGAAGTACGCCTTCGACCGGCGGGCGTTCTGGCTGAGGCGGGCCGTGCGGCTGTGGCCGGCCTACCTGGCGGCGCTGGCCCTGATGCTGGCCTATGGCGGCTGGCTGTGGAGCCGCCACATCAGCGTGGGCGTCTTCCAGGAGCTGCAGGCCGGGCCGCCGCCCTCGGCGGGCGCCTGGGCGGTGCTGGCCTTCAGCAACCTGAGCATGGTGGGCCTGGACCTGCTGGCCTTGCTGGGCCTGCGCCCCGGCGGCGGCATGTACCTGACCGCCGACCCTTTCAACGGCGGCTTCGTGGCCTGGCGCTATGTGGTGCTGCCGCAGGCCTGGAGCCTGAGCGTGGAGCTGCTCTTCTACGCGCTGGCGCCCTGGTACGTGCGGCTGAGCACGCGCAGCCTGGCAGCGGTCTTCCTGGGCGGGGTGGCCCTGCGCCTGGCCCTGATGCGGGCGGGGCTGCCGGCCAGCCCCTGGGCCATCCGCCTGGCGCCCATCGAGCTGAGCACATTCGCCCTGGGCATCCTGGCCTGGCGGGCCTACCGCGCCTGGGGCCCCATCCCATCGCCCCGGCGCGCGGCCCTGGCCAGCGCCGCCGGCTGGGCGCTGGTGCTGGCGGCGCCGCAGCTCTGCGCCACCCTGCCCGGCCAGAGCCTGGCGTTGGCCTTGGCCACGGCGCTGGCGCTGCCGTGGATCTTCGGCGCGGCCCGGGCCTGGGCCTGGGACCGCGTCTTCGGCGAATGGGCCTATCCCTTCTACCTGTTGCAGACCCTAGTGTCCTACGCCGCCATGGACGTGGCCGCCACCTTGCATTGGACCCCGCGCTTCTGGGCCCTGGTGCTGGCCTGCCTGGCGGCGGCCATCCTCCTCTGGTGGGGCCTGCGCCGGCCCCTGGCATGGCTGGACCGCCGCCTGGCCCCCATCAAAGAACAAGCCCACCGCGTTTAGGGTGGGCTTCTTCTTTGACTGCGGCTTTTTGAAGCTTACTTCTTGGCCATCAGGTTCAGCGCCGAGCCCGCCTTGAACCATTCCACCTGGTCCTGGTTCATGCTGTGCTTGGCCTTGATCCTGTCCTCGCTGCCGTCCTTGTGCTTGAACGACACCGTGAGGTCCTTGCCCGGCGCCAGCGAAGCCAGCCCCAGGACAGAGACCTTGTCGTCCTCCAGCACCTTGTCGTAATCGCCGGGATCCGCGAAGGTCAGCGGCAGGATGCCCTGCTTCTTCAGGTTGGTCTCGTGGATGCGGGCGAAGCTCTTCACCAGCACGGCCGCGGCGCCCAGGAAGCGGGGGCACATGGCGGCGTGCTCGCGGCTGGATCCCTCGCCGTAGTTCTCGTCACCCACGGCCACCCACTTGAGGCCCTTGGACTTGTAGTGGCGGGCGACGGCCTGGGGCTCAGCCCACTCGCCCGTGTCCTGGTTCTTGGCTTGGCCGGGCTTGCCGGTGAAGGCCGAGATGGCGCCCAGGAACATGTTGTTGCTGATGTTGTCCAGGTGGCCGCGGTACTTCAGCCACATGCCCGCCGGGCTGATGTGGTCGGTGGTGCACTTGCCTTTGGCCTTCAGCAGCAGGGGCAGGCCCACATAGTCCTGGCCGTTCCAGCCGTCGAAGGGGGAGAGCAGCTGCAGGCGGTCCGATTTCGGATCGACCACGATGCTGACCTTGCTGCCATCGGCCGCCGGAGCCTCGTAGACGCCTTTCGGCGGCACGAAGCCGCGCTTGGGCAGGGCGTCGGCTTGGGGCGGGGGCGTCAGCTTCAGCTTCACCCCGTTGCCCGACGTGAACTCCTCGGTGAAGGGGTTCACATCCAGCCGGCCGGACAGGGCGTAGGCGATGACCGTCTCGGGCGAGCCGATGAAGCTCATGGTGGCGTCGTTGCCGTCGTTGCGGGCGGGGAAGTTGCGGTTGAAGCTGCTGATGATGCTGTTGACGTCGCCCTTCTTGATGTCGTCGCGCTTCCACTGGCCGATGCAGGGGCCGCAGGCGTTGGCCATGACCGTGGCGCCGACCTTCTCCAGCGAGGCCATCTGGCCGTCGCGCTTGATGGTCTCGAAGATCTGCTCGGAGCCGGGCGTGATGATCAGGGGCGTGATGGTCCTGGCGCCCTTGGCGGCGGCCTGCTCGGCGATGTTGGCCGCGCGGCTGATGTCCTCATAGCTGCTGTTGGTGCAGCTGCCGATGAGGGCGGCCGTCAGCGCCAGGGGGTAGCCGTTCTTGGCGGCGTCGGCGGCCATCTGGCTCACCGGGCGGGCCAGGTCGGGCGTGTGCGGCCCCACCACATGCGGCTCCAGGCTGCTGAGGTCGATGCGCACCACCTGGTCGTAGTGCTTCTCCGGGTCGGCTTCGCACTCGGCGTCCGGGGTCAGCAGGTCCTTGTTGGCGTCGGCAAGGGCCGCGATCTCGGCTCTTGCGGTGCCCCTCAGGTACACGGCCATGCTCTCGTCATAGGGGAAGACGCTGGTGGTGGCGCCGATCTCAGCGCCCATGTTGGTGATGGTGCCCTTGCCGGTGCAGCTGAAGCTGCTGGCGCCGGGGCCGATGTACTCGACGATGGCGTTGGTGCCGCCCTTCACCGTCAGGATCTGGGCCACCTTCAGGATCACGTCCTTGGGGGCGGTCCAGCCGGACATCTTGCCGGTCAAATAGACGGCGATGCGCTTGGGGTGCTTCACCACCCAGGGCAGGCCGGCCATCACGTCCACCGCGTCGGCGCCGCCGACCCCGCAGGCGATCATGCCCAGGCCGCCGGCGTTGGGGGTGTGGCTGTCGGTGCCGATCATCATGCCGCCGGGGTAGGCGTAATTCTCGAAGACCACCTGATGGATGATGCCCGCGCCGGGCTTCCAGAAGCCGATGCCGAACTTGTTCGACGCCGAGGCCAGGAAGGCGTAGACCTCCTTGTTGATGTCATTGGCGCTGGCCAGGTCCTTGGTGCCGCCCTGGTAGGCCTGGATCAAGTGGTCGCAATGCACGGTCGAGGGCACGCGCACGGTGGGGATCTGGGCCTGGCTGAACTGGAGGATGGCCATCTGCGCGGTGGCGTCCTGCATGGCCACGCGGTCGGGGCGGGTGTCCAGGAAGCCCGTGCCGATGCTCAGCTCCTGGGTCTCGGGCTTGTCCAGGTGGCCCAGCACGATCTTCTCGGCCAGGGTCAGGGGGCGGTTCAGGCGCTGGCGGATCACCGTCAGATTCTTGCGGATGGTGTCGTAGGTCTTCTTCACCATTTCGGGCGTGGTCTCGATCACCGGCATTGTTGCTCCTTAAGGCCGCATCCCCGCGACAGGGAGGGTCCTCAAATGGGTTGGGTGTAGCTTCAGAGATTGTGGAAAGGGCTCCGAATATTGGCAAGCGTCAAATTCCAGCGTCGCCAGGTCTTGCTCCCATGCCACCGAAAGCGCATAATATCGGCTCTGCAAACGTTCTCATCGATAGGAGCATGGCATGGGTCAGTTTTCTGGGAAGCAGATCGTCCTGACCGGCGCGTCACGCGGCGTCGGCTATCACGCCGCCAAGATGTTCCTGGCCCAGGGGGCCAGCGTCATCGGCACCGCCCGCAGCGCCGCCGCGCTGGACAAGGTGGCGGCCGAGTTCAAGGCTTTGGGCAGCTTCACCGGCATCGCCTGCGACCAGGCGGACCCTGCCGCGCCGGCCAAGCTGGGCGCCGCCGTGGCCCAGCTATGGGACCGGGTGGACATCCTGGTGAACAACGCCGCCGTGCAGACCTGGAAGAAGGATTGGCTCGACGAGGGCCCGGCCTTGTTCGAGGAGCACATGCGCATCAACGTCTTCGCCCCCCATTCCACCATCCTGGCGCTGCTGCCCCTCATCCAAAAGGGCCGCGAGCCGCGCATCATCAACGTCAGCAGCGGCGCGGGCACGTTCAAGGCCCTGGTGGAGTCGCCGGACATGCCCACCTACCGTTTGACCAAGTACGCGCTCAATGGCGTCACCATCCTTTGGGCGGGCGAGCTCAAGGGCCGGGTGGCCGTCAACAGCCTGGACCCGGGCTGGCTGAAGACCGACTTGGGCGGCCCCAACGCGCCCGGCGAGCCCATCGACGGCGGCCGGCGGGTGCTGGCCCTGGCCGGCCTGCCTTTCAGCGCCACGGGCAAGTTCTACCACGGCGACCAGGTCATCGACTTTTAAGCAAGCCTCATCTCTGGCAAGGGACGGGTGGGCCTGGAGCCCGCCCGTTTTTTGTTTTAGGGTGGGGGCCCGCCGCCGGTCGTGCCGCGGCGGATCTAGGGAGCTGGGATGAAGACTGCTTTGGGGCGCTGGGGCGCCATCGCGCTGGGGGCCTATCTGGGGCTGGTGCTGCTGCTGCACGCCGGCGACGCCGCGCTGGGCCAGGGCTACTACGGCCGCAGCCTGACGGTGGATGGCTGCGCCGACCCCGCCGGCCTGGTGCTGGAGACCGTGGGCCCCAACGTGCACGAGCGCCGCGCGCCGCGGCAAGTTGAGGGCGGCCAGGCCCAGTTCAGCCTGCCCAGCCGCAGCATCCGCAGCCTGGCGCTGGACGTGCCCCATCCGCGCATGCTCAGCGTCAGCCTGGGCGGGCGCAGCCTGACCCTGAGCGCCGCCGCCCAGGTGGATCTGACGCCGCTGCTGGCCGATGACGCCTGGGACCTGCCGCGCCTGGGCCGCCTCTACTTCCCGCTGGCCTTCGACCTGCGCGGGCGCGCCGGCCTGCCCTGGGCCGCCCTGGCGCTGCTGCTGGCCCTGGCCCTGGCTGGGCCGGCCCTGGCCGGGCGCCTGGCTCGGCGCCGCGGCTGGGCCTTCGAGCAGCCCGCCGCCCCCGCCCCCGCCGGCGACGCTTGGCTGGCCTGGGCCCTTTGCATCGCCGCGCTGGCCGCGCTGGAATGGCGCCAGCCCCTGTCCTTCCTCCAGAACGACAACTACAGCCAGTTCACGCCCAAGCTGCTCAACGCGTTCAACCAGCTGGAGCATGGCCACTTCCCCTGGTGGGACGCCGACGGCGGCCTGGGCACGCCGCTGTATGAGACCGGCCTCTATGGCGTGCTCGACCCCCTGCTGAACCTGTCGCGCCTGGTGACGCGGGCGCTGGGGCGCCCGCACTGGCTGGTGGATGCGCAGGCTTTCGTGTGCCTGCCGCTGGGCGCCTGGATCATGCACCGCGTGCTGGCGCGGCTGGGCGTGGAGCGCTGGGCGGGGCTGGCCGCGGCGGTGGCGCTGGGCCTGTCGGGCCCCCTGATGAAGCTGGGCACCCTGTGGTATTACACCCTGCCGCTGGCGGTCTACGGGCCGTTGCTGGCCTGGCTCTTCGTCATCGCCGCCCAAGAGGGCTTTGGCGCGCGGTGGGCCCTGCTGGCCGCCGCCGTGCGCACGGCCTTCTTCTACGCCGGCAACGCCCAGTTCTTCCTCTATGCCTGCCTGTTGGAAGGGGCCGGCATCCTGGCGCTGGCCTGGCGCCGCCGCAGCTGGCAGCCCGTGGCGATGGCGGCGGCCTCGCTCGGCCTGAGCGCCGGGCTGTGCCTGCCGCTGGCCCTGCTGCAGGCGCGCCTGACGGCCGGCCTGGACCACAGCGAGGCCGCCAGCCTGGCCAGCGGCCTGCCCTTCGACGGGCTGGCCGCCGCCCTGCTGCCGCGGCCGCTGGCCCTGGGGCGCTTCCCCCTTTCGCCCGAGCTGGGCCACGGTGAGTTCACCCAGCTCTATTACCTGGGACCCTTGTGGGCGCTGGCCTTCGCCGGCGCCCTGGGCGCGGCCCTGCGCGGGCGCCGCGTGCCGGGCCTGGCCCTGCTGGTGGCGGCGGCCCTGGTGGGGGCGCTGTGCCTGGGCCGCTCCTCGCTGGTCTACGCGGTCAGCCGCCACCTGCCGGTGCTGGGCCAGCTGCGCTACGCCTTCAAGCTCTACCCTTACGCCGCGGCCCTGGTCATCGTGCAGGGGGCCCTGCTGCTGACCTGGGCCGCCGCCGAGCCGCGCCTGCGCGCCGCCGTGCGCTGGGCCGCCCTGGCCAGCCTGGGCCTGAGCCTGCTGGCGGCGGCGCTGGGCCCGCTCAGCGAGCCCGGCCTGCCCGCGGCCCGCTACCCCAAGCCGGCCCCGGCCGTGGCCGAGGCGGTGAAGGACCAGGTGATCCTGCCTCTGCACCAGGTCCTGCTGATCGAGCCGGGCTGGCCCGACTGCCTGCCCGGCAACCTGCCCAGCCTGTTCAATGTCCGCAGCTTCGAGCAGTACGAGGCCCTGCGCACGGGGGCCATCAAGGCCGAAGCCCTGGAGGCGGCCGGCCCCAAGGCCCTGGCCCAGCGCTTCGGGGTCAGCCGGATCCTGTTGCAGAAGGCCCTGCCCGATGCCATCGCCGCGCGGGGCCTGCGCTACAACTGGGAGCTGGTTTATGGCGGCTTCGCCCGCGAGGCCCGCGGCCTGCGCCTGATCACCGCCACCGCCACGGTGGAGGTCTATGACACGGGCGTGACGGCCTGGAACCTGAAGCCGCTGTCGGGCACCGGCCAGGTGAAGGAGCTGCATTTCGGCGGCGGCGCGGCGGCGCGGGCGGACCTGGACGCCGTCAGCGGCGGCGCCTGGCTGGCCCAGGTCGAATGGCGGCCGGGCCTGAGCGCCAAGGCCGACGGCAAGCCGGTGGCCGTGACCCAGGGCCCCGACGGCTGGACCCAGCTGGAGCTGCCCGCCAACGTCACGGCCCTGCGCCTGGACTACCGCCCGCCGGGCCTGACGGGGCTGCTGGCGGCGGGCGCGCTGCTGGCCCTGCTGGGGCTGATCGCCATCGTATGGGCCGGCAAGCTGCCCGCAGGAGGAGGGAAGTCATGGACCGCATGAAAGCGCTGCGCGCGGCAGGGGCGGCACGCTTCGCGGCTGCGCTCATGCTGGTGGGCGCCGTGGGCGGGCCCCTGGCCGCGGCGGGTGTGGCGTCGCCGGCGATGCCGGGCGTGAACGTGCCCGCGGTGAAGGTGGATACGGTCGGCTGGCCCAATGGGGCCCAGAAGATGGCGATCCTTAATGTTGAGCCAGCCGGATTTCAGGTCCTGGATAGCGCCGGCCGCGTCGCCTATGCCGGCAAGCCCGGCGACATCCGCGCCCAAGGCGTGGATGCGGCATCCCAGGACAGGGTTTGGCAGGCGGATTTCAGCGCGTTGACCCGCACGGGGCAGTATCGTGTGCGCCTTGAATGGAAGAAGACAGTCCTGGGGGCCGGTCTGACGACGGCGCCATTCGATTCTGACCCTTTCACCATCGCCCCCCATCCCTACGACCGCGCCCTGGTCGCCGCTCAGAAGATGTTCTACTACCAGCGCACCCGCACGCAGTTGCAGGAGCCTTACACGCTGTGGGACGCGGACGACGACGATTACACCCGCGCGGGGGTCAGCCACGCCCATGACAACGTGGGCTGGGTGCTGGACAGCTACCCCGAGAAGACCGTGCGCTGGAAGGCTGAGCGGGGCTGGTTCGACGCCGGCAACGAGGACATGTACATCCCCTCCACCGCGCCCAGCGCCCAGATGCTGCTGATGGCCTACGAGCTGAGCCCGCAGGCCTTCGGCGACGCCAACGGCATCCCTGAGAGCGGCAACGGCATCCCCGACATCCTGGACGAGGCGGCCTGGGGCCTGGACTGGGTGGCCAGCCTGCAGACGCCCGAGGGGGCCTTCCGCGCGCGCGAGGCCACCATGCGCCTGGGGGTGGTGCCCGAAGGCGACGCCTCGCAGGACCAGACCGAGCGCTGGGTCAGCGGCATCGCCAGCGCCAGCACCGCCAAGGCCTGCGCCGCGCTGGCCAAGGCCAGCCGGGTCTTCCTGCCCTTTGACCGGGCCCGCAGCCAGCGCTATGGCCGCGCCGCGCAAAGGGCCTGGGCCTGGTTGAAGGCCCATCCCGGCCGCCTGGAGCTGGACGGCAAGGGCGCCGAACAGCCGCTGTGGGACGACGGCCCCGAGTACCCCAGCGAGGATGGCGCGCGCGCCGCCGCCGCCTTTGAGATGTGGCGCAGCTTCCGCCAGAACGACGCCTTGGAGGACTTGCAGCGGCGATGGAACAGCCCGCAGGTGTCCGGCGGCATGGAGGGCGGCTGGCCCAACATCGGCCGCTTCGCCGTGCTGGGCGTGCTGCTGGATGGGCAGGCGCCCCAGGGCCTGCGCGAGGACGCGCGCCAGCGCCTGTTCCTGGCCGTGGCGCCCTACCAGGCGGTGATCCAGGCCGATGGCTACCGTTGCGCCCTGCGCAAGGATGAGTACTATTGGGGCTCGCCGTCGGTCCTGATGGAGAAGGCCGCCCTGCTGGCCCTGGCCGCGCGCATCGACCCGCAGGGCCATGCCTGGTGCGCCGAGGCCGCCCGCGACCAGTGGCACTGGGTGCTGGGCCGCAACCCCAACGGCTACTCGCTGGTCAGCCGCGTCGGCCACGGGCCCAACCGCATCTACCACACCGAGTGGGGCCACAAGCGCACGCCGCCGCCCGGCTTCCTGGTGGACGGGCCCAATTTCAGCAACGCGCCCTTCCTGTCGCCCGACGCGCCGGCCAAGGCCCTGCTGTGGTTCAGCCCCACCGACCTGCCCAGCGGCGTCAAGGCGGGCGACCCCTGGCACAACGACCAGCGGGACCTGTGGGACGGGGGCTTCGTGGAGCGCGACCAATGGTCCACGGGCTGGTGGGTGGTCACCGAAGTGGACCTGTATTACAACGCCGGGCTGGTGCTGGCCGGCGCCCTCATCACACCCTGACCCGATCAGCGAGGACCCATGCGCAAGCTGCTCAAAGGCATCGTCGACTTCCGCGAGCACCGGCGGGCCCAATCGCGCCGCGTGTTCGCCCGCCTGGCCCTGGGCCAGAAGCCCGATTCCCTGTTCATCGCCTGCAGCGACAGCCGCGTGGCCGTGAACGTGTTCGCCTCGACCAACCCCGGCGAGATGTTCGTCATGCGCAATGTCGGCAACCTGATCCCGCCGCCGCAGCAGGACACCCACGAGGGCGAGGCCGTGGCCGCCGCGCTGGACTACGCCGTGGAGGTGCTGAAGGTCCGGGACATCATCGTGTGCGGCCACAGCCATTGCGGCGCCATGATCGCGGTGATGAAGGGCCGCCAGAAGGCCCCCACCCCGGCGCTGAAGCGCTGGCTGCGCTTCGCCGAGCCGGCGCTGGCCCGGCTGGGCCGCCCGCCCCATGACGAGGACGAGCTGGGCCGCGTCAACGTGCTGGTGCAGTTGGACCACATCCGCCAGCACCGCAGCGTGGCTCGGCGCCTGAAGCAGGGCGGCCTGCGCGTGCATGGGCTGTTCTTCGACTTGGGCGAGCTGGACGTGCAGTACATCGATCCCATGGAGGCGGTCTGGCACCCCCTGGACCGCAAGACCGCGGACATGCTGCTGAAGCGCATGGACGCCGAGACGAAGCGGGCCGAGCCCAAGCGCAAGCCCCAACCCCGACCCAAGCGAAAGTAGGGAGCCCCATGCCGCTGGATGACGCGCAAGCCCTGGAAGCCGCCCGCACGTGCAAGGTCGTGGCCGTGGTGGGCATGACCGACGGGGCCAAGCCCGGCCGGCCCAGCTTCGAGATCCCGCAGATGATGCAGCAGCGCGGCATCAAAGTCCTGCCGGTGAACCCCATGATCCCCGCGGCCCTGGGGGAGGCGGCGGTGGGCGCGCTGGCGGACCTGGCCGTGCGGCCCGACATCGTGGACGTGTTCCGCCGCAGCGACGCCATCCCCGAAGTCGCGCGGGAGCTGCTGGCCCTGGCGCCGGAGAAGCGGGCCAAGCTGGTGTGGCTGCAGACGGGCATCACCCACCCCCAGGCCGAGGCCGACCTTGAAGCCGGCGGCTACCAGGTGGTGTCGGACCGCTGCCTGGGGGTCTACGTGGCCCGCAGCGGGCGGTGACGGCGGCGGCGGGGGGCCAGGGGCGGCGCGGGCCGGTCAAGCCCGGCGCGCTGCTGGGGGCCTACAGCGCGGCGGCCGCCCTGCTGGGCGCGGGCGCGGGCCTGTGGCTGTGGGCCGCGGCCGCGGCCCCGGGGCCCGTGGACGGCGCGGCGCCCGCGCTGGAATGGGGCGACGCCTGGCCCGGGGCGGCCATCGGGGCGGCGGTGGCGGCGGGCCTGGCGTGGCTGCTGGGCCGCCTGCTGCTGGGCGCGGGGGCCCTGCAGAGCCTGGCCGAGGCCCGCGAAGCCGCCGCCGCCGCCGGCCTGGCCCTGGCCGACGAGAAGGCCACGCTGCTGCGGCCGGCCCTGGCCGAGCAGGCCCTTTACGAGCTGGTGCGCCGGGCGGCGCACCAAGCCCTGGCGGCGCGCAAGGACAAGGACAAGTTCCAGGATGCCCTGGCCAAATACGCCGACCCGACCTTGAGCACCCGCCTGAAGGAGAGCACCAGCGCGCAGGCCGTGGGCACTCAGAAGGTGCGCTGCGCCATCCTGTTCTGCGACATCCGCGGCTTCACCAAGATGAGCGAGACGCTGAAGGTGGAGGAGGTGGTCTACCTGCTCAACGACTACTTCACCGTGGGCTCGCAGGTGGTGGCCGCCGAGAGCGGCCAGATCAACAAGTTCATCGGTGACGCCATCCTGGCCGTGTTCCAGGACCCGCCGGGGCATGTCACCGGTGCGCAGGCGTGCCGCAACGCCGCCGCTGCCGGGCTGGGGCTGGTCAGCGCGTTCAGGCGCCAGCGCAACGTGTGGCAGGACAAGATCACGACGCCCTTTGAGACCGACCTGGGGGTGGGGGTGCACTTCGGCGAGCTCATCATGGGCAATTTCGGCTCGCCCCAGCGTATGGAGTACACCGTCATCGGCGACACGGTGAATTTCGCCTCGCGCCTTTGCAGCCTGGCGGGCAAGGGCCAGGTGAAGCTGAGCGACGAGGCTTGGGGCCAGGTGTCGCCCTACTTCACGGCCGACCGCATGGACTTGGTCAGCGTCAAAGGCAAGGCCGGTGAGCACCAAACCTGGCTGCTGACGGGGAAGAAACCGGGCATCTGATTTTATCCCCAGCTTATGGACAGACTTCCCGTCCCCAAAAGCTTTTGTTAGGATGATGTTTCTGGGATTGGGTCTGGGTACCCGACCAAGGGAGGTCCATGGAAGTCAAAGCGGGACAAGTCATCCGGGAGCGTTTGAGCGGCGTCATGGCGAAAGAAGCCACCGATGCGCCTCCGCCCCCCCGAACGCTGGCCCTCACGCCCTTGGGCGGGGTGGGCGAGATCGGCAAGAATTTCACGCTGATCGAATACGGCGGCAAGACCCTGGTCATCGACTGCGGCCTGCGCTTCCCCAATGTGGCGGAGCACCCCGGCATCGACCTGATCATCCCGGACTTCACCTACCTGCGCAGCGTGCAAAAGGGCGTGGTGGGCCTGCTGCTGACCCACGGCCACGAGGACCACATCGGCGCCCTGGCCTTCCTGGCCCAGGAGATGCCCATCACCGTCTACGGCACGCGCTACACCCTGGCCCTGGCCAAGGGCCGCGTGACCGAGATGGGCCTGAACGAGCGCGTGCGCTTCGTCGAGGTCAGCGCCGGCAGCCGACTGGACCTGGAGCCCTTCCAGCTGCGCTTCTTCAGCGTCTGCCACAGCGTCTGCGACGGCATCGGCGTGGCGGTGAAGACGCCGCTGGGCACCATCGTGCATTCCGGCGATTTCAAGTTCGACGTCGACCCGGTGGACGGCCGGCGACTGGACCGCGAGACGCTGAAGCAGCTGGGCGATGAGGGCGTGCTGGCGCTGTTCAGCGACAGCACCAACGTGGAGACGCCCGGCTGGACCCCCAGCGAGCGCAGCGTGCGCCCGGCCCTGGAGCGGGCCCTGGCCAACGCCAAGGGCCGCGTGTTCCTGACCAGCTTCGCCAGCCACGTGCACCGCTTCCAACAGGTCCTCGAGGCCGCCGCCGCCACCGGGCGCGTGGTGGCGCCCATGGGCCGCAGCATGGAAGGCAACATGCGCATGGCCCGCGAGCTGGGCTATCTGAAGGTGCCCGAAGGCGTGCTGGTGGACCTGGCCACGGCCAAGTCCCTGGCGCCGCAGCGCACGGTGATCGTGAGCACGGGCAGCCAGGGCGAGCCCCGCAGCGGCCTGGCCCGCCTGGCCGACGGCACCCACACCGACATGAAGGTGATGCCCGGGGACCTGCTGGTCTACTCGGCCCGGGCCATCCCCGGCAACGAGCGCACCATCGGCTACCTGATCAACAATTTCTACCGCCGCGGGGCCGAGGTCATCACCGAGCGCCACCAGCAGGTGCACGTGTCGGGCCACGGCTCGCGCGAGGACGGCCGCGAGCTGCTGCGCCTGCTGAAGCCGCGCTACTTCATCCCCGCCCACGGCGAGCTGCGCCACCAGGTGACCCACAAGAGCCTGGCCTTCGATGAGGGCATCACCGCCGACCGGGTCTTCCTGCTGGAGAACGGCCAGCGCTGGACCTTCGACGGCCAGCAGGCCACGGCCGGCGTCTTCGTGCCCGCCGGCGAGGTGCTGGTGGACGGCCTGATCCAGGGCGAGGAGGCCTCGCTGGTCCTGCGCGACCGCCAGCACCTGCGCGAGGATGGCATGGTGGTCTGCAGCGTGGGCCTGGCCCACGACGACGGCGAGGTGCTGGAGGGCCCCCACCTGATGGCCCGGGGCCTGATGGCCGAGGACCTTAACGGCCTGTTGGAGGACGCCGAGGACGCCGTGCACGGCGCCTTGAGCGAGTGGAACGCCCACGGCCAGGCCCCCGACTGGGACCACGCCCGCGACGTCATCACCACCACCCTGAAGCGCTTCTTCAAGAAAAAGCTGCAGGCCCGGCCGGTCATCGTGCCGGCGGTGCTGGAGATCTAAGCCACCCCTTTGAACGAGGGACGTTTGACGACGAAGCAGAAGGACAAGATGACCACCCTGCGCGTGGCCGTGGCCGCCAAGGCCTTGGCCGGGCGCAGCCGCGCGCGCAAGGCGTCCAAGCCGGCGCGCCGGGCCAAGGCGGGCAAGGCCGGCGCGGGCCTGGTCTCCAAGGCCTGGGAAGCCACGGTGGAGTTCACCCAGGAGAAGCGGCGCGAGCTGCTGGGCTTCCTCTACCTGCTCTGCGGCGTGGCGCTGGCGCTGGCGCTGGTGCCCAAGGACCCCAACCTGATGGGCCCGGCGGGCGCCGCGCTGTTCCGCCTCTGCTTCGGCGCGCTGGGCGTCACGGCGGTGCTGCTGCCGGCCGGGCTGTTGACCTTCGGCCTGGCGGGCCTGCGCCAGCAGGAGCTGCACGCCCCCACGGTGAAGGCCGGCGGCTGGGCCCTGATCGCGGTGGCCGTCACCGGATTGCTGAACCTGGTCTGGCCCGACCGGATCGCCCTGGGCGTGGCGTCGGGCCTGTACTGGGGCGGCCTGCTGGGGCGCCTGCTGGGCGGGGCCATGGACAAGTACCTGGCCGCCGCCGGCACGGTGGTGCTGTGCCTGGGGCTGGTGGCGGTGGCCATCTACCTGCTGGAGCAGGAGGGCCTGGTGAAGATGGCCGTGCTGCGGGCCTACGAGCGCATCCGCCTGCGCGGCCTGGGCTTCCACGCTGGCGGGGCCGGGGAGGCCGAGGCTGGGCCGGCGGCCCGCAAGGCCCGCAAGGCCAGGCCCGCCGCCGAGGTCGCCGAGGATGCCGACAAGGCGGCCGAGGACGGGGGCGAGGCCGAGCCCGTGCGCAAGCCCAAGAAGGGCGGGGCGGTCATCGAGGCGTTGGAGGCCGAGGACGAGGAGGGCGACGGCGAGGCTGCGGCTGCCTCGGGGCCGGCGGACATCAAGCTGATCGGCGCCCGCGAACGCGAGGACATCGCCGCCCGCTTCGTGGCCCAGCGCCAGAAGATCAAGGTCAGCGCCGGCGGCCCGCGGGTGAACACCACCGCCAGCACCGATTCGCTGAGGTCGGACGGCGGCTTCGTGGCCAAGAGCAGCCTGCAGGGCTACACCCTGCCCAGCGCCGAGCTGCTGAAGGAGGCCACGGGCACCATCACGGCCCCCAAGGACTACGAGGAGGTCAGCGCCAACCTGGAGCGCGTGCTCACCAGCTTCGGCGTGGCCGCCAAGGTCGTCGAGGTCTGCCCTGGCCCCAGCGTCACCCGGTATGAGATCGCCCTGGCCCCCGGCGTGAAGATGAGCCGCGTGGTCAGCCTGGCCGACGACATCGCCTTGGGGGCCAAGACCAGCGCCGTGCGCATCGAGGGGCCCATCTCGGGCAAGGGCACGCTGGGCGTGGAGATCCCCAACGCCAAGCCGGTGGCCGTGATGATGCGCGAGCTGGTCGAGACCCAGGAGTTCGCCGCCGCCAACCATAAGCTGGTCTTCGCGGTGGGCAAGGACATCGGCGGGTCCATGATCTTCAGCAACCTGGCCGAGATGCCGCACCTGATGGTGGCGGGCGCCACCGGCTCGGGCAAGTCGGTGTGCCTCAACGCCATCATCACCAGCATCCTGTTCCGCGCCGCGCCTGACGAGGTCAAGTTCCTGATGATCGACCCCAAGCGCGTGGAGCTGACCCCCTACGACGGCATCCCCCATCTGATGCGGCCCGTGGTGGCCAACCCCAAGGAGGCCGCCGGCGCCCTGAGGCTGATGGTGCAGGAGATGGAGGACCGCTACAAGCTGCTAGCCAGCGCGGGCATGCGCAAGATCGACGACTACAACGAGTGGGTCGCCGCGCGCGAGGAGGAGAAGGAGCGCAGCCCGGTGATGGAGGAGGAGGTGCTCGAGGGCGTCCCCAAGGAGAAGGACCCCCACCACCGCCTGCCCTACATCGTGGTGATCGTCGACGAGCTGGCGGACCTGATGATGGTCAGCGCCAACGAGGTCGAGTCCAGCATCTGCCGCCTGGCCCAGATGGCCCGCGGCGTGGGCATCCACCTGGTCATCGCCACCCAGCGCCCCTCGGTGGACGTGATCACCGGCGTGATCAAGGCCAACCTGCCCAGCCGCATCGCCTTCCAGGTGAGCAGCAAGATCGACAGCCGCACCATCCTGGATGGCTCGGGCGCCGAGGCCCTGCTGGGCAAGGGCGACATGCTCTACAACCCCTACAACGTCAACAAGCCCATCCGCGTGCAGGGCTGCTTCCTGTCGGGCACCGAGGTGGCCAAGGTGGTGGCCCACGTCAAGAACCAGGCCGAGCCCACCTACGACCCGCGCTTCACCTCGCTGTCCGACCGCTCCATCGAGGCCAGCGAGCGCCTGGAGGGCGAGGATTTCGGCGACGTGGATGACGACGTCTACGAGCAGGCCCTGCGGGTGGTCATCGCCGCCGGCCAGGGCAGCACCAGCGTGCTGCAGCGCCGCCTGAAGCTGGGCTTCGGCCGGGCCTCGCGCCTGCTGGACCGCATGGAGGCCGAGGGCATCATCGGCCCCGCCGAGCACAACAAGCCCCGCAAGCTGCTGATCGACCCGGGCGCGTATTCGGACGAATCCCCCGATGCGGCGGATTCGCTGGCGTGAGGCTGGGCTGCGTGGTCGCCGGGCTGCTGCTGGCCGGCCCCCTGGCCGGGGCCCAGGCCCCGCGATACACCGCGCCCCAGGTCTTTGACGAGATGCTCAAGGCCCAGGAGGCCCGGGCCTGGTTCCAGGCCAGCGTGGTCAAGCGCGAGGGCCCGGTGGGCCAGAGCCCCACCGCGGTCAGCCGGGGCGTGCTGCGGGCGGCCCCCGGCGGGCGGGCCCGCCTGGACATCAGCGAGCCCTCGCCGGGCGTGATCGTGAGCGACGGCAAGCGCCTGTGGGTGGAGCTGACCGAGGTCAACCAGGTCATGAGCTACGACGCCGCCAAGCTGAAGGAGAGCGGCAATTTCTTCCTCGACCTGCCTTCGAGCATCCGGCATTATTCCAAGGCCAGTCAGCGCCGCCTGATCGTGCCGGGCGAGGGTTTTGACCCTGAAAAAGTCAGCGCGGTGGAGCTCTTGCCGCTGCACCCTGACAAGGCCGGCTTCGCCCGCCTGCAGGTCTGGGTGGAGGAGCGCCGCTGGGTCGTGCTGCGCGTGCTGCTGGACTATGGCGGCACCCGCAGTGACGTGCGTTTCGAGGGCATCCGCACCGGCGCTGACAAGCCGTTGGATGAGGCCCTGTTCCATTACAAGCCCCCCAAGGGCTTTGAGGTCTTCGACCTCGATCAGTAGAGCCAGGCCATGCCCGACGACCTTTCCGCCCATCTGAAGGCCCTGCGCGAAGCCGCGGGGTTGAGCCTGGAGGACGTGTGCCAGGCCACCAAGATCCAGGCCCGCTTCGTGCGGGCGCTGGAAGAGGGCCGTTGGAGCGAGCTGCCCAGCAACACGCATCTGCGCGCCTTCTCGGTGGCCATGGCCCAGGCTTGCGGCGCCGATGGCAAGGCCACGGCGGCCCAGGTGCAGGCCCTGCTGGGCGCCAGCTCCCCGGCCAAGCCCCCCCGCGGCTTTGACACGCCTGCCCCGCGCCCGGCGGCCTCCATGGCCCTGCCGGCCCCGTCGCCGCTGGGCGGCGGCCTGCCGCGCCTGGCCGCCGACGGGCCCGCCCTGCCCGCGGCGCCCGCCTCAAGCCTGGCCGCCGCGTCCGCCCGCCTGCGCAGCCTCCCGTTGGCGGCCCTGCTGGGCCTGCTGGCCATGGCCGGCGCGCTGAGCTACAGCGCCGCCTGGGGCATGGAGCAATGGCGCAGCCGCCGCGCCCAGTCCCTGCTCAACGCCGAAGCCGCCCCGGCTGCCGCGGTGCCTGGCGCCGCCGCCAACCCGAGCGTCCCGGCTTCGGCCGCCGCCGTCGCAGGCAGCCTGGCCGACGCCGCAGGCGCCGAGGCCGCGCCGGCCCCGGCCATCGGCTTGACCCTGCGGGCCCGCCGGCCCTGCTGGCTGGTGCTGGAGATCGACGGCCAACGCCTGCCGACCGTGACCATGAAGGACGGCGACAAGCTGAACTGGGGCGTGCATCAACGGGCGGTGATGCTGGCGGGCAATGTGGGCGCCCTGCGGGTCTGGTGGCGCGGCGACAACCTGGGCTACCTCGGCGAGCTGGGGCACCGGTCCAACGCCATCGTCTTCGAGCCGGGCCGCGAGCCGCGCTACGACAAGGCCGCCGCCCTGAAACTGCCCCCGGGCGTGGTCGACTGAAGCCATCCCCCAACGCTGAACTGAAGGTACGCCATGGCCGCTGACGCCTCCTTTGACGCCGTCTCCAAGCCCGACATGCAGGAGCTGGACAACGCCATCAACCAGACCCTGAAGGAGCTGGCCACGCGCTTCGATTTCCGCGGGGTGCCCTTCAAGGTGGAGCTGGAGCAGAAGGCCAAGGAGCTGAGGCTGGAGAGCGACAGCGAGGGCCGCCTGGCCTCCATCGTGGACATCCTGCAGGGCAAGCTGATCAAGCGCGGCCTGAGCCTGCGCTGCGTGGAGCTGCAGGACGCCCAGCCCGGCGGCGCCGGCGTTTGGCGCCAGGCCGCCAAGCTGGTGGACGGCATCCCCCAGGAGAAGGCCAAGCAGGCGGTGGCCAGCATCAAGGACAAGAAGTTCAAGGTGACGGCCAGCATCCAGGGCGACAGCGTCCGCGTCACCAGCAAGAGCCGGGACGAGCTGCAGGCGGTGATGGCACACCTGCGGGCGATGGACCTGGGCGTCGACATCCAGTTCACCAATTTCAAGTAGGAGCCTTCATGCGCCGCGCGGCCTTTCTCCTCGCCTTGATCCTGGGCGCCAGCCCCTTGCTGGCCCTGGACCCCCTGCCCGACGTCGAGCAGGGGCCGGGTTACGTCACCTGGACGCTGGAGGCGGACCGCCCCCTGGTGAAGCTGGAGGACGTGATGGAGCGCCTGCGCGGCGGCGACGAGCGCCGCTACCTGGAGGCGCTGGGGCAGCTGGGCATCAAGAAGGAGCTGGCCGGGCGCGAGCTGGCTTGGCCGCGGCTGATCCAGCCCATCAAAGCCGAGGCCCAGTTCCTCAGCTTCGAGCGCCGCAAGCTGGCCGTGCTGACCGCGCCCATCGAGGGCCGCCACAAATGGTATGCCGTGATCCTGCGCCAGGAAGGCAATGAAGAGGCCTACTGGCGCGCCCGCCAGGTGCTGGTCTTCGACACCGACCCGGTGGACGGCTACCACCAGGGATTCCCCGACATCCTGGGCGACGACGTTCGCTTCTGGCAGGTCGACCACGTGATGCAGGACGACATCTACGGCCGGGCCCGGGTCAGCACCATTTTCCGATGGGACGAGCGCGGCCGCGCTCGGCGCACCTTCCAGGAGATGGCCGACACCTGGCGCGCCGGCAAGTTCATCGGCGAGGCCCAGCGCCTGAAGCAGGAGCTGGTGTTCAAGGGCGACCAGAAGATCGTGCGGCGCCTGACCGTGAAGACCTACCCCTGGATGAAGCGCGAGGAGTGGGAGCGCTACAGCGGCGTGAAGCCGCCCGAGGCCGCCCCCGCCAAGGTGGTCGAGCTGAAGGAGTCCTTCGCCTGGGACCCGGCCGACTTCGACTTCTATGGCGCCGAGCAGGAGCTGACCAAGCTGGTGCGAGACAAGAGCCCGCTGATCCGCCGCGACGCCGCCCGCCGGCTGGGGGAGCACCTGAAGACCGTCCATCCGCAGCTGGTGGCGGCCCTGCAGAAGGACAAGGACGACAAGGTCCGCATCCAGGTGGCCCTGGCCCTGGCGGCCATCGGCGACCCCAGCGCCCTGCCGGCGGTGGAAGCCGCCCTGCGCAACGTCGAGGAGCCCGACCAGGTGCGTGAGGCCCTGCTTCAGGCCCAGGCGGCGTTGAAGGCCGCGGCCGCCAAGGCCGAGCCCGCGGCGGCCCCCGCGCAGTAATCCCGGCCGCCCGGCCGCATCAGCGCACAGCCCCTCCTGCAAAGGTCGGGCTGTTCGCGTTTAAAAGGGAATGAGCATGAGCGCAGCAGTGAAGATCGGCATGGTGTCCTTGGGCTGCCCCAAGAACCTGGTGGACAGCGAAGTGATGCTGGGCCAGCTGGCGGCGCACCAATTCCAGGTGACCAGCGTGCCTGAGGAGGCCGAGGTGCTGATCGTCAACACCTGCGGCTTCATCGACAAGGCCCGCCAGGAGAGCGTGGAGACCATCCTGGAGATGGCGGCGCTGAAGAGGACGGGCGCCTGCAAGCGGCTGCTGGTCACCGGCTGCCTGGTGCAGGGCTACGTGGAGGAGCTGAAGAAGGAGCTGCCCGAGGTGGACGCCTTCCTGGGGTCCGCCGATTACGCCGGCCTGGCCAAGGTGGTGAGGGGCCTGCTGGGCGACAAGCGGGCCGACGAGCCGCTGATGAAGGTCGGGAACCCGGCTTGGCTCTACGACTCCAAGAGCCCGCGCCTGCTGACCACGCCCAGCTACATGGCCTACCTGAAGATCGCCGAAGGCTGCGACCATGCCTGCGCCTTCTGCTCCATCCCCAAGCTGCGCGGCGCCATGCGCAGCCGCACGGTGAAGGACATCCTGGTGGAGGCCCGCGGCCTGGCGGCCCAGGGCGTGCGCGAGCTGAACGTCATCAGCCAGGACACCAGCGAGTACGGACGCGACCTTAACGCCGGGAAGCCCCTGCTGAAGGAGCTGATGCAGGGCCTGGCCCAGGTGGAAGCCCTCAAGTGGGTGCGCCTGCATTACCTCTATCCGGCCTTCCTGGACGACGCCACGCTGAAGGTGATGCACGAGTCCGAGCGCCTGGTGAAATACCTGGACCTGCCGCTGCAGCACGGCGACGACGCCATGCTCAAGGCCATGCGCCGCCCCGGCACCCGCAAGGGCAACCTGGCCCTGATCCGCCGGCTGCGCGACGCCGTGCCGGGCGCCGCCCTGCGCAGCAGCTTCATCGTGGGCTACCCTGGCGAGACCGAGGAGCAGTTCGAGAACCTGCTCAGCTTCTTCGAGGACGCCCAGCTGGACCGGGTGGGCGTGTTCACCTATTCGCAGGAGGCTCTGACGCCTTCGGGCGCGCTGGACGGCCAGCTGGGCGACAAGGTCAAGGCCAAGCGCCAGCGCCTGGCCCTGCAGGCGGCGGCGGCCATCAGCGAGAAGCGCCTGGCCCGGCTCAAGGGCCGGGTGGTGGAGGTCCTGATCGAGCGCAGCTCGCGCAGCGCCGACGCCCCGGTGGTGGATTCGGTGGAGCATGGCACCCTGGCGGCCGCGCGCCCGGCCTTCCGCAAGGGCGCCAAGGACCTGTGGGTGGGACGCACCCAGTGGGACGCGCCGGACATCGACGGCAAGGTCTACGTGGCCCCGGCCAAGGGCGCGATGCTGAAGGCCGGCGACTTCGTGCAGGTGCTCATCGAGCAGAGCACCGAGCACGACCTGGTGGGGAGCATGCAGTGAGCACGCGCCGCGAGCCCAAGGGCAAGGCCCTGAAGCGGCCCAAGCCGCCGGCGCGCGCGGCGGCCAAGGCCGTGCTGGTGGAGCCGCAGCCGCGGCGCCTGGGCCGGGCCTTTCAGCGGGTGCGGGCGGTGTCGCGGGGTTTCCTGGCCCTGCCCTTCCCCCTGTTCCGCTGGGGCCAGGTCAACCTGCCCAACCAGCTGACGCTGCTCAGGATGGTGCTGCTGGTGCCCTTCGTGATCCTGTTCCTCAGCGACAGCTTGGTGGCCCAATGGGCCAGCCTGGGCGTGTTCGCCGTGGCGGCTTTCACCGACTGGCTCGACGGCTACGTGGCCCGCAGCCAGGGCCTGGTGACCAACTTCGGCAAGATCATGGACCCCTTGGCCGACAAGCTGATGATGCTGACGGCCATGATCCTGTTCGTGCAGGTGGGCCTGGTGCCGGGCTGGATGATCGTGCTCATCTGGTGGCGCGAGCTGGCGGTGACCGGCTTGCGGACGCTGGTGGCGGCGCGGCGCACGGTGCTGGCCGCCGACAGCTGGGGCAAGGCCAAGACCTTGCTCCAGGTCGTGGCCGTGGTCAGCGGCATGCTGGTCTACTTCCTGCAGAACACGCTCAACCGCTCCGACGACGCCTGGCGCGTGCACCTGGAAAGCGGAGGGGCCTTGGGCGAGCTGACGGCCCGCGTGCTTGACAGCAATGCCATCCCTTACTGGACCATGTTCGCCGCCATGATCCTGAGCCTGTGGTCGGGCATCCGCTATTTCCGCAAGAACTGGGAGGCCGTGTGCCTGGAACTGGAAGAAGCCGAAAAAGGCGAGGGCTGACGCCCGCGCTTGAAGCTGAGCCGGCCTTGGTCCCGGCCCCGGCTTGGGCGTGGGTGCTGGGCACTTGGTTCGGCTCGGGCTTCTCGCCGTTCGCCTCGGGCACGGCCGGCACCGCCGCCAGCCTGCCCTTGGCCTGGTTGCTGGCGCAACTGCCCTCGGTGCCGACGCCGTGGGCGCCCTGGGGCCCCTGGTGCCTGGTGGCCGCGGCGTTGCTCTTCTATCCCGCAGTGGTGGCCGCCACGCATGTCGAAAAGGCCGTGGGCAGGCATGATCCCGGCGTGGTGGTGGTGGACGAGACGCTGGGCACCCTGTTGACGCTGGCTTTCGTCCCGGCCGCCGCCCTCCACCACTGGCAGGCCTACGCGGCCGCCTTCTTCCTGTTCCGCCTCCTGGACGTGTGGAAGCCAGGCGTCATCGGCGACAGCCAGGCGCTGCCGCGCGGCTGGGGGATCGTGATCGACGACGTCCTGGCGGGCCTGGTCGGCGGGGTCCTGCTGGCCGTGGCCGCGGGCGGCTGGCCTGCGCTGCTGGGGCTGGGGGCGTGACCGTGAGCCGGCCACGCGCGGAGCTGGCGGCGTTGGCCCTGCTGGCCCTGGCGGCGCTGGCCCTGTGCTGGCCCTTCCTGCTGGGCGGACAGGCCTTTTATTTCTACGACAGCGCGGTCTACCTGATGCCGCTGCTGCATTGGTCCCACCACAGCCTGGCCGGCGGCATTGAGCCGGCCTGGGACGCCAGCGTGCTCTGCGGCGTCTCCGCCTTCGACAACAGCATGGGCCTTTGCCTTTACCCGCCCCTGCGCCTGTTCGGTACCCTCGCCGACGCCGTCCCTGCGGAGGGCTGGATCATCTACAGCCACCTGGTGCTGGCGGCTTGGGGCGCCTACGCGCTGGTGCGCAGCCGCGGCCTGGGCCCGGGCCCGGCCCTGGCGGGGGCGCTGACGGCGGCCTTCGCCGGGGGCATGGTCTACAGCCCGGCGGGCATCCCCATGCTGGTGAGCCAAGCCTGGTTCCCCTGGATGCTGCTGGGCCTGCTGCTATGCCAGGACGCCGCGCCGCGGCGGCGCTGGCTGGGCGCAGCGGTGCTGGGCCTGTCCACGGGCTACTCGTTCCAGGGCGGCTATCCGGGCATGGCGTTCTACTCGCTGCTGGTTTTGGGCCTGTTCCAGTCGCTATGGCTGGCGCAGCGGCCGCGGCGCTGGGCCGATGGGGGGGCCTGGCTGGCCCTGGCCCTGGCGGCGCTGGTGACGGGCCTGCTCTACGCCGGCCAAGCCCAGGCGCTGCAACGGGGCGCGGCCCAATCGCAGCGCGGCGCCGGCTTGAGCGTCGAGCAGGCCGAGGAGGGCTCGCTGTCGCCGGCCACGCTGGGCGGCCTCTTGCTGCCGCATGCCCTGGGCCGCAGCGCCGACGATTCCTACAGCGGCGCGTCATGGCGCTTCGGGACTTACGACCCCACCGGCATGTACCTTTACGTGGGCCTAGGCTCCCTGGTGCTGCTATTGGCCGGCCTGCGCTGGCGTTGGCGCCAGGCCTGGCCCTGGGCCCTGGCTTGGGGGTTGCTGGTCTTCTATGCCCTGGGAAAATGGAACCCGCTTTTCCCCCTGCTGTTGCGCCTGCCGGTGCTGGGCTACCTGCGCTGCCCCGATAAAGCCGTGCTTTTCTCCGGCACCTTGTCCGCCATGCCGGTGGCCTATGGGCTGACGGCCTTGGCCGAGCGCCCCACGCGGGCCCCGGCGCGCTGGGCCGCCGCGCTGGCCGCGGGACTGGGCTTGGGCCTGCTGGCGCTGTGGCTGGGTTGGGACGCCCTGATGCGCCTGGGTGCGCGCCATATCGAGGCGCACCTGTTGGGCGATCCCCTGCACACGCTCCCCTTGCAAGCCTACCTGGGGCGCCTGACGCGCCTGCTGCTGAACCTGCGCTGGCAGTTGGGGGCCCAGGCCGCTTGGGCCGCCTTGATCGCGTTGGCGCTGTGGGCCGGCTGGCGCTGGCGCTTGGGGGCCCTGGGACTGGCGTTGCTGCTGGCACCCCTGCTCTTCGGCGAGCTGGCCATGAACGCGCGGGCCCAATGGGTGCTGATCGACCGGGCCTATTACGACACCAAGCCCGCCAGCGTGGCATGGCTGGAGCAGCACCAGGACCCCTCCCAGCCGGTGCGGGCCTTCAGCTGGGGCTATCTGGCGGCTTATCGCCGGCTGTTCCCCGAAGGGCGGCCCCAGGGGCGCCTGGTTCAGGAGCTGCAGCTCAACGAGGTCCTACAGGTCAACAGCCCCAGCAGTTGGGGCCTGGACATGGCCAACGGCTACGCGCCCCTGTGGCCCAAGCGGCTGCAGCCCCTGCTGGGCTGGATGAAGGTGCAGGACCCCGACCTGGAGGGCGCCTCGCTGCAGCGCCTGCGCTCGGTGCGCCGGGCCTTGGACCTGGCGTCGGCGCGCTGGCTGGTCAGCGCGGTGCCGCTGGACCTGCCGGGCCTGGCCCTGCGGCGCGATGGCGACGTCCGCATCTACGAGAACCTGCGCTGCCTGCCCATGGCCTACATCGCCGGCCACAGCCGCGGCGGTTATGACCAGGCCAGCGCCTGGGCCGCCTTGAGCGTGACCGGCACGGCCGAGGGGCGCGGCCGGCCCTGTTGGAGGACGGCTCGGCGCCGGCGCTGGGCCGTGGCAGCGTGGCTTGGGGCTTGAAACGCGCCGATGCTTGGGAGCTGCAGGCCCAGGTGGACTCCCCCCAAGGCGTGCTGGTGCTGTCACGGGCCTACTATCCCGGGCCCTGGTCCGCCACGGTGGATGGCCAGGCGGCGCCGCTGGTGGCGGTCAACGCCGCCTTCTGCGCGGTGCACCTGGCCCAAGGCGCCCACAGGGTGCGGGTCTTCTACCAGGACCCCCTGCTGCAGCGGGCCCAACGCTGGCAGGCGGCGGGCCTGCTGCTGGCGTTGGCGCTGCTGCTGTGGGCTTGGCGCTCGCCCCGAGAGCCGGCATGACGGCCCCGCTGAGGCTGGCCATTGACGCCCGGGTGCTGGGCCAGCGGGGCATCGGGCGCTACCTGGCCAACCTGCTGCGGGCCCTGGCCGCCCGCCGGGACGACCTGCAGGTGCGGCTTTACCTGGGCCGGGCGTCGGTGCGCGAGGCCGTGCCGGCGGACGACCGCTTCAGCGTTGAGGACCTCAGCGGGCGCAATCCCGCCTGGGCGGAGCAGCGCCTGATCCCGGCGCTGGCGGCGGCGTGGGGCGCCGACGCCCTGCACTACCCCGACAACAGCGGCGCGATCCTCTCGCCCGTGCCCACGGTGCTGACCCTGCACGACACCATGTGGCTGCGGCCCTTGAAGGACGCCATCGCCCGGCCCACCCTGCGCCAGCGGGCCCAGGACGCGTATCGCAAGCTGGTCTGCCCGCGCGCCGCCCGCGCCGCGGGCGCCGTCGTGACCATTTCGCGGCATTCGGCCCGATGCCTGCGCGACGACCTGGGGCTGGATGGCGCCAAGGTCTTCCGCAGCGTGGAGGGCGTGGACCCGGTGTTCCGCAAGCGCCTGGCCCCGGGCCTGGCGGCCGCGCGCCGGGAAGCCCTGGGCCTGCGGGGCGCCTACGTCCTGTGCTCCGGCGCCTCGGACCGCCGCAAGAACATCGACCGCCTGATCCGCGCCTTCGCCGCGGCGCGCCGGGCGGGCGGCCCCTTGAAGGGGGCGCAGTTGGCCGTCACCTCGCTGCGGCCCGGCGAGGCGGCCACCACCACCTACCTGAGGACCGCGCGCGCCGCCGGGGTCGAGGCGGCGGTGCGCTTCCTGCCCTACATCAGCGACGACGACCTCAAGGCCCTGTACCAGGGAGCGGCCGTGTTCGCCTTCCCCAGCCTGTGGGAGGGCTTCGGCCTGCCGGTGCTCGAAGCCTTCGCCATGGGCTGCCCGGTGCTGGCGGCCGATGCCACCGCCTTGCCCGAGGTCGCGGGCGCCGGGGCCGTCTACGCCGACCCCTTGGACGAGGCCGACCTGGCCCGGGGCTTGGCTCAGGCCGCGTCGACGCGTGGGCGGGCCGCCCGCCGCCGGGCCGCCGCCGCCCAGTTGAAGCGCTACACCTGGGAGAAGGCCGCAGCCGCGCACTTGCAGGCCTATCGCTTCGCCGCCGCGCAAGGGCGCTTGAAGAGGCGTTGACCCCCTTGGGCCCCAGCCTTATCATCCCCAGCACCGTGGCGCGCCCATGCGCCGTGTTTTTCAACCCGCGCCGGCATCGGGCTGGCGGTCGGGACCGGCTCAACGAGCGTACCAGGGAACCCCGCCAGGCCCGGAAGGGAGCAACGGTACTTGGAAGCCGTGTGAAGCCGTCATCCTGGCCGCCGGCCCCATGCCGGCGGGAGAGCCCATGTCCTATCTAGTCATCGCCCGCAAATGGCGCCCTCAGGCCTTCGAGGACGTGGTGGGCCAGTCCCATGTGACCCGCACCCTGCAGAACGCCATCGACGCGGGCCGGGTGGCGCATGCCTACCTGTTCACCGGGCCGCGCGGGGTGGGCAAGACCAGCACCGCCCGCATCCTGGCCAAGGCCCTCAACTGCGAGAAGGGCCCCACCTCGCACCCCTGCCAGGTCTGCCCGGCCTGCCTGGAGATCGCCGGCCCCGGCAGCGTGGACGTCATCGAGATCGACGGCGCCAGCAACAACGGCGTCGATGACATCCGCAGCCTGCGCGAGAGGGTGATGTACACCGGCGTGCGCGACCGCCACAAGGTCTACATCATCGACGAAGTGCACATGCTCACCACCCCCGCCTTCAACGCCCTGTTGAAGACGCTGGAGGAGCCGCCCTCGCACGTGGTGTTCATCTTCGCCACCACCGAGGTGCAAAAGCTGCCCGCCACCATCCTGAGCCGCGTCCAGCGCTTCGACTTCCGCCGCGTGGGGGCGGCCGAGCTGGCGCCCCAACTGGGCGGCATCCTGCGCGCCGAGGGCCTGGATGCCAGCGAGGAGGCCCTGCAGATGGTGGCCCGCGCCGGCGGCGGCAGCGTGCGCGACAGCCAGACCCTGCTGGACCAGGTGATCAGCTTCTCGCTGGGCGCCGACGAGAAGCGCGCCCTGCGCGCCGAGGACGTGCTGGCGGTGCTGGGAGGCGTGCAGGAGGGCCAGGCCCTGGGCGCGCTGAAGGCGGCCCTGGAGGGCGATAGCGCCGCCGCCCTGATGTGGCTGCAGCAGCAATACCAGCGCGGCGCCGACCTGCGCCAGGTGCTGGAGTCGTTCCAGGCCCTGCTGCGGGCCCTCTTGCTGTTGAAGGCCGCGCCGCAGGCGGGCGCCGAAGCCGAGCTGCTGCCCGAGACGCTGGCCCAGGTGGCGGCCATGGCGCCGACGCTGGGCCTGTCGCGCATCTTCGGCGCGCTGAAGGCCTTGGGCGAGGCTGAGGCCCAGCTGCGCTACAGCGCCCAGGCCCGCCTGGTGCTGGAGCTGTTCCTGATGAAGCTGGGCCCCGCCAGCCCCGGCGCCAGCCTGGGCGAGATCGTGGACGAGCTGCGGGACCTGGAGCGCAGCTTCAAAGCCCTGCCGCCGGCCGCCCCGGCGCCAGCCCCCGATGCGGCCGCCTCAGCGCCCCCAGTGCCTCTAGCGCCCCCAGCGCCGACGCCCGCAGATGCGGCGGGTCAGCCGGTGCCTGCGGTGGACGCCCTGGAGGAGGCCGCCGCGCCCAGCGCCCCCGCGGCGCTGGACCTGGCCCGGGTGAAGTCGGCCTGGGAGGGCGTGGTGCAAAGCGTGCAGGACGCCTCGCTGAACCTGGCCTCGGCCGCCAAGGACGCCCAACTGCAGGCCCTGGAGGGCGGCACGCTGACGCTGCTGGCCGTCAACGGATTCCAGCGCAAGGTGCTGGAGGATCCCAACGAGCAGGCGCGCCTGGAGCAGGCCCTGGGCGCCGCGCTGGGCCAGCCCTTGAAGGTGCGGGTGATGATGGCCCTGCCAGCGGCCCGGGTGGCGCGCGGCGGCAAGCCCAGCGCCGACGAGGTGGCGCGCCTGGTGCGCGAGCGGCCCGAGATCGGCCGCTTGAAGGAGCTGTTCGACGCCGAGGTCACGGAGATCCGGCACGAAGACTGATCTTATGAGGAGCCCGGCCAGCGCTCATGCCGGGCAAGGTTAGGATCCGGGCCCCGCAGGCCCGGCCCCAGGAGGACATCAAGATGTTCGGTGGCGGCGGCAATATGGGCAACATGCTCAAGCAGGCTCAGCAGCTCCAGGCGCGCATGGCCAAGCTGAAGGAGGACCTGGCCCTGCGCGAGGTCAACGCCTCGGCCGGCGGCGGCGCGGTGACGGTGGTGGCCAGCTGCGACCTGAAGCTGAAGAGCGTGGCCATCAACGACGACCTGATCAAGTCCGGCGACAAGGACATGCTGCAGGACCTGGTGCTGGCGGCCTGCAACGCGGCCCTGGAGCAGGCCCAGAGCACGGCCGGCGCCGAGATGAGTAAGCTGACCGGCGGCTTCAAGCTGCCGTTCTAGCCCGGTACCGTGGCCAGCTATCCGCCAGCCTTCCTGAGCCTGGTCGAGAATCTGGCAAGGCTGCCAGGCGTGGGGCCCAAGAGCGCCCAGCGCCTGGCTTTTCATTTATTGAAGGGCGAGGCCGCCCAGGCCCAGTCGCTGGGCAAGGACCTGGGCAACCTGCACTTGAAGGTGCGCCTTTGCGACGAGTGCGGCTACCTGGCCGAGGGCCCGCGCTGCCACTTTTGCGCTGACACCCGCCGAGACCAGCGCATCATGTGCGTGGTCGAGGACCCCCGCGACGTGGACGTCATCGAGGCATCCGGCGAGTACCGCGGCCGCTACCATGTTCTCTTCGGCGTGCTGTCCCCCCTTGACGGCATCGGCCCGGAGCAATTGAAGGTCCGCGAGCTGCTGGCCCGGCTCGACGGCGTCGAAGAGGTCATCGTGGCCCTGGACCCGGACGTGGAGGGCGACGCCACCAGCCTCTACCTGACCCGCCTGATCAAGCCCCTGGGCATCAAGGTCACCCGCCTGGCGTCGGGCCTGCCCATGGGCAGCGAGATCGAGTACGCCGACCAGGTCACCCTGGCGCGGGCGCTGGCGGCGCGTAGGGAGATGTAGCGGCGGTCGCCATTGAAATAAGGGAAGGCCAGAGCGGGTGCTCTGGCCTTCTTGTTTTGTCTGGAAGAGGGAAGGGCTGGGTGCTTACGCCTTCCACCGGTAGTTGCTGCTGATCACCGTGTGGATGCCCCCGCGGACGTTGAAATCCGCCGTCAGGCGCAGCTTCTTGGGCTTGGTGGCGGCGACCAGGTCGTCCATGACCTTGTTGGCCACGTGCTCGTGGAAGATGCCCAGGTTGCGGTAGCCGTTGATGTAGAGCTTGAGGCTCTTCAGCTCCACCAGCTTCCTGGCGGGCACGTACTCCACGGTCAGCGTGGCGAAGTCGGGCAGGCCGGTCTTGGGGCAGACGCAGTTGAACTCGGGGATCTCGAAGCGGATGACGTAATCCCGGTCATGGTAATGGTTGTCCACCACCTCCAACGGGGGCAAGGTCGCCGCTTTCGCTTTGCCCTGGTATGCCTGATAATCCGATGTCTTGGCCATGGTCTCCTCCTGGGGGGCCGATTGTGCCAGAAAACCGCGACTTTGAACAAGGAGGCTTTCGTGAGCGACGATAAGATCAAGGCCGGCAGCCCGGCCATGGGCAAGCGTTTCCTGGCCGAGAAGGCCGCCGAGGGCGAGGCGGCCTTCAGCAGCCATGGGGCGGTGAACAAGACCGGCATCCTGACCCTGATCCTGGTGATCGGCGCGGCCCTGGCCTGGCATGACCCGGCCGGCTTCGCCCCGGCGCTGATCCCGGTGCTGATCGTGAACCTGATCCTGGCGCTGGTGATCATCTTCGTGCCCACCACGGCGGTCTTCCTGGCGCCCGTCTACGCCCTGATGGAGGGCATCCTGCTGGGCGTCATCAGCTCGGTCTACGAGGGCCTGTACCAGGGCATCGTGTTCCAGGCCGCGCTGGGCACCAGCCTGGTGCTGCTGGTCATGGCGGGCGGCTACGCCACGGGCATCCTCAAGTTCGGCCAGCGCGGGCGTTCGGTCATCATCGCCGCCACGCTGGGCCTGTCGCTGGTCTACCTGGTGTCGATGCTGATGGGCGCCTTCGGCCACCCGGTGGGCTTTATCCACGATTCCGGCCCCTGGGGCATCGCCTTCAGCGTGGCCGCGCTGGTCATCGCAGCCCTGAACCTGAGCCTGGATTTCGACTTCATGGCCTACGCCGAGCAGGAAGGCCTGTCGAAGAAGATGGAATGGTACGCCGGCTTCGCCGTGCTGATCACGCTGGTGTGGATCTACCTGGAGATGCTGCGCCTGATGTCCAAGCTGCGCGGCAAGAAGTAGCCCGGGTTTGTCCCGCCCCCTGGTCTCGGTCCTGCTGCCGCTGAAGGACGCCGCCCCCACCTTGGAAGCCTG
>Ga0302319_10001679_pt1 | contig 49167 bp, 44 predicted proteins | sample Bog_T0_2_FD_203319 | JGI IMG/M metagenome (GOLD analysis project Ga0302319, IMG submission 203319) | Peat permafrost microbial communities from Stordalen Mire near Abisko, Sweden - Bog_T0_2 | ecosystem: Environmental > Terrestrial > Soil > Wetlands > Peat | place: Sweden: Abisko, Stordalen Mire... | reverse complement strand
GAAGCCGCGGATGTCGCTGAAGAGAATGGTGGCGTGCACGCGGCGTCCGGACAGGCTCACCTGGCCGGTCGATTCCACCGCCTCCGCCACCTCCTTGCCGACGAACAGATTCACCGCCTTGCGAAACGCATCGCGGTGCCGGGCAGCGGCCACGTAACTGGTTACGAGCGCGAGCAGGAACGCCGCCATGGCCGCCACGAGCAGGCTCGAAGAGGGCACCAGCCAGCCCGAGCGGAAGGAGAGCTGCGCTCCGGCGAACAGGACCACGGTCAGAAATACGTGCCAGGCGATCAGCCTCCAGCCCGCCACTTCCATCGTGGTCAGGCTGAACAGGAACGCAAAGACGAACATCAGCGCGACCGCCGCCGCGGTCGGGATCTTCCGCAAAAACCGGCCGGTGAGTAGCGTGTTCAAGGCGTTGGCATGGATCTCCACGCCCGCGGTGTTAGCGTGCGGGCCGACGGTGAAGGCGTAATACGGCGTCGCATGACGGTCCCGCGTGTCCATTTCCGGGCCCAGCAGAACGGCCTTTCCGCCGACCCAGGAGCGCAACAAGTCCATGTTGTTCGCTTCGGCGGCGGCCAGGAAATCGACCAGCGAGATCCGCCGGAAGGTGCCGGCCGGCCCGGCGTAGCGGATCAGCATGAGTCGCGAGGGATAAGCGGGCGTATGCCCCAGGAAGCGTTCCGCTACGGCCAGCGCCATGGCCTTGGGCTGCTGGCCGTCGCCCGACTCGGTGAGCTCGATGGAGCGGATGAAGTCGTCCTCGTCGGCTGTCAGATTGACGTACGCCGTCTGGCCGAGCGCCGCCGCGGCGATGTTCACGGGAACGGCCTGGGACTCCTGATTGGCCATCTCGGTGGGGATATAGGCGCAGATCACCGGCATGACGGACGACGTCGAAACCACGGCGGCGGCCATCTTCTCGTCCAGTTTGGACATCTCCTCATCACCCAGCCCCTGCACGTACTTGTCCACCGTGATCCCGAACGCCTCATCCAGGCCCAGCACCTTCGCGCCCGCCGCCGCCGCGGCCTGAATCGCCGGGGCGTAGTAGCGATGCCAGAACATCGTCGGTACGGGCAACGCGTTCAGCGACTTCTGGTCGACCACGATGAGCACGATGTTGTCGGGCGTGCGCGGAGGCTCGAACAGGTAGTGCAAATCTCCGGCTTTCAGTGCGATCAGACGGAAAAGCTTGGTCTGGTCGAGACTCCAGGTAAACAGAGTCGCGACGGCGCTGATGTAGAAAATGCTGAGGAGTTTTCGGAATGGCATAGTCATCGCACACGCGGAGCGCCGCAAAATGCGCCGTAGCTGGTATTGTAATGCCATGCGCGCATTCGCATCCGTCCTCTTTCTCGTATCGTTGTTGCCGGCTGCGGATCAGCAGTTCTTCGAGCTTCGCAACTTCCGGCTCGACTCCGGCCAGAAGGTGGCCTCCTGCCGGCTCGGCTATCGCACCTTCGGCTCTTTGAACGGCTCGCGTGACAATGCCATCCTCTTCCCGACGTGGTTCAGCGGGCAGACCGCCGATTTGGAACAGTTCTTCGGATCCGGCAAGCTGATCGACACGGGCCGCTTCTTCGTCATCGCCGTGGACGCGTTGGGCAACGGCGTGAGTTGTTCCCCATCTAGCGCGAAAGGCGCCATTTCGCGCTTCACCATCGGCGACATGGTGCAGGCCGAGTATCTCCTGGCGACGGAGCGTTTCGGTCTGAAGAGCGTTCACGCCGTCGTCGGCATCTCCATGGGCGGCATGCAGGCCTTCGAGTGGGTCACCCACTATCCCGACTTCATGAAGAAGGCTGTCCCAATCATCGGCTCTCCCAGGCTGACTGCCGCTGATCTGCTCCTCTGGCAGGCCGAACTGAGCGCCCTTGAGACGGCGGAGGGTTGCAAATGCGATCTTCGCAAAGCCATGCTCGCCGTCCAGGCGATGCACCAATACGCGCTCTATTCCCCAGCCTGGTGGGAATCCGCTAAAGAGGGTGCCGACTGGCCGGCGTTGCGCCAGAGGTTGGAGCAGGAAGCCGCCTCGGCCATGGATCCGCTCGATTGGGAGGCGCAGTTGCGGGCCATGATGGCCCACGACGTCTCGCTGAATACTGGGGGCTCGATGGAGCGCGCCGAGGAACTGGTGCAGGCCAGGATCCTGATCGTCGTGGCGACTCAGGACCACATGGTGAACCCGGCGCCGGCGCTCGCATTCGCCAAACGCACCAAGGCTCAGGTGCTCGAACTCACGGGCAACTGCGGCCACATGGCGACGGGCTGCGAAAGCCAGAAGATGACCGCGGCTGTGCGCGCGTTTCTGGTCCAATGACGTTCGCCGCCACGGCTTGCCGTCGCGCGGCCGCGGATTCACATCGATGAACCGCCCGGAGCCGCGAGGCGCCGCGCGCCTACTCGTGTTTGTGGAACAGGGCTTGCCGGATGTCGGGCCAGTATTCTTTCAGCACCGAGGACGCCGCGTCGAAGCTGACCTGCGTGACGAAGCGGTCCATGACCGAACTGCCCAGCCGTTCGGCCTGCGGATAGTACATCAAGCCAATGGCGGCCGACGTGCCGCTGCCCAGCAATTCCGGGACGTTCAGCGTGTTGTGATTCGTGTCGGTCTTGCCGATAATCACCCAGCTCAGCGCGTGCACGATGCGATGCGCGGGGCTGTACCCGGGCCCGAGCCTGAAATAGCGCGGATCGTCGTGCAGCACCGCGGGCAGAATCGCCTCGGTGAGATAGTTACTGATGACCTGGTCCGAGAGCGCGGCCCCATAGCGCTTGGCGAAACCCTTGACGCCCTGTCCCCACTCGGGGTCCTGTCCGGAAAGTGTGCCCAACTCCGTGATGGAGGCCGCCACAAAGAACTCCGGCCAGTCGAAGGAATCCTTTGTCGCGATCATGAACTTCGCGCCCGGCGTCAGCGGCTCATAGGCGCCCGTCATTTTCTCGACAGTCTTGTAGTTCGGCAGCACACCGAGAATGCGCGTGCCGGCCTGGATCCCCGGCTGCTCCGTCGGGGTGTCCGGCTTGGGCGCGACGGCCGGATCCGGCTGGTCAGTCGAAGGGGGCTGTGGGGTGGCTGGCGGCGCGGGCGTCTGAACCGCCGGCGGCTGTGCAGTTTCCTGGACAGTCGCTGGGGCCGCGGATCGCGCCTCCTGCGCCGCAAGACAAATCGGCAACAGCAGCACACTTAGAAAGAGGCTTGCGCGCAAGGGCATATTGAACTGACGCCGCGGCACACCTTTGTCGTTACACAGAGGTTCTACCGATTTCGTGCGGCGATCACTCCTTACTGATGCGGGCCGCCGCGGATCGGTGCAAAAATGCCATTCCGGTTACGGAGCCGCGGCCTCGATTCATCCGATCGACGCCCAGGCTAAGCCGCGATGTCATTATCGTCCAGCGGACCAGACCAGCGCATTGTAAATCAGCTTTCGGTACGCGGGATGACGGTGCGTGGATGCGCTGTGGCCCATCTGCACGTAGACCGTACGCGCCTTCGGATGCAGCCCGGTATAGACGACCGGCCGGTCGTTCAGCGGATGATCGGTTTCCATCAGCACCTGAATTCCAGGCGCCTGCCACATGCCGCGGTAGACTTCGTCGTGCAGCGGAATCGGCCCAATGCCCCTGGTGACGGCGTGGCTGGCGCCAAGTTGTGTCGGGCGGACGATGTAGTCGACGCCTTCTTTGTAGGCCGAGGCGGCGTGTCCCTCCACGGCTTGAACGAAGAACTTTCCGCCAATCACCTGTTCATAGAACCACGGCCACGACGTGTAGTCGACGATCGCATGGTGAACCGAAACGACGCCCTTGCCGGCTTCGATGAACGCGCGCAGGTTATCGCGCTCCGGCTCGCCGAGCTGGTCGTACATGTCGTGCAGGACCAGCGCATCGTACTGCGCCGCCATGTCGCGAGTGAAGGCTTCGCGCTGCGTCGTGGCGTGCTGCCAGACGATGTCGTCGTAACCTTCGAATAGCGTGTAGAAGGCCGTCGGGTAGGGATGGCCTCCCGTCGCGACCAGAACGCGCACGGGATTCGCGGCGTGCGCGTCGGCCTCGATCCGCGCGGGCAGAGTGACGGCGCCCGTGGCGGCCCACTCGAGGCTGCGCGCGAACGAAGTCAGAAAACCAGTCTGGTGCAACGCGGAAAGATCGTGACCCAGGGTGAGGTGCAGCGTGCGTCCCTGGCCGAAGTTCGTGGTCCAGATGATGGGCTCGTCGCGCCCGGTGCCGCCGGTGGCAGGCTCGGAAAACGCAGTCGCCAGGACGTGCGTGCGCGGCTTCAGGTCGAGACGGTGATAGAGCTCGTCGTTGGCCTGGAAGCTCTCCTCAAGCCCCTGGCTGACGGGGTGCTCGCGGTCCACCCACTTCACCGGGAAAACGTGTCGCGCCCCATGCCCGATTTTGGGCGGATCCCAGTCCGCGCCGATCAGATCCGCATACGCCGCCCAGCCGCGGTCGCCGGTTGACGACGCCTTCCAATGGCCGTCGTAGACCATTCCAAAGAACTGCCCGTAAGTGACTCCGTGGAACGACACCAGCCCCTTGCCGCCGCGCACGAAGGCTTCAATCGCACCTTCCGCCTGGGCGCCCCAGCGCGGCCCGTTGTAGTTCAACACGAGTACGTCGAACGGCCGCAGCGTCTCCGAGCTGATGCCGCCAACCTCTTCCTCGACCTTGACGTCGAACCGTCCGGTCCGCTCGAGGACGACGCGCAGAAACTCCGTGGATTCGCGCCAGTGATGCCAGGGGAGGTCGCTGGCGCCGGTCAGAATCAGCACCCGGATGAGGGCCGCCGGCGCGGAGTTTGCGTCCGCTGCGGCGGCGGACGATTCCATCGCGGCGGCGTTCCAAGGCACGCCCGCCAATGCCGCTCCGGCAAGCCAATGCCGGCGGGACAGTTTGCTGTTCATCTCAATTCTCCTTGACGGCCACAGCCTGCTTCACGGCGCCAACTGCGTCGCGAACCCAGGCCAGGCTGCGTTCGATCATCGGTCCGCCCTGTCCTTCGCATTCGAGACTGAGGACGCCATCGAACCCGGCCCGCTGGAGCATCGCGATGCACGTCCGGATGTTGGACGCGTTTACTCCTTCGCCGATCGCGCATTGACTGACGGCGATGCCGGTCAGTTCGCCGCGCGCCGCCGCGGCCAGAGATTCGCTGACGTCCTTGATATGGACATGGCTCACTTTGCCGATGAACCGTTCGAGGAACGGGACCGGATCCTGGCCGGCGATGAACGTGTTGCCGGTATCCATGTTCAACCGCAGGTTCGGGGAATCGACAAACTCGAGCATCTCCGCCATGAATTCCGGTTTGGTGGTGTAGTAACCGTGCGGCTCGATGTTGATCGTGATGTCGTAGGCTTCGGCGACTTTCACAACCTGGCGATAGATGGTGCGCATGTGCGCCAGCGCTTCGGCATCGGTCATCGCCGCGGGCTTGAAGCGGTCATCGGTCGTGTCGACGCGCGGACAGCCGGCCAGCTTCGCGTAGCGGATCGTGTGCAGGATGTATTCAACGCCCAGTGTGGCGCCCTCGGGCGTCGACAGCGGGAAAGCCGCGTCGAGCTGCGAGAATTGAATCCCATAGCGGTCCATTTTGCGGCGCAGCAGCAGCGGGTCTTCCCACAGGGCAATGTGTGGCTGATAGCCGAGGCCGTGAATCCAGCTTACGCCGTCGATCGTTCCGCACTCGATGAATCCGAGGCCGTTGCGCTGTGCCCATTGCAGGCATTGCTCGAAATTCCAATAGGCGCTGTTGAAAGCGTCGGTGTGAAAACCAAGTTGCATCATTGGGGACTACCGTGGCTCTGGCGGCCGAACTCCGCCGCCGGGGGCTGGAGATCGGATCCGCCAGCAGGATCATACAGGCACAGGAGGGCGCGGTTCAAGTCCCCGGCCGAGGTGACCCATCGACACCAGTCCGTGGCTGGCGGCATCTCAGGCGCGATGGCGCTGCGAGCAGTGTCGGGTCAGAGTGCTGGAAGAGGTTTCACACCGCCGTGAAATAACGTACGGGCAGGCGGTTAGTTGCTCGGTGCCACCGCGGGCGCCGGAGTGCCGCCGCCCATTCCGCCGAAATTGCCGCTGCTGTTGGAAGAGCCGGACGCAGTGCCGGGCGTGCCCGTGGCAGCGCCGGTTCCAGCACCGCCGGCCTTAGTCTGAGCGGCCTCGCGCGGGTCGAAAACGAATTCCCAATACGAGTAGTTCGTTTGGTCCTTGTAGCGGCGAATGCCTTGCTGTTCCTTCTTGCTGGCCACGCCGACCAGACCCGCACCCAGCGCGGCCGGGCCCGCAGCTCCTGCGCTGGCGCCCGTCGCGGAGGCCGTTGCGCCTCCCCGCTGAGAGCCCAGGATCTGCTGAATGGCCTGGATCGCCGGTGGAGCAGTCGGGGCGCTCAGGCCGGACGGCTGGTTGATGGGTCCCGATCCTGTTGCGGGCTGGCCTGCCGCGGCTCCAGTTCCCGTCGCGTCTCCTCCCGCCGGCATCGTCCATTGCTGCCCAATCGCGGACGGCACGCCGGAACCCGTCGCGGCTTGACCGGCCGTGCCGCTGCCGCTCTGATTGGCTTGCTGCGCGGCGGCCTGGGCGAGGGCGGCCGGAGGCAGAAATGGATTATTGAAAACACCGGCTGACGACGGCGGCGTCCCCGGTGTGCCGACAGCGGACGCGGATCCTTGTGGCTGGCTCTGGTCCTGGCCGGGAGCGGACGGGACTGGCGAGCCCTCGGCGGGCTGCGCCGATCCGTCGGGGTTCGCCCCGCTTGCGCCCGCGCCAGGCGCACTTCCCGGGATGATGCGATCGCTGGCGCGTCGCTGCAGCGCCGGAGAGTTCGCGTCGCCGGACTGATCGATCAGGGTGGCCGATGCGCCGATGCCCTGGATAGTGGATGCCAGGATACTCGGCCCGTTGTCCACTTTGTCGAGCGCGCCGGCTTTCTTGTGGACCTTGGAGTCGGTGTACTGGCCGGCGGCGTCTACGTGAATCAGCCGCCACTCGTCGCTGCCGGTCATCGGATCCTTGTAGCGGCGCCGCAGAAAGCGGATATTCTGCGATTTATCGAGGTCATCGAGCGTCTGCGGATTCTTGTTCAACTTTTTTGTATAAAGCTGGATCGCGCGGATAAATTGCTCGCCGCGGTCCACCAGCAGCGCTTCCTTATCGCGCTGATGTTCGAACGCCACGCGCGGTATTTCGAGATAGATCAGGATGGCGATCGCGGCGGCCATGGCAAACACCAGCAACAGCGCGAATCCCCGTTCGCCTGCTCCATTCCGCCTTGGCCGCATCTGTCGCATGGATTACTGGCTCCCCGGCGCCGGCTCTTCGATCGGCAGCGTCTGCTGGTTGTCGGATTGGAGGTCCTCGACCAGGACCGAGGTCGGCATGATGCGCCGGATCTTGTATCGCCGCTGCAACACGTCACCCTCCGCCGGGATCTTCACTTCATCGTTGATCAGGCAGAAAACGCGCTTCACGCCTCCTTTCAGAGGCAGGGCCCGGCCGTAGAATTTCAGCGTGATCGGCGGCGGTGGCGGCTTCACCGGCGGAGCCGGCGGTGGGGGTGGAAGCTCGGGTCCGATCATGCGCCGCACCGCCGTCTGAACCACGATCTTCGGCGCAGGCAACTGCGGGTGCGCGGGCGCAGCCAGGTTGGAGAAGTCGAACAAGCTGCGCTGCGCTACTTGCTCAATGCGCACGGAAGCGAGTTTCTCGATCAAGTCAGTCCGCAGCGTCGGATCGAACTGCTCCGGGTTCGCCGCCTCGTCCGACTTGCGTTTCATCGTCGGCCTGAAATCGCGCGCCGCTTCAGCCGCCGCCGCGGGCGAGGCGGTCGTTGCCGCGTCTGCTTGCGTCTCCGCGCCAGGCGGGTTCTGCAGCGCCCGCTTGAGAGAAGTCCGGGGCGGCGCGGCCGTCTTCACCGACGACGTTGGTCCGTTGCTATCGCGCGCATTCCAGAAGTAGATCCCCGCCGCCAGAACCAGCAGCCCGACCAGAGCCGCGACCTTGCGGGGCTCCGCCCCGATCTTCAGAGGGCCGCTCATCGGCGGACCTCTTTCACGGCAACGCCAGGCCCCGGCTCGGGATCCGAATTGCGGACCGCCGCCTCGCCTTCCTCGCCCTTCTCCGCCCGGTCGTTCTGGGGTCCATCGAAGCGGAAGAACGCGTTGAGCTTCATATCCATGGCCAGCAGCGGCGTGCCCTGCACAGGCTGGGCCTGCAGCGATTCGAGAATCAGGAGCCGTTTGGCCCGATCGACGCGGTTCAGAAACAGGATCAGGTCGGCATACGTTCCTTCATAATGCGCGGTGATCGTGAGCATCCCCAAAGTGTCGCTGCCCTCGACCGGTTCGTAGCTGTAGCTGCGACCCTTATCCTTGATGCCGGCCGCCGTTGCGGCTTCGCCCAGTTCGACCTCCAGCCGCGAATAGGCGTGGCGGCGCGGGAGGAAATACTGGCTCAGAAAAGCATCCCCGGCCAGCCGCGCCTGGTCGGTCTTGTCCATCGTTCGGTGCAGACGCGCGATCGACGACTGCCGCGCCATGATCTGCTGGCGGGTGGCCACGATTTGGCTGTCGAGGTCTTCCAAAGACCCTCCCGGCGGGTTAAAGACGAACCATGCTGCGACCAGGTTCGCCGCCACCAGAGTCCCGATGGCGATGCGCAACATCGGGAGGCGGTCCGCGGATCCGCGCGGCAACAGCCGTCTCCAGTCGAAGCTGGCCGGCAAGCTAAAGCTTCTGCGCATAGCTGACACTCACGCGGTAGCGATATAGTGGCTCGTTTTGCGACGGCGGCTGCGAACTGAGCACTGAGGTTGCGCCGAAGGCCCGCGAGCCCTCCAGCTTCTGAATCAGTTGAATCACCGGCTCCGGCGTCGCCGAGCCTACGATCATGTCGAGTTGAACCTGATTGTCGGCCGTCAGGTAAGGACGAACAGCCACCAGCCGGACTGCCGCGGGGAAGACCGATTCCAGGTCCGAGAAAAGCCGCGTCCAACTGATGCCTTTGCGCTGCAGTAACAGGTTCAGAAAGGCGCTGCGGTCGATGACCACCGTGCTGGCCGGCCGCCGCAACTCTGCGGCCAGCCGATTGTAGTCGCCATCCAGCGTGCGCAACTGCGCGTCCAGCCGCACCAGTGCTTCCCGGTCATGGCGCGCGGCGCCGCGCTCGCGCACGATCAACCTTGTATCTACTCCCAGCATTACGACCAGCAGCACCACCGCGATCCCCATGCCGATCAACGGCACGCGGTCCCGCTTGAACTTCTCCGCGGAGAGATTGACGGGAATCCAGGGTCCCCTCATGACGTCTCAGTTCACCTCCATCGTGGAGAGCAGGCCGAACAGTCCGGCCGTGGCCGCGCCGGGCGCTCCAAACGGCGAGCGGATCCGCTCCACGGGCAGATCCAGTTCAGCGCCCAATCTGTCGCCATCGCGGTCCTGCGCCGGGAAACCGCACAGCCTCAGCCGCGCCGGCCGCGCCCCAAATTCGTCCTCGGCATAGGCGATGGTCGGCGCCAGGACTTCGATCATTTCCTCCACCGTGGCATGATCGAGTTCCACGCACCGGAACATGCGCAGAGTGCCTCGATCCACCAGGCAGACGCTCAGCACGCGACCCGCCCGCTTCACCTGGATCCACTGTGGCGGGGCGTCCGGACAGGCGTCGTCCAGCGAGAGCGCCGCCAGCCCGGAGATCGTGATCAGTCCGCATTGAAAGCCGGCTGAGCGGAACGGGGACAGGTATTGAGTGGCGATTTCGCGGCTGATCGCCACCGCGACTACGTCGATCTTTTTCGAGCCACTCCGGCGCGGTTGCGGATAGCACGCCACCAGCGCGTCTTCGATTTCAAACGGAACCGTGCGCTTGATGCGGAAGCGCGCCAGGGCGATCTGCTCCTCGGCCAGCACCGGGAAGGAATCGAAGTCCAGCACCGCCACGCGTCCGCAGTAGTCGGGGAGCACCAGCACGGCCAGGCGCTGGTGCGGCTTCGGCGCGGGTGGGAGGGACTGGCTTAAAGCCTGCGCGAGCCAGCCGCCGTCGGTGAAATTCGGATTGACGGGATTCACCTGCAGCGCCCCATCGGGCCACGGAACCACCACCGCTTCCTCGGGCCGCTCCGTTTCGGCCCACGCCAGCCCCTCGCAGGAGACCTCGAAGGCAAACTGCGGGGGCGGATCCTTGGCCAGCCGCTTCAGTTTCTGCAGCAGTGTCATATCACGTCTCGATGAAGGTCACTTTGTTGATCTCGCGCAATGTCGTCGTGCCCTGGATCACCTTCTCGATCGCGGACTCGCGCAGGAACGTCATGCCCTCTTCGCGCGCCGCGCGCTTGATCTCGATCGGCGGCCGCCGGTCCAGGATCATCTGGCGGATGCGCTCGCTCAGGTCCAGCAATTCGTGGATCGACGTGCGTCCGCGGAAGCCCGTGCCGCTGCATTCGAAGCAGCCCTGCCCTTCATACACCGGGATCTCGCGCCACTTCACTGGGTCGAGCCCGCTCTGCACGTAGAAATCGTCGTCGTAGTGCACGCGCTTCTTGCATTGCGTGCAGATCACGCGCACCAGACGCTGCGCCAGGATGCAATTCAGCGCCGAGACGAAATTGTAAGGCTCGACGCCCATGTTCAAGAAACGCCCGATGACGTCGAGAACATTGTTGGCGTGAACTGTTGTGAATACCAGATGGCCCGTCAGGGCGGCGTTGATGGCGATTTGCGCGGTTTCCTGGTCGCGGATTTCGCCCACCATCACCTTGTCCGGATCGTGGCGCAGGATCGAACGCAATCCGCGGGCGAACGTCAGTCCCTTCTTTTCGTTCACCGGGATTTGCGTGATGCCCTTGATCTGGTATTCGACCGGGTCCTCGATGGTGATGATCTTGTCTTCGTCGTTCTTGATCTCGCTCACCGCGGCATACAGCGTGGTCGTTTTGCCCGAACCGGTCGGCCCCGTCACCAGCACCATGCCGTAGGGCTCTTTGATGTAGCGCCGGAAACGCACCAGGTCGCGGTCCATGAAGCCCACCACGTCGAGCGAGAGCTTGGCGAACTTTTCGCTCATCGACTCTTTGTCGAGAACGCGCAGGACCGCGTCCTCGCCGTAGATCGTGGGCATAATCGAGACGCGGAAATCGATCAGGCGCTTCTTGTAGCGCACGCGGAAACGCCCGTCCTGCGGCACGCGCCGCTCGGCGATGTCGAGCTCCGACATCACTTTGATGCGGCTGAGGATCATCGAGTGCCACTCCTTCGCGATCGGCGGCATGGCATACTGCAGCACGCCGTCGATACGGTACTTGATGGCCACCTCGGTGTCGCGGGTCTCGATGTGAATGTCCGATGCGCGGCGCTCGAGCGCGTTGAAGATGGTCGTGTCCACCAGCTTGATCACCGGAGCGATTTCGGTGTCGGTGCCGGCCAGCTTGTCGATCGACAGCGTCTCATCGGCGCTGTCCTCGTCGCCCACCACATCCAGCGCGAATCCTTCGGTCACCTCTTCGAGAACGCGTTGCGACTGTTCGGTCTTTTTCAGCAGGTCGGAAATCTGCGACAGGCTGGCGACGAAAACCTTCAGCTTCTTTTCAAGCAGAATCGCCAGTTCGTCGATGAGGTTCAGACGGCGCGGATCGGCCAACGCAATATCGAGCGTTCCGTTATGCGCCGCCAGCGGCACGAAGTTGTAGCGGAACATCAGATCGACCGGGACCGTTTTGAACAGCTCGTGGTCGATCTTGGTGACCTTGAGGTCGACGTACTCGCACGAATAGCGCTCGGCCAGCCGGCGCGCCTCCGCCGCTTCCTGTTCGGGATCGATCGTCTTGACGGGATTGGTAGCCATATTGCGCCTCGTCAGCCAAAGCTCTCCGCGAGCGAGAAGATGGGCAGATACAACGACACGAGAACGAACGCCACGAAGATGCCCATGAAAATCATGATCGCCGGCTCGATCAACGCCAGCGCGGCCTGCAGGCGTGTGCCCACGTCCTCTTCATAAAACTCCGCCACGCTGTTCAGCATCTGCGGCAACGCGCCGGTCGATTCCCCGACCTCGACCATGTCGATGGAGAGCGGCGGGAACACGCCCGTCGAACTGAGCGCTGTCGACATCGGCTGCCCCTCCCGGACCATGCGCTCCACGCGCTCCAGGGCCGTGCGGATCAGCGGGCTGCCGGTGGCGGTCGAGGCGGTCGCCAGCCCCTGCACCAGCGGGATGCCGCCCGCCAGCAGCGTGGACATCAGCCGCGAAATTTGCGCCACTTGGTACTTGATCCAGATCTCTCCGAGAACCGGCAACTTCAGTTTGAATCGGTCGAACACGCGCTGGCCGGTCGTGCTTCTCAGGAAAAAGCGTCCCCCGACGATGACCACGGCAACTACGATCGCCGCTGCGCCAATGTATTGCGAGGCGGCCTCGCCGACCGCCATCAGAATGCGCGTGGGCAGCGGCAGTTTCGACGTCGTCGTCTGGTACAGCGTGGCGAAGCGCGGAACGACGAAGGTGATGAGGAAAATCACCAGCCCCACGACCAGCGTGAACAGCACCGACGGATAGATCAGCGAGACCAGCAGCTTCTTGCGGACCGAGAGCGCCAGCTTTTGGTAGGTGACATAGCGCTCCAGCACGTCGCCCAGCGCGCCGCTCTTCTCGCCCGCCATCACCGACGTCACGTAAATCGCAGGGAAGACGCCCTGCCGTTCGAATGCCTCCGACAGCAGAGAGCCCTTCTTTACGTCGTCGCGGATGGCCGATATATAGGGGCCGAGTTTCTTGTCGGTCAGACGGTCGGCCAGCAGATCGAGAGCTTTGAGAATCGGCAGGCCGGCACGGAACAGCGTGACGAACTGCTGATTGAAAATCAAAAACTTCTCGACGTTGATCTTGCCTCTACGCCGCGCGCTCGAGGTCCCCACTCCGGCCGCCGGGCGGATGGAGTACACCAGGTAGCCCTGCTGGGCCAGACGCTCCCTCAGTTCGTCTTCACTGGGCGCTTCGAGCACCTGCTGGCGGACCTCGCCTCGGGCATCGGCGTACTTCAGCCGGAAGGAAGCCATCAGCGTTGCTCCTCCTCGTTGGGAGTCTCTACCTCAACCACTGGGACGCCCGGCGGCGCAATGAACCGGAACGCCGCATCCGCCACGCTGGCGTTCAGCTTTTCACCCGTGAACGCAAACTCCATCACCGACTGGTCCTCGCCGGTCACCACCACCCGTCGAATCTGGTTGTCGGCAGCGATGGTGAACTCGACGCGGCGGTACGGCAGCCTTCCGGTTTTGGGCAAAGCTGCGATGACTGTGTCCGGGCCGCTTGAGGCAACCGTCAACTGGCCAAACTCGCGCTGGAAACTCAGCTTGCCGAGGAGGAATGCCAGCGGCGCCCGAAAATCGTCCGTCTCGCGCAGAGCGCTCTTTTCCACTTTGCGGGCCGCCGGAGAGTAGAACCAGATCCATTTGCCGTCGCAGACGAACGTCTTGCCGGCCGGGGAGGCATAATCCCAGCGCATGCGCGCGGGTTTGCGCAGCACCAGTTCCCCCGACTCGGCTCGCGGCAGGCGGCCCGGGGCGTGGTAGCGCTGGTCGAAATGCGCGCTCAGGCTGCGCGCGCCGTTGTAGCGGCGCTCCACCGCTTTCGAGACTTCGGCCAGCGACCGCGGTTCCGCCCATCCTGCGCCCGCGCAGACAAGAATCGCCAAGATTGTGGGACATGCCCGCACATCAGTCAATGACGCGCTCCGGGCGGCGAACGTGCACCGGAAATGGCGGCGTTATCCGCGGCTTTCGTAATTCGTTTGCCGGCCCGGGCTGCCAGTCCCACCCACCATCGGTTCTGCGGCGGCCCGATCCGGCCTGCCTGCCTCTCCCGCCCGGGTCCACGCTTCCAGCACGGCAGCGGCGCGTGGTGGCCGCGCACCAGGGCTGCGCCAGGAGCCCCGGGGCGCATTGCGGGGTTTTGCGCAAGGCCTTTCGAATGAGGGCACTACGCGTGGCGCCCGGGGCCGGTTCGACAGGCCCCCCGCACGTCTGCTATTCTACGAATGTCGAGGCTTTCCTCACACCTCCAAATATGGCTAGTAAACCGCCTTTTGCCACCGGGGCTCAAGTGGAACACCCCAAGTTCGGTCCCGGCTCCGTGCTGCTCTGTACCGACCAGCACATCACGATTAAGTTCGACGAGTCCGGCGAGCGTAAGTTCGTGCTTGAAATCGCCCTGCCGTCGATCCACAAAATCGATCGTCAGCCCCCGGAAACCAAGAAGCGTTCAGTCAAAAAGCCGAAGGCCGTGGCTGTCGCTGCAGTGGTCGCTGTCGCCGCTGCCGCAGCCGATTAGCGTTTTCCTCAGGAAATTCGCTCTGTTGGTGCGGCGAACCGCGCGTTTGCGGCTTCGTCTTCGTAACTCATCTGTTAAACTTGAGGTCTCCCGTGATGAGATTCGGTGTAGTCGTCTTCCCCGGAAGCAACTGCGACCATGATGCATGGTATGCGACTTCGCGCAACCTCGGACAATCGGCAGAATTTCTCTGGCACCAGGATACTAACCTAAAAGGTTGCGATTGCGTCATCCTGCCGGGCGGCTTTTCCTATGGGGATTATCTGCGCTGTGGCGCCATCGCCAGGTTTTCGCCCATCATGGCCGCGGTGAAGCGGTTTGCCGCCGACGGCGGTCTGGTGTTCGGCATTTGCAACGGATTTCAGATCCTCACGGAGTGCGGCTTGCTGCCCGGCATGCTGGTGCGCAACCGCGGGCTGCGCTTCATTTGCCGGGAGGTGCGGCTCACGCCCGCCACCCGGAATTCCGCTTTCACCTGCGACATACCCTTGGACGCCGAGCTGCGCATGCCCATCGCGCATGGCGAAGGCTGCTACACCGCCGATGAGCGGACGCTCGATCAGCTCGCCGCTGAAGACCGCATTGCCTTCCGCTACATCGAGAATCCCAACGGCTCGATGCGCGACATCGCCGGCATTCTGAGCGCGGAGCGCAACGTCCTGGGCATGATGCCGCACCCCGAGCGCGCCACTGAGCCGCTGGTCGGCTCGACCGATGGTCTGGCCATCTTCCGTTCCCTCGTTTCCGCCTGTCCGGTAGCCACCAGGTAAGCACATGAGCGAAATCACACCGGAGATCGTCCAGTCGCATCAGTTGACGCTGGACGAATATCAGCGCATCGTCGCCATCCTCGGCCGCGAGCCGAACCTCACCGAACTCGGCATCTTCAGCGTGATGTGGAGCGAGCATTGTAGCTACAAAAGCTCGCGCATTCATCTGAAGAAGCTGCCCACTCACGGCCCGCGCGTGGTGCAGGGGCCGGGTGAGAACGCCGGCATTCTCGACATCGGCGACGGCTGGTGCATCGCCTTCAAGATCGAGTCGCACAACCATCCCAGTTTCATCGAGCCCTTCCAGGGCGCCGCCACCGGCGTCGGTGGCATTTTGCGCGACATCTTTACTATGGGCGCGCGGCCGATCGCGGTCATGGACGCGCTGCGTTTCGGTCCGCTCGACGACGCCGCCGCGGGTCCGCGCAACCGCCGCATCCTCTCGGGCGTGGTCGGCGGCATCGCCCACTACGGCAACTGCTTCGGCGTGCCGACGGTCGGCGGCGAGTGCGTCTTCGAGCCGAGCTACAACGGCAACCCGCTGATCAATGTTTTCGCCCTCGGCGTTTTCAAGCGCGACCAGATCTTCTACGGCAAGGCGACGGGCGTCGGTAATCCCGTGATCTACGTCGGTGCGAAGACCGGCCGCGACGGCATTCACGGCGCGTCGATGGCCTCGGCGGAGTTCACCGAGGAGTCCAAACAGAAACGGCCCAATGTGCAGGTGGGCGATCCGTTCATGGAGAAACTGCTCTTGGAAGCCTGCCTCGATGCCATGGCCACCGGCGCCGTGGCCGGCATTCAGGACATGGGTGCCGCGGGCCTGACCTGTTCCACCTGCGAAATGGGCAGCCGCGCCGGCACCGGCATCGACTTCGATCTGGCGCACGTGCCGCAGCGCGAAATCGGCATGACGCCCTACGAGATCATGCTCTCCGAGTCCCAGGAGCGCATGCTGCTGGTGGCCCACGCCGGCCGCGAGAACGAAGTGCTCGACGTCTTCAAGAGGTGGGGGCTGGACGCGGTGATCATCGGCCGCGTCACCGGCGACGGCATGCTGCGAGTGCGCAATCACGACGCCATCGTCGCCGAAATCCCGAGCCGTCAACTGGCCGATGAAGCGCCACTCTACAACCGGCCCTACACCGAGCCGCTGCGCACCGCGCCCGTCGCGGCGCCTGCCTTCGTTTCGAATGATTTGACCGGCGATCTGCTGACGCTCGCGGCTTCCGGCGATCTGTGCGACAAGAGCTGGATCTGGGAGCAGTACGACTACACAGTGCGGACCAACACCATCGCCGGGCCCGGTCTCGACGCCGCCATCGTGCGCGTGAAAGAGACGGACACCTCGATCGCCATGTCGCTCGACGGTAACGGCCGCTATTCGCTGCTCGACTCGCGCGAGGCTGCCAAGCTGCTCGTGGCCGAGTGCTGCCGCAACCTCGCCTGCGTGGGCGCGCTCCCCATCGGCACCACCAACTGTCTGAATTTCGGTAACCCCGAGCGGCCCGAGATCATGGCCCAACTGGTCGCGACCATCGAAGGCATGGCCGAGGCGTGTGCCTTCTTCGACGCTCCGATCACCGGCGGTAACGTCAGCCTGTACAACGAGACCCTGGGCGATCCGGTTTTCCCCTCGCCCGTACTCGGCATCGTCGGTGTGATGCAGACTGTGCTGCCGCCCGGCATCGCCTTCCGCTGCGACGGACGCGATATCGTGTTGATCGGCGGCATCGGCGCTGCCGATGAGACCCGCATGGGCGGCACGCAATATGCCAAGCAGGTGTTGCAGCAGATGTGGGGTCTGCCGCCGAAAATCGATCTCGAGTTCGAGAAGCGGGTTCACGAAGCCGTGCGCGAAATCGTGATCGCGGGATTGGCCGAAACGGCGCACGACCTGAGCGACGGCGGTCTGGCCTGGGCTCTCGCTGAGAGCACGTTCAAAGCGGGCATTGGCGCCACCATCGCGCTGGATAGCGGCCTCAGGCCGGAGCTGCTGCTGTTCCATGAAGGCCCGTCGCGGGTGCTGGTTTCCACATCGGAGCTGTCGCGAGTGATCGAGATCTGCGAGCGCCATCGGGTGCCTGCTCCCGTCATCGGAAGGACCGGCTCGGCCCGGCTGAGGATTGAAAATCGCGGCGATCTTCTGATCGACGCGCGCGTGAGCGAAGTCAAGGGAATCTGGTCCACGGCATTGGAGAGCGCATTGCACGCTGAAACCCATGTTTGAAGATCTCCCGCTCGACAAGTTCCACGAAGAGTGCGGCGTATTCGCCGTCTATGGCCACCCCGAGGCGGCCAACCTCGCGCATCTCGGCCTGCACGCGCTCCAACACCGCGGTCAGGAGAGCGCCGGCATCTCTTCGTCCGACGGGAAGGAAATCTACACCCATAAGGCGATGGGCCACGTGGCCGATATTTTCACGGCCTCGGTTCTGAACGGCCTGCCCGGCTACATGGCCATCGGCCACACCCGCTACTCGACCGCCGGCGACAGCCTGCTGACCAACGCCCAGCCATTCCCGGTGACGTGCAATAAGGGCCACATCTCGGTCGCGCACAACGGCAACATCACAAACGCGATGGAGCTGCGCAAAGAGCTCGAGGACCACGGCTCCATCTTCCAGGCCACCAGCGACACGGAAGTCATCCTGCACCTGGTCGCGCGCTCCAACCAGCGCACCGTCCCCGAGGCCCTGCGCGAAGCGTTGATGCTGCTGGACGGAGCCTTCTCGCTGGTCGTCGTCGCCAACGACTCCATCATCGTCGCGCGCGATCCGCACGGTTTCCGCCCGCTGGCCATCGGCCGCATGAATCTGTCCAAGGGTCCGGTCTACGTCTTCGCCTCGGAGACCTGCGCCTTCGATCTGATCGACGCCCATCACGTCGGCGACGTGGAGCCGGGCGAGATGGTGATTGCCGGTCCGGACGGGCTCACGCGCGAGTTCTACACGCTTCCCGCGCGGCCCTCGCAATGCGTCTTCGAGCACGTCTATTTTTCGCGGCCCGACTCCACCGTCTTTGGTTTGCCGGTCCAGCAGTCGCGCGAGATGATGGGCCGTCTGCTCGCTGAAGAGCTGCCCGTGGAGGCCGACGTCGTGGTGCCGATTCCCGATTCCGGCGTCGCCGCGGCCCTGGGCTACGCCCATGCTTCGGGCATTCCCTTCCGCCATGGCCTGATCCGCAACCATTACGTCGGGCGCACGTTCATTGAGCCCTCGCAGGCCATTCGCGATTTCGGCGTCCGGCTGAAACTGAATCCCGTGCGCGATATTCTCGCCGGCAAATCCGTCATTCTCGTGGACGACTCGCTGGTGCGCGGGACGACTTCCCAGAAGATCGTCCGCATGGTCCGCAACGCTGGAGCGCGCGAGGTTCACCTGCGCATCTCCTGCCCGCCCACCATCTCGCCCTGCTTCTACGGAGTGGATACGCCGACCAAGCGCGAGTTGATCGCGGCCAACCAGAGCGTCGAGGAGATCCGGCAGTTCATCGATTGCGATACGCTGGCTTACCTGTCGCTCGACAAACTGCAGCTCGCGGTCCACGACATCGGCGCCGAGTCCCACTTCTGCTATGCCTGCTACACCGGCGATTACCCCACCGACCTCGTCAACATCGAAGAATTGATGACTTCGCGCCCCAATCGCTGCTGATCGGCTAATCTTCCTCTCGCCGCACCGCGGCCGCCTGTCGAAGCTCTGCCGACCCAGCGGATCCGGACTCTCGCGCCCGGCCAATTTCGCTTGACAACCGGGCCTATGCTCAAGCTAGCCGGCCGTCTGCGCGCCGCGTCGGCCCAGCTCTTTGAAAATCGCAAATATTCAGCGGAAAAATCGAACGATAGCCAGTTTAAGACAATCATTCTAAAAAGAAAAGTCGACAATTGGCTTTGTTCCTTCAGATTTGTGATTTGCGCGCCCGGCGGCCTCGCCGCACCCCGCGTGAACCGCTCCTCAGCGGCCCAGTTGCTGCATTGCCCGGATCTCGCTTTTCAGACGCTCGGTCAGCGCCTCGCGGTCCGACGATTTCATGCCACTGACATCGATCGGTTCGCCGATGCGCAGCGTCACTTTGCCCGGGCGGAGGTGGACCGAATGCATCGGCAGGACCTCGCGCATGCCGATCAGGCACACCGGTAGCAGCGGCACGCCGCCCTTGATGGCCAGGTACGCCGCTCCGTCCTTGAACTCTCGTAACTCGCCATTCGGGGAACGCCCGCCCTCGGGAAACACCAGCACGCTCAGCCCGCGCTGCTTGAGCGCCTGCCCGGCATGGCTCAGCACCTTCAGCGCCGCGCGCGGATCGTCCTGCGGCACGGAGATGTGCCCGGCTTTGCGCAGATGGCCGCCGATGAACGGCACTTCAAACAGCCCCCGTTTGGCCATGAACCGGAAGTTTACCGGCAGGTGCCAGAGCAGCGCGGGCGTGTCCATGTAGCTGAGGTGGTTGGAGACGATCACGTAGCTGCGCGACCGTTCAACTCGCTCGCCTCCGACGACTTTGACTTTCGCTCCGCCGAATGCCAGCAGCAGCCAAGCCCATCCGCGCGCCACCTTCAACTGCGCGTTGCCATCGTTGTCCCATACCGCCGTGATGAGGCTGATGCTCCCCATGACGGCGGTCGACACAGCGATCATCGGCGCCCGCCACACAACGGAAATGAGGTAACTCAGCGACATTGGAGTTGCGAATAAGCGATTATCCCATGAGACCCGGCAGACCCCTGATTTCGCCCACCAGGTATAGCGAGCCGGTGATGAAGACGACGTCCTCGGCCGGAGCCTGCAGCGCCAGGCGCAGCGCTTCGGCCGGCTCATCGACCACGCGCGCGCGCGTCTCGCCGCTGATGTCGCGGATCTCCTTCGCGCGGAACGCCCGCGTCTGGTGCGGCGTCGTGAATATCAGCTCCTGGGCCAGCGGAAACAGCTCGGCTCCGATTACCCGCAGGTCCTTGTCCCTCATCGCGCCGAAGATCATCCACACCCGGCGCCCGGCGTGAAAGCGCCGGATGTAGGCCCCCAGCGCTGCCGCTCCCGCCGCGTTGTGCGCTCCGTCCAGGAATACGTCGGGCGCGCTGTGAACTTGCTCCAGGCGTCCCGGCCACTGGGCCGCCGCGATGCCCGCTTCGATCGCCGCGCGCGGCACTCCGAGTGCGTGTAAGGCCACCACGGCGGTCATCGCATTGTCCACCTGGTGCTCGCCAATCAGCGGGCAGTGCACCTCAATCTCCGCCGCGCCATGCACGGCCGTGAAGCGGTTGCCGCGCACGCCGATCTCCAGGTCGCGCACCTCCCAATCCGTCACCCGCGTCACCGCCGACCCGGTCTCCCGCGCGCGCCGTTCCAGCACCTCCAGCGCCTCGGGCCGCTGGCGCGCGAACACCGCCGGCCGGCCCGGCTTCAGGATGCCCGCTTTCTCGTACGCGATCTCGGGGATCGAACTCCCGAGGTACTTCTCATGATCGAAATCGATGGGCGTGATCACGCTCAGCAGGGGATCCACCACGTTGGTCGCATCCAGGCGCCCGCCCATGCCCGTCTCCAGCACCACCATTGCCGCGCCTTTCTCGCGAAACAGCGCCAACGCCATGGCCGTGATGGTTTCGAAGTAGGTCGGGTGCATGTCGATCTCGCCCGCTGCGATCAGCCGCTCCGCCGCGGCGTGAACCAGGTCGAAGGCGGCCGCGAATTCACCGGCTGTGACCGCTGCGCCAGCCACGCGAATGCGCTCTGTGGGCTCGATCAGGTGCGGCGACACGAACAGGCCCGTGCGCACTCCGGCGATGCGCAGCGAGCGCTCGATCATGGCGCACGTGGAGCCCTTGCCGTTGGTGCCGGCCACGTGCACGAAACGGCACGCCGTCTGCGGATTGCCCAGCGCCGCCAGCAGCGTCCGGATCCTCTCCAGGCCGAACTTGATGGTCTTGAATTCGTTGCCCAGAGCGTAGAGGAACTGGACCGAATCGGGATACGAGATGCTCAGAAGCGACTCCTGACGCGCCCGGCTCCGCCGCCAGCGGGCGAGGCGCAAACCCCCGCGCAGCGAGAAGCGAGCATGGGGGTCAATCGTTATCGTATCGGACTCTCGGCCGGCGCCGTAGGCGCGGATCGCTCTACCGGGAATCAGCCGGGTGCCTCGTTCCATGGCAGACTGAACATCAGTGAGGCCGCTGGACCCTTGTGGCCCCATGGCCTTGGCCCGCGGGAATGTTATCAATTCTTTCGGCGGGTCCGACTTTCCTTCCGCGACGGGCGTCCTTGAATCAGACAGATCCGGCCGGAGGTTGTGGAGAGACGCTGGTTGATCTTCCGCGAGGCAGATGATCGCGACCTGGTCCTGCGGGCCCGTGAGGGCCGCGTGGACGCCTTTAACGCGCTTGTCACCCGCTGGGAGAAGCGGATTTACAACTACCTGCTGCGGCTTTCTCCGGATCCCGACGAAGCGTTCGATCTGGCTCAGGAGACGTTCCTGAAGGTGTATCAGAACCTGGGCCGGCTGGACGATCCGGCGCGTTTTGGCCCGTGGCTGTATCGCATCGCGCATAACGAAGCGATGAGCCTGCTGCGGCGCCGGCGGCTGGAGGGTCCGGCGCCCGAGAATGCGCCGGAGCAGGCGACCGGCCAGGCGGCCGTGTTTGGCATGGCCTCGGTCGAGGTTTCGATCGCCGTCCGGGGCGCGTTGGCGCGGCTCACGGAAGAACAGCGGGAAGCGGTTGTGTTGAAAGTCTGTGAAGGATTCAAGTTCGAGGAAATCGCCTCGATTCTGGACACGCCGGCCTCGACCATCAAGTCGCGCGTGTACACGGGTCTCGAGGCGTTGCGAGGTTTGCTGGCTCCGGTGGGGGGCGCGCCCGGCGCGAACCTACCGGTGGAATGAAGGAGTTGGCGATGGATTGCCATGCGTTCGACTGGAGAGGGTACGGGCTCGGCGAGCTGCCGCCCGCGGAAATGGCGGAGTGCGAGCGTCACCTCGGCTCGTGCGCGCAGTGCCGGACAGAGCTGAGCCGCTGGCAGGCGACGCTCTCGGCGGTGCGCAATCTGCCCCAGGTTGAGCCGCCTCGCCGCATCGTTTTTGTGTCCGATCCGATTCTGCCTGAGCCTTGGTGGCGGCGGATGTGGAAAGCAGGTCCTCAATTGGGTTTTGCTTCCGCCGCCATGCTTTCGCTGGCGATCGTGACCCATGGTCTCCTGGCCCGCCCCCCGGCCACAACGGCTCCCGCGCCGCAGCCGGGGATCGAGGCCCGGATTCACACCGCGGCGCAACTGGAAGTTGAGCGGCGGTTGCCCGCGGCCGTCGACGCCGCCTGGAACACCGCATTCGAGCAGCGCTTGCAAACCGAACTCCGCCCCGCGCTGGCCCAACTGGAGCGCCAGTTGACGGAGCGCGAGAAGCTGGATGTGGCGAACTACGAGCAGCAGTCGGAGACGAAGCGGCAGTCCGATCTCAAGGCGGTCCGCTATGCTCTGGAGACTTATGAACGCCGGCTGAATTTCGCCACGCTCACGGCTTCGCGCCGCAGCGGAGGTGATTGATGCGCACCCTGGCGGCGTGCCTGTGCCTGTTCGCGGCGGGGCTCGCTTCCGCTCAGACCGCGGCGCCGGCCGCGGGACCATCGCGCGCGGAGGTGAAGGCGGTTGAACGGCTGTGCGACAAGGCGATTGAAACTTATAGCATCGATACGATCGAGCAGATCACGCACGCCCGCGCCCTGTACATCGAGGGCTATGGCGTGGTGATCGGCTTCGAGGTCGACCTCGCCAAGGTGTCTCCGCTGGTCGGTTTCGCCGGAGGCCTGTCCAAAGCGCAGAAGGACCGGATTCGGGACAACAAGCTGAAGCGTCTGCCCGAGTTTCGCCAGTTCCTGGAGGGCCTGCTGCTCGAGTCCGTCAAGCCGCTGGATCATCTTTCTCCGGAAGAGAACCTGCTGCTCAACGTCGATTTCGACTACGCGGATTATGAAAACAGCGACGGCCTTCCGGACTCGATTTCTCTCACCGCGAAGAAGAAAGATCTGCTGAACGCCGCGGAGCACAACATTCCGCGCGATCAGCTCTTGCGCATCGTGAAGGTAAGAGTGGAATGAGCCGATCCGGATCGAAGAAGGTCCGCTGAGCAGGTCCGCATGAAGAAACTGGGTGAAATTCTGTTGGAACGCGGCCTCGTGACGCGCGAGGACCTGGACCGCGCGCTGGAGATCCAGCGTGAGCGCGGCGACAAGCTGGGGCGCATCCTCGTCGACCTCGGTTTCATCGCGCAGAAGGATCTGCTGCAGGCGCTCTCCGATCAACTCGGCGTCCCGCTGGCGCACATCGATGGTCCGCCCGCCGTCTCGCCCGAAACCGAACGCCTTTCCAGCCAGTTCCTGCGCCAGGCCAAGATCCTGCCGCTGCGCCTCGAGGGCCAGACGCTGACGTTGGCCATGGCCGACCCGCTGGATTTCGAGACGCTGTCGGCCGCCCGCATGGCGACCGGGCTCGACATTCTACCGGAGATCGCGACCGAGTCCGAGATCCTCGACGCGCTCGAACGCTACTACGGCGAGGCCGACAAGGAGAGCGCGGTTCTGTCCCGCGATGGCGAGGAGGCGGCCGCCGACCTCGAGCATTTGCGGGATATGGCCAGCGAGGCGCCGGTGATCCGCCTGGTCAACGCCATGATCGCCTCCGCGGTGGAGCGGCGCGCCAGCGACATTCACCTCGAGCCCTTCGAAAGGGAGTTTCGAGTCCGTTTTCGCATTGACGGCGTGCTGCACCAGGAGGAGGCCCCGCCGCGCGAATTGAAAGCCGCGATTATCTCCCGCGTGAAGCTGATGGCCCGCCTGAACATCGCCGAGCGCCGGCTGCCGCAGGACGGCCGCATCAAGGTCAAGGCGCTGGGGCGCGAGGTCGATCTGCGCGTCTCGACGCTGCCCACGCTGTATGGCGAAAGCGTGGTCATGCGCCTGCTCGACCGCTCGGCCGGCGACTTCTACGACCTGCACAACCTGGGCTTCGATCCGCTCATGCTCGGGCGGATGGAGCATTTTACGGCCATGCCGCACGGTATCTTTCTAGTCACCGGCCCGACCGGCAGCGGCAAGAGCACGACGCTCTACGCGGCGCTGAAGCGCATCAACCAGACCGACAAGAAAATCATCACCATCGAGGACCCGGTCGAATATCAGATGGACGGGATCAACCAGATCCACGTCAATTCGCAGATCGGTCTGACCTTCGCATCCGGGCTGCGGCACATCGTGCGCCAGGACCCGGACGTGATCATGGTCGGCGAGATCCGCGATCGCGAGACCGCCGACGTGGCCATCCGCGCGGCCCTGACCGGCCACTTCGTTTACTCCACATTGCACACCAACGACGCGCCCAGCGCGATCGCCCGGCTCACCGATATGGGCGTGGAGAACTACCTGATCTCGTCGTCCGTCGTGGCCGTGCTGGCGCAGCGGCTGGTGCGCGTCATCTGCACCTCCTGCCAGGTCTCGGCCGGGGAGCGGATGAGCCCCTACGGCGAAATGATCCCGTCGTGGCGCGGAGCGGGTTGCGAACATTGCTTCGGCAGCGGCTACAAAGGACGCGTAGGCATCTTCGAGCTGATGGAGTTGAATGAGGGCATGCGCAAGCGCATTATGGCCAACGCCGACGCCGGCGAGTTGACCCAGTTGGCCCGCCAGAACGGCATGCGCCCGTTGCGCGAGGACGGCTGGCTGAAGGTCGCCGGCGGAGTGACCACGGCCGACGAGGTCATTCGCGTGACCCAGGAGTTCTAAGCCCGCATGCTCTCGACGTTTCATTTCCGCGCGGTGACGGCCGACGGCAAGAGCCGCGCCGGCACGTTGAGCGCCGAGACCGAGCGGCTGGCGGCGCAGGAGCTGCGGCGCCAGGGCCTGCTGCCGGTCTACGTCGGCGCGCGCCCCCCCCAGCGCCGCGGCGAGTGGAAGTTGCCCCGGCTGAAGTTCGGCCGCCGCCGCGACGTTCTGTTCTTCACCCAGGAGATCGCGACCCTGCTGACCGCGGGCATCCCGCTCGATCGCGCACTCTCCATCACCTCCGAACTGACCGAGCGCGCGGAGTTCCGCGCCTCCGTCAACGACGTGTTGCGCGCGCTGAGGGGCGGCCGCTCCTTCGGCGATGCGCTCGCCGCCCGCCCGGACTACTTCTCCGACATCTACGTCAATATGGTGCGCGCCGGCGAGGCTTCGGGCTCGCTGGCCCCGATTTTTGAACGGCTCTCCGAATACGAGCGCACGCGCGACGAGCTGCGCGGCTACATCATCAGCGCCATGGTTTACCCGGCGCTGCTGTCCGTGGTCGGCATGGGGTCCATCACACTGCTCCTGTACTTCGTCGTGCCGCGCTTCGCCAGCGTCTTCGCCGAGTCGCACATGAAGATCCCGTTGCCGACGCAGATACTGCTCCAGACCAGTGAAATCGTCAAGGCCTATGGCCTGTGGGTGCTGCTCGCGCTCGCCGCCGCCGTCTCGGCGCTGCGGTTTCATATCGGCACGACCGCCGGCCGCCTGTGGTGGGACGGCTTCAAATTGCGGATTCCAATGTTCGGCGATGTGATCCGCAAAGCCCAATCGGCGCAGTTCGCGCGCGCCATGGGAACCCTGATTTCGAACGGCGTGCCGCTGGTGCAGACCCTCACGATTTCGCGCGCCATCATGACCAACCGCCGCATGAGCGACGCGCTCGAGATTGTCGCGCAGGGCATCAAGCGCGGCGAGGGCGTCTCGACGCCGCTCACGCGCAGCGGCCAGTTTCCCCTGCTGCTCTCGCATCTGATCGCGGTGGGCGAGGAGACCGGGCGGCTGGACGCGATGTTCCTGCGCGCCGCCGATATCTACGACGCCGACACGCGCTCCGCCATCAAGCGTTTTACCTCGCTCTTCGAGCCGCTGATTATTCTCTTCATGGGCGTCGTGATCGGCTCGCTGATTTTGAGCCTCATGATGGCCATCACCAGCCTGAACGACGTGGGAATGTGAACATGCGAACGAAGTGGGAGTCTATAAACATGACGGCCAGACAGCAACTCCTCCACACCCAGCCGCGCGACCGGCGCCGCGCCGGCATCACGCTCATCGAAATGCTCGTCGTGGTGACCATCATCGCCCTCTTCGCGGCGGTCGTCGGCGTGCAAATGTTCAAGAAAGCCGACCAGGCGCGGGTCACCGCCGCCAAGGTCCAGGTCAACAACTTCATGGACGCCCTCGGCCAGTACAAGCTCGACACTGGCGTCTTCCCCACCACCGACCAGGGGCTGATCTCCCTGCGCGTGAAGCCCGAAGGCGTGGAGAACTGGAATGGGCCCTACATGCCCAAGGATATTCCGCCCGATCCCTGGGGCCATCCATATTTGTATAAGTATCCAGGCGACCATGGCGATGAGCCCGACATCCTCTGCTATGGCGCCGACGGGCAGCCGGGAGGCGAGGGCATCAACGCCGACATTATGAGCTGGAAGAATTAGTGCTCCGCCCCTGATATGCCCCGTCGAGCTCGAACAGCCGCCTGCGGGCGGCGTGAATCCGCTGCCCCGCGCGCGACCCTGTCGTCCCGCTGCGGTTGGGCTGGGCACGCCCGCGCGCGAGGCATGACGCTGCTCGAAATGATGGTCGTTGTCGCCATCATCTCGCTGATCGCCGGACTCTCCTACCCCGGCGTCGCCCGCGGCATGGAGCGGATCCGGCTGCGAGTGGCCGCCGACGATGTGGCGGCTTTCCTGTCGCAGGCCATGAGTCGCGTCGACCGGACCGAGTCGCCGATTGAGCTGCGGTTCGTGAAGTCGCAAGCCACGATCGCGATGGCCGGTCCGGATACGCCGCTGCGCACGCTGCATCTGCCGCAGGGCGTTACTCTGTCCGAGGTTTATCCGATTCCGGAGGAAGGACCGCAGCCCGAGCCGACCGTATTGCTGCTGCCCGGCGGCGCCTTCCCCAGCCTGAGAGTGGAACTGTCCACGCTGAACGCCGGCAAGCGTAGCGTACGCATCGACCCTGTCACCGGCGTGCCGGTCATCGACTTGAGTCAACCCGCGGCCGCGGTGGTGAAATGACGCGCCGCGGCTTCACACTGCTGGAAGTGCTGGTGGCTACCGCCATCATGGCCGTCGCCGTCACCGCCGGGCTCTCGGCCTTGCGGACTTCCCTGCGCAATGCCGACCGCCAGGTCGAACTTGAACGCGCTGCGTCGCTGGCCCGCCGCAAGATGGACGAACTGCTGGCCCAGCCCGCGCTCCCGCACGGCCAGTCGTTCGGCGGCGTTTTTTCCCCGGAATACACTGCCGGCGTCGAGGCCGGCTGGTCGGCGCTGGTCACGCCGGTCGAGGCCGCGACCACGCCGCCGCGGCCCAACTCGGTCGGGCTCGAGCGCATTCAGCTCGAGCTTTGGTGGATCACCGCATCCGGCCGCAAGAGCATGCGCCTGGAGAGCTATCGCAGCGCGCTTTTTTCCACCGACGACGTGGACTGGATGCTGGCTCATCCGCAGGAACTTCTGGGAGCGCCGCAGTGAGCCGTCGCGCCGGCATGACCCTGCTCGAGGTGCTCATCGCCGTGACCCTGGTGTCGCTGCTGAGCGTCGCCATGCTCTACTCCGTGCAAGCCGGGCTCGGTTCGGTGGCCAGCATCAACCGGCGCGTCGACAACATACGCAAAGCCAGCGGCGCGCAGCGCATCCTCGAACAGCAATTCGCCGCTTTCATGCCCGTCGTCGCACCCTGCGGCTGTGCCGTGCCGGACGCGCGCCCGCAGAGCGCGCTCTTTTTTGAAGGCCAGCCCACCGTCATGCGTTTTGTCTCCGCCTACTCCCTCGCCGAGTCCGGGCGCGGCCAGCCCAAGATCCTCGAACTGTTCACCGTCCCGACCCCCGACGGCGCAGGCATCCGGCTGGTGGTCAACGAGCGGCCCTATTTCAGTCCATATAGCGCCGGCGCGCTGTGCCTGCTCTCCGTGGCCGATCCGCAGGGCGGCCGGCCAGTCCTGCTCTTTTCGGCGCCGCAGCCGTCGTCGGCCAGTTTCATCCTCGCCGACCGTCTGTCCTCGGTTGCCTTCGCCTACCAGGAGCCGATTCGGGAAGAGCCCTTCACGCACTGGGTGCCGACGTGGATCAGCCCCGCTGCGCTGCCCACCGCCGTGCGCATCGAGATGACGCCGCTACCCGGCGGCGGCCCGTCACGGCTGCCGCTGCTGCCTTTCTACGCCCGCATACGGCCCAACCGGAGCGCCAATGAAGGTCTCAATTAGCGCGCTCCATTCCGGCGGCCGGCGCGGCGGGGCGCTGCTGGCCGTCCTGTGGCTTTCCGCGGCTCTCGCGGCCATCGCCTTCTCCGCCGCGCAAACCGTGCGCGCCGAGCGCGATCGAACCGCGAACCTGGTGGACGGCACCCGCGCCGCGCTGCTGGCCTGGTCCGGCGTCGAACGCGGCTTGCTGTACCTGCAATGGGGGCCGGGCATTCCGCTGCCTGACGGCCGCCCGCGCTTCTGGGCGCCGGGCCTGCCCTTCCTTCGGTTCTCGTTTCCATCGGGAGAAGCGCTGGTCGAGATCATCCCCGAATCGTCCAAAATGAACGTGAACGCTGCCCCGCCGGATTTTCTGGCACGGCTGATCGTGGCGCTGGGCTACCCGCCGCCACTGGCCGCCAAGGTCGCCGCGGCGATCGTCGATTGGCGCAGCCGCTACGACCCGCAAACCGCCCTCGATCCGCTGTACTTGCGGTTGGATCCGACTTTTCGGGTCCCCCATGCGTCCTTTCAACAGATTGAGGAATTGTCGTCGGTCTACGGTATGACTTCCGAACTGCTCTATGGCCGCGTCGAACGGACGCCCGACGGGAACTGGGTCCCGCGCGCCGGCCTGCGCGACTGTCTGTCGGTTTACGGCGCCGCCGGCGCCTTCGATATCAACTCCGTCCAACCCGCCGTCATGGCCGCCGCCGGAGTGCCGCCGGACGCCATCGCGACCGTCGTGGCACTGCGCCGCCACGCGCCCATCACGCAGGAACAACTGCGCGCCCTCGCGGCCAATCTCGGACCCGCCGCCGCCAGCTTGGTCATCGGCGGCGATAAGTTCTACACCATCCGCGCCACGGCACGTATTCGCAAGCCCAACGGCGGGCTCTCCGATCTCCGCCGCACGGCCACGCTGACCGTCCTGCTGTCGCCCACCTACGATCTGGGCAGCTACCGCATTCTCGATGCGCGTTCCGGACCAGCCGTGCGCCCCATGGAGGAGACATGGCCCTGGTAATACCGGCCCCGTTGCACCGGTACCTCCGCTTCGGTCTGGGCGTGGGCATCGTCGCCGAGGACCACTACCTGGAAATCATGGTGGCGCGGGCGCGCCCGACGGGACTCTCCATTGCCGCCAGCTTGCGGGTGGCCAAATACCTCGAGCGCCCGGCCGCCGAATGGGGCGCCGAGGTCGCGCGCTTCCTGGCCCGCTGCGGCGCCGGCTCGGTAGCCGCGGTCGTCGTCCTGCCGCGTACCAAGGTCGTCGCTCGAACCGTCGCTCTGCCCGGCGTTCGCGACGAAGATGCCGGTCCAGCCCTGGAGTGGCAGTTGGAGAATCTGCACCCCTTGCCCGCCGAGGACCTGGCCTGGGCCTGGCAGCGCATCGGCGTGAGCGACATTTTCAACGTGGCCATCGTCGAGCGGGAACTCGTCGACCGCTATCTGGCGCTGTTTTCCGAGGCCGGCCTGCGGCTGGCCGGTTTCACCTGCTCCGGCAGCGCGATGTTTTTTGCGGCGCGTCTGGGCGATGCTCCGCCCCCGGCCCAGTTCATCGCCATTCGGGACCTGCTCGCGGGCGCGGTGGATTCCGAAACCGAGGTGTATGCCGAGAGCCCCTCGCACCCGCTCTACAACGCCTTGTTTGCAATGCCTTTGCATCGGGCATTGGCGCTCGCCGCCTCCGAAACGCGTCTCGACGAAAATGTTCAGCCCGTCGACTGGATCGACGTTCTGCCGCCCTGGCGCTCGGCTCCCGATACTCTGGATCTTTCGGATGCCGGTCGTTCGCGCATGGCGCTCGTCTGGGCCGCGGCATTGGTCTCCGCCTGCCCGCACCTCGGCCTCCCGCTGAACCTGCTGCCGGCTGAGGCGCGAGTTCAGTCCTCGCGCGCGATCCTCGTGCCGACGCTGATCCTGCTGATCCTTCTGTTGGGCGTCGGCGCCGGGTTGCTGGCCGAGGAGGTCTGGCTGGACCAGGGTTATGCCGGCAGTTTGAAGCAGCAGATCCGCCGCCTGGAACCGGTGGCCCGGCGCGTCGAAACGCTGGACCGCCACAGCGCCGACGCCGCCACCCGGATTCAGAGCCTGGACGCTTTCCGCAAGCGCTCGCGCGCGGACCTCGACGTCTTGCTCGAATTGACCAAACTGATTCCGCCGCCGGCCTCTCTCGATTCGATCGTCGTGAGCCGGACTGATGTGCAGATATCGGGGGAAATCAGTCAGGCCGAAGGGTTGCTGAAAAAACTCGACGAGTCGCCGCTATTCGAGAATTCGGAGTTTGTCTCCCAAGTCGGCCGCCGCGACAACGTCGAGTCCTTCCACATCCGGACCTTGCGCGAGCGAGAAAAAACGCCCGTGGGAGGCCGCAAGTGAAGCCCCTCACGCAGCGCGACCGGCGCGCCCTGATCATCCTCACCGTAGCCGCAACCGTCTTCGCCGCCGTCTGGTTCTGGCCGCAGCCCGCCGCCGATTCCGCGGCCGTGAAGGAAGGCGTAGCGCAGGCCGAGCGCCGCTTGACCCGCCTGCGCCGCCTCGCCGCCGCCGTGCCCGCGCGCGAGCAGATCGACCAGCGGGTCAGCGCCGAACTGGCCCGCCGCGAGACGGGCCTGATTAACGCCGAGACGGCACCCCAGGCTCAAGCCCAACTCCTGCAGATCGTTCGTCGCGTGGCCGGCGCACAATCGCCGCCGCTCGATATCAAAGGCTCTGAGTTTTCCCCCGTCCAGCCCTTCGGCGACGCCTACGGCGAGGTGACCGTGAGCATCGCCACGGATTCCGGCATCGAGCAGATTCTGAACTTCATCGCCGACCTGTCGAAACAGCCGGAACTGATCGCCACCTCCAACCTGCAGTTCAGGCAGGCCGTGCCCAAGAAGAAAACCGTGCCCGTGCGCCTGACCATCAGCGGAATCGTCCCCCGGAAACTGGTTCCGCAGAAGAAGGGAGTCCTGACGTTTTGAGACGCAATCTCATCGTCCTCAATCTGCTCCTGCTGGCGCTGTGTGCCCTCGCTGCCTGGCGCTTCCTGGATTACCGCCGCGAACGGCTGGCCGAGCAGACCCGCTTCCTGCATCGGCGCGAAGCCGGCCTCCCGCCGCCGGTCGTCCTGGTGAGTCCGGCGCCGGAACCCGCCGTCTCTTCAGCCTATGTCGAGGTCGCTCAAAAGCTGCTCCTGAGCCCCGACCGCAATCCCGACGTCATTATCGACGTCGTGGCGCCGAAACCGATGCCGCCCCTGCCCCGCGCCTACGGCGCAATTAACTTCGGCGAGGGGCCGCGCGTCCTGCTCGCCGAAAAAGCCGGCGCGCGCCAGCATTCCTACTCCATCGGCGGGAAAATCGGCGAGTTCAAAGTGCTGGCCATCACCCAACTCGGCGTCGTCTTCGATTGGGAAGGCCAGCAGGTAGCGGCGCGTTATCAGGAAATGCGGGACCTGACGCCCGCCCCGGCGTCCGAGACCGCCCGGACCTCGCCCATCGCACAAGCCGTGCCTTCCAAGGAGAAGGCTGCCGCGGCGGAGTCCGGCTCTAAGGCTGTGCCGACCCTCGGCTCCGCCTCCGAAAGTCGGGGCAGGCTCGGCGCGGGCGTCGGATCGTATCGTGCTTGCACGAAGGACGACGACTCGCCCGACGGCACCGTGGAAGACGGTTTTCGCAAGGTGTCGGTTTCGACGCCGATGGGCATAAGTTGTCATTGGGAGAAGGTACAATAATGCAAAATTCCAATCTGGGCTTGACGGCCCCGATGCGATCGATCAGCGCCCTTGGGGCGTTGCGACTACGTTTACACTCGACGGCCGCCGTGCTGGCGTTGCTCATCGCAGGCCCTGCCGGACTGACTGCGCGGCAGCAGCAGCCAACACAGCCGCAGCCAACACAGCAGCAGCAACCCGCGCAGCCGCAGCAGCAACAACCAAAGCCCAAGACTTTCGACCCCTACTACTATCCCGGGAGGCCGGCCCTGGCGCATAGCGCCGCGCCGCCCGTGGCCGTTCAATCGAAAAAAACCACCGCGCCGGGTAAACCTACCGCGCCGGCCAAGGCCGCTCCATCCAAGCAGCCCGCGAAAACAAAACGCACCGCGCCATCCTCGCACCCTCCTGTCGCGCATAAGTCTGCGACGGCAAAACAGCCCGTTGCTACGCACAAGGCGTCTGCCGCGACGGCGGATTCGAAAAAGACGGCGGACGCAGCTCCCAACCCGGACGCGCAGGGCAAATTCGGGTCGGGCGTCGGGTCGTATCGTTCTTGCCTGAAGGGCGATAACTCGCCCGATGGCACCGTAACGGAGGGCTTTCGCAAGATTGTGACTCCGACCGCGGTGGGCCCGAGTTGTCATTGGGAGAAAGTGGAATGATGTACGGCTGGAATTGGCGTTTTACTGTCCCCACTCGATCGGGCAACGACTTTCGCGCGCCGGGACTCCGGTTCCGCGGGGCGGCCGCCCTGCTGCTGTTGCTGGCGGTGGTGGCGCCCCCGGCCGTCCTGACTGCGCAGCAGTCGCCTCCGGAGCCCTCTGACCCCCTCCAGTACCCCGGGAGGCCGGCGCCAGTGCGACGCACGCCGCCCCAGCCCGCCTCGGCGCGCACGCCTATTGCGACACGCCCGGCAGGACAGGCCGCTCCTGCCGCGCGCCCGACCGCCGATGCACAACCCGCGGCCGCGACTTCCGATCAGAAGAGCGCCAACGTCGCCGCGATTCAGAACGCGGCTCCGGTCGGCGGATTTTCGCTCCAGAACGCCAATCTGCTGGAGGTCATCGATCAGTTGGCCAAACTGGCCAAAATCAACTACGTTCTCGACCCCAGCGTGAAGGGCGGCGTCACCCTCAACACCTATGGCGAGACCAAGGGCGTCGATCCGCTCACCATGCTCCAGACCATCCTCCGCATCAACGGCTACACCATGGTGCAGATGGGCAACATCTACCGCATCGTGCCGCTCGTCGATCTGGCCCGTATGCCCATCCGCCCGGAGTCCCTGGAAAAGGACATCCCCGAGGATGAGCGGCCGATGCTCAATCTCATCTTCCTGAAGTACTCCAGCGTCGAAGACATCGGCAAACTGCTCGAACCCTTTCTTGGCAAGGACGGCAAGGTGTGGTCTTATCCCAACGCCAACCTGCTGCTCGTGCTCGACAGCCGCCGCAACATCCGCCGCCTCATGGAACTCGTTGCCATGTTCGATAGCGATGCCCTGGCCAAGCAGCGCGTGCGCGTTTTCGATATCGTCAACAGCCGGCCCAGCGAGCTCGCTAAAGAGCTGGAACAGGTCCTTCAATCGGTCTCGCTCAGCAAGGATGCGTCGAGCGTCAAGTTCCTGCCCGTCGACCGCATCAATACGCTGGTTGCGATCGCCCCCAATCCAGTGGCCTTCAACGTCGTCGAAGAATGGATCAAGAAGCTCGATATTAAGGTCACAAAGGCGGCGGGCAAGAGCGACACCTATGTTTATCGCGTGAAATACGCGCAAGCCGCCTACCTCGGCATGTCGATCATGCAACTTTATTACTCCATGTCCGGCCTGGGCGGCGGGATGTATGGCGGCATGGGCGGCATGTACGGCGGCATGGGCGGCGGCATGTACGGCGGCATGGGCGGTATGGGCGGCGGTATGTACGGCGGCATGGGCGGCATGTACGGCGGCGGTATGTCCGGCTACGGCGGCGGTATGTACGGCGGCGGCATGTCCGGCTACGGCGGCGGTATGTACGGTGGTGGCGGCGGAATGTACGGCTCTGGCTCCGGCTATAGCGGCACTGCGGGCGTTGCTGGCGCGACGACCACCGCACCGGCCTATCCCGGTGCCTCCGCCACGGTTGGAGCCATGTCCGGCAATCTCGCCGGCAGATCCGGCATGGGGGCCGACATGACCGGCAATTATCTTGGAATGGAGGGCTACGGCGGACTGATGCCCGGCTCGACCCAGTTTGGCCCCCGCATCACGCCCAACATCAGCGACAACTCGCTGCTGATCCTGGCTACCCCCGAGCAGTATGAGAGCGTCGAAAAACTGCTCCACCAACTCGATGTCCCGCCGCGTCAGGTGCTCATCGAGGCCCAGATCCTCGAAGTCACCCTGACCGGCCAGTTCTCCAGCGGAATTCAGGCCTGGCTGCAACAGGTCGGCGCCACCAATCCGGGCACCGTCCCCGGCAGTACTTCTTCCGCCGCCCGCGCATTGATCGGCGCATTTGACGGCGCCACCACCACCCTTTCGGCCGGCACACTGGTCGGCCAGAGCCGCCAGCTCTTCGGTTTGCTCACCGCCCAGGAAGGCTCCGGCCGCACCAAGGTCGTCTCCACTCCCCGGCTCATCGCCACCGACTCCATCCCGGCCTTCATCAACGTCGGCGACACCGTCCCGACCCTCTCCTCGCAGGCCGTTACCGGCGCCCAGTCCAGCGGCAGTTCGCTGTTCGCCAATACCATCCAGAACGTCTCCACCGGCACAACCCTCAACCTCACCGCGCGCGTCAATCCCAGCGGCGTCGTGACCCTGCTCATCGATCAGGAGGTCAGCGCGCCCATTGCCGCCTCCTCCAATGGCATTCAGTCCCCCAGTTTTTCCCAGCGCACCGTCAAGACCCAGGTCACCGTCGAGGATGGCGACATGATCGCCATCGGCGGCATCATCAGCGAAACCAAAACGGATTCCAGCTCGGGTATTCCGTTCCTCTATAAAATTCCATTCATCGGCGCCGCCTTTGGTAACAAATCGATCACCACCAACCGCACCGAAATGGTCATCTTCCTCACTCCGCACGTCATTTACGACACCACCGGGCTGGCCGAAGCCAGCGACGATCTCGTCCGCGGCATGAAGCGCGTTCAGAAACTGGTGCGCGAATAAATGTCCCCCGGCCCGCCGCACTTCTGCCCCCGGGTTGCGCGCGGGTCCGCCCGGCCGGGTCTTTCCGGCCGCGCCGGTCCTCCTCATCCGGGCCTGTTTCTCCCCAACCGTGGGAATCCCTCCTCTACGGGTCTGATTCTTCCCCTCCCCACCCTTGCCGCTGCTGAATCTCGTTGACACGATCCCCCGCCGCGTGGTCTAATCCAAGCAAGGGTTTTCTTGCCGGTTTCCATTTCTGGAACCGTATGGTGAAGGATTTGGGTACCCGGCGGAACGGTCGGAATTGCTTTCAGACCGATGCCGCATCCCTTGCTGGCGTAACTCCTGCGGGCACAGAGAGATTACAGTATTGTTGGAACACACAAAACATAAATCTCCGGCAGCCTTCAATCCCGGGACAGGGCAGAGGCGGCCCACCGCAAAAAACGGCGGCGTGGCGCCGGAGCAAATGAGTCTTACTGGTTTGCTTTCAGGCTCAGGTCAAAGAAACTTCATCAATTCAAATCTGAATCCGATTCCACAAGGAGAAGGAAATGGTTAGTTTCCGCAAATCATTTATAGTCATGGCACTGCTGGTAATCGTTGCCGGCCTCGCCATGGCTCAACCTGTAACCAACGGCACGCCGGTTGTCCAGTGCAATCAGTTCAACCAGCAGACCGCTCGGCTGCAACAGGAAAACCAGACGGCGTTGGTGCCGGCCCTCACGTTCGCGTGCACGGTCTACAACCAGTTGCCCAACTCTGGCATCCCCATACAGTCTGGTACTCTGTACGACTGGCAGGTCAACTTCCCCCTCAACGCTCCGCTCACCTCCTCGACCGCCATTATCGACGGCGAGACTGAGCCGATGCTCGCCGTCCAAGTAGACACTTTTGCGGGTGTGCCCGAAGACACCACTGGCCCCTTCTATGCCATACCCATATCTCCGGCCATGAGCGGCGGTATCTACAAGGGCAACGCCACCTCCGGCGGCGCGGTCATCTTCCAGGAAGTTGACATGAATCCGAATGGCGACTCCAGCACTTCGGCCGCACCGGACACGGTCTACGTCACCATCTACGGCCTGCGCGTCAGCGCTCTCCAGTTGGCCAGCAACCCGCCCAACTACGGCGGTCCGCTGGTTCTCACTGTTTGGGCCAAGCCCAGCCAGACGAAGAGTGCGGCGAATCAGACCAACCCGGGCAACGTATTCGTGGGCCTCAACGGCGTCACGAATGAGCAACCGACCATCAATCTTCAGTTGGGCTATGCGGCCCCCAGCCTGGTCGTTTCTGGCGCCGGCTCGCTCGACTGGAGGCAGTGCTTCGCCTGGTCTCTACCTGGCCAACAAGTGCCTCAGTACTTCCACGTAGATTTCACGGAGCTCTATAGCTACGCCTTCTCTCCTCCGACCGACTGGTCGCAGACCGGCCGCACGATTGGTTGGGAAAATCCGACCATCGCCGGCGGCACCCGTCTCGCGTTCACGTTCTCCAGCGGTGGCGACAACGGCTGGCCGACCTACACCACGATTTCGGTTCCGCAGGCCATCGAAGTGCTCCAAGGCAGCACCACTGTCATCGTTGAAGCGGTCCTGGTTACGGGCACCAACCCCGACGGTTCCGGCGGCACTGTGACGGCGGCTCCGGATCAGGACACCTTCGAGGTGGACTCTGATCTCTATTCCAACACCCTGAACGCGGATGCTTACTACTCTCCATCCGACACCAGCGCCTGGACTACGGTTGATACCAGCGCTACTGGCAACATGGTGGTCTATGAGATCCTGCCCGGCGCCACCGACGCAGTGACCACCACGTTGGAAGTGCCGATCCAGGGTGTGCTTAACGCCACTCCTCCGACCCCCTATCCTCCACCCGACGATCCGAGCGCTCAGGTCACCATCACCATGGCGGGCTATGCTCCCTGGACGGCCGGCCCCGTTCCGCAGATCACCCCGATCCCGCGGTTCGTTATGCCTCCTCCGATCACTGGCCTCAATTTGCTGACGATTGACCCCTGCACCACGAACCTCCTGTATCCGTACCTCGTGGCCGGCCAGGGCTGGGACACTGGACTTACTGTCGCCAACACCGGTCTCGATCCGTTCGGTTCGTTCTGCGACGGTATGGACCTCGCTCGTTGCGCCTCCGTTACGCCGGCTGTCCCGGGCGTTTCCGCCAACGGCAATGACCAGCCTGGTATTTGCAACGTCTACTTCTATGGCTCCTTCGATCGGGGCGCTCCCCTGCTCACGGATGCCACCAATCCTCCGGCTCCCGTCGTGCTCGGTGCCAAGGGCTTCAACGGCTCCGCGGCCGGCGACGATCCGGCTGATTTCATCCAGCCCGGAACGACTTCCGAGGACCTGATTCAGGCCATCCTCGTGTTGCAGTATCCGAAGACTGATTTCACCAAGCATAGCTGGAACGGTTACGCCATCGCTACGTGCGACTTCCTCTATGCTCATGGCTACGCCTTCACGGTGTACCATGGCACGGCCACCAACGGCGGCAACCTCAGCCTGGGCTACCTGGCTCTGGTGTTCGACCAGCGTGGTATCCTGCATCCGAGTCAGAAGCCCGAGAAGATGACCTTCTAACTGAAGGCGTTTTTGTCGGTCTTGAAAGGGCGGGGCGCAAGCCCCGCCCTTTCTTTATGCGCGGTCGGACGCACTGATCCTTCCCAAGCCCGCCGCTGCCACGACCGCTCGGTGCGATGTTTGCGATGTTACCTTGAGTTGCTATCTTCGCGGTGTAACCGAGCCGCGATCACAAGGAGTCGCTGTGGCCCTCCGGGCCACCCATAGAGATGAAAGTCGCGGCGGCGCTGGTGGGGCGGGTCTCCAGACCCGCGCCGGACCTCCAGGTCCGGCTTCCGGTTAGGTAAATGGGAGAGGCCGGCGTGGACGCGGGCCGCAGACCTGGAGGTCTGCCCCACCTCCGCGTCCTGCTCTTCAACGTGACTTTCGAGAGAGCGGTTCTTCGCGTGGTTACCTCGCGGTGTGACTCTGCGTCGTAACCGAACCGCGACCATATGGAGCGGTTCTTTGCGTTGTGACGTTGCGTTGTGACTTCGCGTTGTTGCCGAGCCGCGACTATTAAGGAGCGGTCCCTTCCCCGTCCTCGCATGAGCTGCGGAGCGGGGGCCAGCGCGGGCTCATGGGAGCGCTGGTTTCAAGTTGCTTCTTGGTCAACCAACGGCCCAGCCGGAGCCGTTCCTCCGTCCTTCGGTAGGCGCCGCCTGAACCCGCCCGCGTTCGGGTCAATGCGCGACGATCGGAAACAACATCAGGTTGTGGAACGGCTCCACCCACAGCGCCGCTTTCACGCCTTGCGGCAGCTTAGTGCCGCTGAACTTGAATTCCACCGTCAGCCTGGCCTGGCCGCTATAACCAATCGATTCTTTGTCCGATTTGCACTCCAGGCCCGGAACCTTCCGGCACCCAAACACGAGCTTGACCGGGCCGTTCAGCCCGTTGGTGATGACGATCTCGTCTTTCCCATCCGCGTCGCCCGGGAGCTTGAACTGCTGCTTCGAGGCCGTCACCCTGTGCGCCAGCTGGGGCAGGTCCGCCGGCTTCACCCCCGGCGGCGGCTGACCGAGCCTGGCCAGAGCCGCCGGGTCCACCGGCGGCTTGGCGGGCTCTGCGGCCGTCTTCTGCGGGGCTGGCTCAAGGTAGTAGCACCATTGCCCGTTTTCCAGCTTCCAAGTGGTCGGCGTGGACATCTTCATGACCCGCTTCTGCCCCGCCAGCGGGAGTATGTGTTCGTCCTCCACCATGGTCAGAACCAGCGCCGTCTTGCCGTCTGGGTCGATCTGCACCCGGCCGACTTCAGCGCCTAGCGGCTTCGTTTTGGGCGCCGCGTAGTACTCGTCCTTGCTGGCCGCGCACACGAATTCCTCGCTCGCTCGCGCCTTGCCGCCTACCAGCAGTTCGTAGAACCGCTTGGCCCGCTCGGCCACCCGCGCCTCCTCTGCCTTCTGATCCGGACCAGCCGCCGGCGGGGCCGATTGGGCTCCCAGGCAGACCGCCGCCATATACAACGCCAACGTCTTCAGCTTCATCGTGGGTCTCTCACAAGGGGGGGTGGCTGGGAGGCAGGGACTCGAACCCCGATACGCGGCTCCAGAGACCGCAGTCTTACCATTAGACGACCTCCCAGTGAGGTCAAAACTCAATATAACACAGGCCTGACGCCCGCTTCTGAACATTGGTTTGCCGCTTTCTCCGACTCCGCTCATCGCGCTCTGCCCCGTCGGTCCCGCTTGATCCTGACTGCTCTATGCTCCTGGACGCCCGCCAGGCCGCGAAAGACGTCCGCTCCGAAAAATCTCTCGCCCGCGGCGAACCGTCGTTGCGCGGTAGCGGCTAAAATGCAGGCATGATCCATGGAATTGAACATGCCGCCATCGCCGCCCGCGATCCCGAGACTCTCGCGTCTTTCTACGTCGCCACGTTAGGCTTCGCCGTCAACTACCGCGGCAAGAGCGCCATCTTCGTCAAAGCCCCCGACGGGAGCATGATCGAGATCATCCGCGCCGAGGGCGACGCTCCGCCCGCCACGCCGAAAACGCCCGGCCTGCGCCACCTGGCGCTCACCGTCACCGATTTCGAAACGCAGTGCGAGCGCCTCCGCGCGGCCGGCATCGCCTTTCTCGATCCGCCTTCGGACAAGGGCGGCAACAAGGTCGTTTTCTTTCACGACCCCGAAGGCAATCTGCTCCACCTGCTGCAGCGCGAAACGCCGCTGCCCTAGCCGAACCCGAGCCGTCGCGACGAGCCGCGACTGCAAGCAGCGGTCTCCGAAACCGTGCCGCGCCCGCGCGTCTCTGAAACCGCGGCTCCCGGCTCTCATGTTAAATTCAAAGTCGCGGGGCGTGTGCGCGGGCCCTTAGCTCAGCGGTTAGAGCCGCGGACTCATAATCCGTTGGTCGCAGGTTCAAATCCTGCAGGGCCCACCAATCCTCTCCCGCCTGCCCAACGCGGTCTGCTGTCGATTCGACGACCACCGTAGCGGACGAGGCGGCACCTTCCTCAATCCTCGCGTCAGGCAGCGGCGCGCCGCGCCGGCCCTCGTGAATGTCTGGCACAGGCCGCGTTATCGATGTGTTTAGTGCCGCTCCGGCGCCTTACGTTCCGCGCGGTCCGAGCGGTTGGGCCGCACGGCATGCGTCTCGTGGTACTGGCTCGCGCTCCCGGCGGGACGACGCGCCATCGGCGCGCGATACACGTGTGCGTAGCTCGCCCGGTTGGCAGCGCTGCGTTCCCATACGTGGTTGTCGATGATCACTGCGTGCGCCCGCCAGTCGAACCCCGGAGCGCGCCAGCCGAATGCGCTAAAACTCGCGCCGATGAAGATGCGTCCGCCGAACGAGATGCCCACGGCGAGCCCGGCCCGCGGCCGCGCATAGATCCAATATGGATCGTAAACCGGCACGTAGATCACGCCCGGATCGGCCGGCACGATCTCGATCGCCGGCCCGTCGGCCTCAACGCGATACTGCGGGCAGTCGCGCAGGTTGCCGTTATCGTGGGCCCGCTGGCGCATGCGCTGGACCGCGTCCAGCACCGCTTCGCGCGCGTTCAGCACGGCTTCGCCCAAGGCCTGCGTCCAGCTCATGTCGCGTTCCATGGTGTCCAGCACCGAGGGAAACGGCAGCAGCGCCTGCACGCTGGGATCCCACGGCACATTGTCCGCCTGGATCGCGGCGGCGAGTTCGTCGCCTTGCAGGTAGCTGTGCTGATCGGCATACGCCGCCGCATCCGGAATCTGGTCGTAATAGGTCGCTGCCGTCAGAACCTGCGCCAGCAGCGGGTCGGGATACAGCGCGATGCGCGACACCATGTTGTCGAGTTGCCCTGGCGACATGACCTGCGCGCGCGCCGGCAACGACAATATGGCGGCCGCCGCCAATACCGCCCACACGATCCGGCGGGTGGTTCCCGGCGCCGCGAGTTTGATCTGCTTTCTCATGACTTTTCCTCCTGTTCGAACGCTAGCGATTGCCGATCGCTGGCTTACATTGGACAAGATGGCTGCGGCGCAGGCCAGGTTTCCGGGCTACGTGTCCGCCGGCGGCTCTGATGCCATTAACGCCCGTTTGCTCCCGCCTTTGCGGGATGGGTGTGCCCCGTCTGCCGGCTCAACCATTCCTTTCTTCGAACAACCACCCGCCGGCGCGGCGCACGGTGGATTCACGGCGAAATCCCGCTGAAATCCCGGCTCCCAGGCGAGTGCGGCGCGCAGTAGCAGGCCCTCCGCGACGCGCGCTGCACCCCTTGCCGCCGTCGCCGCCGGGGACTATACTCCAGCCATGAAAAGGCTCGTCTTTGCCCTGCTGTTGTTGGGCGGCTGCCTGATCAGTGGGGCTGTTTGCCAGGACAGATCCGCAGCCAGGAGGCCGGAGGCGAGCTCGACGCTGCGCTCAACCCTGCAGGCGCTCAAAAACCACGGCGCCTCCCGGGCCACGCTCAGTCGCCAGCTTACCGAGGCCATCCTGTTACTGGCGGAGACCGGACACCAGCCGTCGCGCTCCGCCGTCACGAGTTTTGCCGATGAACTCACTACCGCGCTGCTCGGCAGGGATCTGACCAACTCGCAAGTGACGACGTTGGCGCAGTCCATGGAAGAGGTATTGCGCAGTTCCGGCACAACCACCTTCATCCCCGCATGCCAGCTTCGGGAAACCCTGGCCGCGCTGGGTGTCGATGCTTCGAAGGTGCAAATCATCACCCGGCACTTCATCGCGATTGGAGAGGAAATCCGCGGCCCCGACGATATGCCGACCCGTTGAGGACGGGACGACTCGTTCTTTAAACGCTCTTTTCTAATCCCTCGGTCTTCACGTCCTCCGGCGCAAGCACCGGCGTCCGGGGAAGCTCGCGGACGGCGCCCAGGACTGGGCCTCGAAGAAAAGCGTACCAGATAGTACACAAACACTGGCGGCTAGTGTACACTTGTCAGAACCCGTAGCCCCCATGGAGCATTCGGGTCAATACAAGAGGAGCAAAGTAGATGCAAAGACTTTCCCGTATCGTGGTTTCGAATCTCGCTTTCGCGGCGGTTTCAATGGTCATGGCGCAATCGCCTCAGCCGGCGGCGGTCATGCGGATCCTGCGCGAGGACATCAAGCCCGGCAAGAGCGCGGCGCACGAGAAGACGGAGGCGGCCTTTGTCCGGGCCTTCTCCAAGACGAACTATCCGCATTACACGGCGCTGGTGAGCACGACCGGCCCGACCCACGCCCTGTTTCTCGAGCGCTACGATTCCTTCGCCGCTCTGGAAAAGGCCATGGCCGTGACCGGCACCGAACCGTTCAAGAGCGTGGTCGATCAGGTGGACGCGCAGGACGGAGAGGTGCGCACGGGCGAGCGCAACATGATCGCGACCTATCGCCAGGAGCTGAGCTATACGCCGGTGCCGCCAAACCTGCCGAAATACAGGTTCTACAACATCACCACAGTGCGGGTAAGGCCGGGGCACAGCGACGATTTCGAAGCCCTGACGAAATTGCTCAGCGCGTATTGGGAGAAGATCGGCAGCAAACAGCGCCGGGTAGTGTACGGCGTGACGTCCGGCGCGCCGGGCGGAACTTACCTGATTCTCAGCGGCATGGAGACGCTGGCGTCGATGGATCCGCCGCGGCCGGCTAAGAGCGGAGCCGAAGCGTTCGGCGCGGAGGAGTGGGCGCGCTATCAGAAACTGTTGGCTGACATCGTCGTCAGCACGGAGTATATCCTCTACTCCGTCAGCCCGAAGATGAGCTATCCGCCCAAGGAGTTCATCGATGCCGATCCGGACTTCTGGGCGCCGAAACCCAAGCCGGCTGCGGCCAAGCCCGCCGCCAAGTAGGGACTGACGGCGCAGCGCGGAAATGGAGTCGCCGCGGGTGGCGCGACAGCTAACAGGCGGCCGCGCCATCCAGGCCATCGAATCGCTGATGCCGGCTAACTCGAGATTCCCCGTTGGGGCGGCCTACACTTCTTAGGAACGCGTTCTCAATCCTCGCGCCGACATTGCAGCCGGATGGCGGAGCATCGGTAAGCGGTTGCGGACGCCTCCCATCTGCGGCCCGCCGCGGCGCACGCGAGTCCTTCAAAACGCGGCCGCCGGGAAATCCGCGGCTGGCGGATGGCCGCTCTTTCCATTGGCGCGCCAGGCGCCGGTGCGGAAATCTGCAAAATATAGATAATTTCATGTGCCTGAGCGCTTTGCCGCTTCAGAACGAGCGTGTTATGATTGAAGAGCCGCTTGGACCACGGTTGATTGAACCGGTCCTAATCCCCGACGGAGCGCCTCCCCGCAATACACATGAGTTCGACGGTTTTTCTTGGTAACCTCCCCCCGTGGGTCACGGCCGACGACATCAAGGCCTGGCTTGTGGCGGAAAACTTGGTATCCGACGCAGTCAAAGTCATCCGTAACCCGGAGACGCAAGAATCCAAAGGTTTCGCGTTCATCGAAGCGCCGAATGAAGAGGAAATGCACCTCATCATCAAGCGTTTTGACCGCGCCCCGCTCGAGGACCGCCTGCTGCGGGCCAATCCGGCCCAGCCGCCCAAGTCCAGAACGGGCGCCAGCGCGCCACCGATGCGCCGCGAGGGTCCGCATTTCTCCGCGCCGCCACCGCGCGCGGCCAGTGCTCCCACCGCGGCTGCCGCGACCAGCGGCCCGACCAGCAGCGTAGCGACTGGTGTAGCCAGCGCCGCGCCCAGCGGATCGCCGTTGGAACGCAGCCGGCGCGGCGGCAAAAAGCACGTGCGCAAGGCGCAGTCGCCGCAAACGCTGTTCGCCGAAGAGCTGGCGAAGGCGCTGTAGCTCCCGATTCGACGCTCCCGGCGACCGGCGCGCGTGGCGCGCAGCGACAGACTTTTCTGTTCTCCGATTCTTTCCCCCTGCCTTTCCTTGACCCCAGTGGTATACTCATGGCGCAGAGCGGCCCGCGCGTCCGATGACGCGGGACGCGCGCTGTGTCGGCAGAGTGAGGTGTCATGTACGACCTACTTTTTCTTAGGTTTGTTTTAGTCCTCATCCTGTCGGTCGCCGCGTGGTATTTGAGGCCTTTCGGACTCGATTCACTCCAGGCCGCCGGAGCGGGCCTGGGGTTGGGCATTGGTATCGTTTTATTTGAGCTGCGAATCCGACAGGTGAGTTTGAAGAGATTGATCGGCGCGGCAGCCGGCTCGGTGCTGGGCATACTTGGTGCTTTCCTGATCTCATTGATTCTGGCCTGGGCATTGACCCCAGGCGATCGTCACACCGTTTCCTTCCTGCAGTTAATGATCCTGCTCATCATGTCTTACGTCGGCCTGGTGGTCGGCGCCAACAAGGGCGATATGCTGAATCTGGCCGCTTTGGGCGGTCTGTTCGGCGCGGAAAAGGTATCCAAACAGAGCTTCAAGATCCTCGATACGAGCGTCATTATCGACGGCCGCATCGCGGACATCGCGGAGACCGGGTTTCTGGACGGCATTCTCGTGGTTCCGCAGTTCGTCCTGCGGGAGTTGCAACTGGTGGCCGACTCCGCCGATTCGATGAAGCGCAATCGCGGCCGGCGAGGCCTCGACGTGCTGCAGCGCATCCAGAAAATGGCGCACATCAACGTGCAGATCCTGGAAGAGGATTTCCCGCAGGTGCGCGAGGTCGATCTGAAGCTGATCGAACTGGCGCGGGTGTACGACTGCAAGGTCGTCACCAATGATTTCAACCTGAACAAAGTCGCGCAACTGCACGGCGTGGCAGTGCTCAACATCAACGAACTGGCTAACTCGCTCAAGCCGATCGTGCTGCCGGGCGAGACCATGCGGGTGTTCATTCTGAAAGAGGGTAAAGAGTACAACCAGGGCGTGGCCTACCTGGACGACGGGACGATGGTGGTGGTCGACAACGCCAAGCGGATGATCTCGAAAACCATCGACATCGCGGTGACGAGCGTGCTGCAGACCACGGCTGGCAAGATGATTTTCGGGCGGTTCGACGATCGCGTGCATCACGTCTACGACAAAGCGCCGATGCCGCCGCCGGAACGCGCGCACGAGCGCTCCAACGCGCCTCAACCGGCAGCGCCGACGGCCTCCGCGGCCACGGTGGGCGGCCCGCCAGTGGCGAGTCCACCGGGCCGCTAGCAGCCGATCATTTTTTCAATTATGAAAGTCTCAGTAATCCTTCCCGCCGCCGGCCTCGGCACCCGCATGAAAGCGGCCGCCGAGGTCGCCGGCACGAGCCGCAAGCAGTTCATGCAACTGGAAGGCGAGCCCGTGCTGGTGCACACGGTTCGCAAGTTCGTCGCCTGCCCGCTGGTCACGGAGGTGGTCATCGCGCTGCGCGGCGAGGATCTGGAGTGGGTGGAGGCCGTGATCCGAGACCAGGGTTTCACGAAGCCGGTGCGCACGGTGGCCGGCGGCGATTCACGGCAGCAATCTGTGGAGAACGCGCTGGCGTCGCTGGGCGCGGATGTCGAGGTGGTCGCCGTGCACGACGCAGTGCGGCCATTTGTCGCGCCCGCAACCATCGTTCAGGTGATTGAGCAGGCCGCCCGAACGGGCGCGGCCATCGTTGGGATCGTGCCGGTGGATACCGTGAAACAGATGCAGCGGCACACCGTGCGCGGCACGCTGAACCGCGACCGGCTGGTGCTGGCGCAGACGCCGCAGGCGTTTCGCGCCGATGTGCTGCGCGCGGCGGTCGAGAAGGCGCGCGAGGACGGTTTCATCGGGACCGACGAATCGAGCCTGGTCGAGCGGCTGGAGAATGTCGAGGTCACGGTGGTGGCGGGTTCCGACCGCAACATCAAAATCACGCGGGCCTCCGATATCGAACTGGCGCGGCTGTTCCTGGCGGAGGAAAAGCGCGGCGCCGTTCCGGCGAGTGAAGAGCCGGTCTGATGGACGTTCGAAGCGGTCTGGGTTGGGACAATCACCGCCTCGTCGCGGGACGCGCGCTGACGCTGGGCGGCGTAACGGTGCCCAGCGAATTCGGGCTCGAAGGGCACTCCGACGCCGACGTGCTGGCGCACGCGATCACCGACGCGCTGCTCGGCGCGGCCGCGCTGGGCGACATCGGCATGCATTTCCCGGACAGCGATGCGCGCTGGAAGGGCTGCGACTCGATGGTATTCCTGAGTCACGCGGTGGCACTGGTGCGGGAGCGCGGCTACCGCATTGTGAACATCGATTCGACGGTGATTCTGGAGCGGCCGAAGCTGAAGGAGTTCCGCCAGGCGATTCGCGAGAAGCTGGCGGCGGCGCTGGGCGTTGACCTGGAGCGCGTGTCAGTGAAATTCAAGACTGCCGAAAAGGTCGGACCGGTGGGCGAAGGGCGCTCGGCCGAAGCGCAGGCAGTGGCCTCGATTGCGCGGGAGTAGTCGGCGCGGGCTGGAGTGCGCCCCGCGTAATTAGTATGCTGTGACGGGAGAATTCCGTCATGAGCGAGAGCACCCTTCGGCCGCGCCGGTCGTTTCTGAAATCCGGACTGACATCCGCGCTGGCCGCCGCGGCAATGCCGGCGGTTGCGGAAACCGCCGCCGCGGAACAGACAAAGACAGAGCCCAAACCCGCGGCACCTGCAGTGCCGGCTGCCGCGACACCGGTCAAACCGCAGGCCGCGGCAACGCCCACCGAGCGCGAAACAATTGTCTATCCGCGCGTTTTTACAGGCCGCAAGCTGGCGTGCGTCGCCTTTCCGTTAGGTGGAGTGTGCGCGGGCACGCTGAGCCTGGGCGGGCGCGGGCAGCTGCGCGACTGGGAGATTTTCAACCGGCCCGACAAGGGCAACAATCCGGAGTACGCATTCCCGGGCATCCGCGTCGAAGTGGCCGGCTCGAAGGCGGTGGCGCGGGTTCTAGAAGCGCGGATTGGGACGCCGTACGAGGGCGGATCGGGACTCGGCTCGCGCAACGCGCCCGGGCTGGCGCGCATTCAGAGCGCGACGTTCACGGCTGAGTTTCCATTCGCCAAAATCGCTTTCCGCGATGCGCGGCTGCCGGTGAAAATCGAGCTGACGGCCTTCTCGCCATTCATCCCGCACGACCCGGACGCGTCCGGTATTCCCGGCGCGGTACTGCGCTATCGCGTCACCAATCCAAACGCGAAGCCGGCGCAGGTGTCGATTGCGTGGGCCATCGAAAACCCGGTGCGGCCGCGCGAAGGCCACTCGCCGTTGAAGGACTCGAAGGACGAGCGGCGCAACGAATGGCGCGAGGCGAGCGGAGTGCAGGGCCTGATGATGGACAATCCGGGCATGGCAGCGGGGCATCCGGCCAACGGCAGTTTCGCGCTGGCGGCGATCGCGGACGGGGCGCAGGTGACGCACCTGAAAGGCTGGCAGAAGGCCAAGTGGTGGGTCGGGCCGATGCTGTATTGGGAGGATTTCAAGGCCGACGGAGCGCTGTCAGGCGAAGGCGGAGAACGGAGCAGCGTGGGGGCGCTCTCGATTAGCCGCGAAATCGCGGCGGGCGCGACGGCGGAGTTCACGTTCATCCTGGCATGGAATTTCCCCAATCGCACGCCGGCGTGGTGCGGGTGGGAGTCGGGCAGCGGGCGCGAGCACGAGGTAATCGGCAACTGGTACGCGACGAAATTCAAAGACGCGTGGGCCGTGGCAGAGCACATGGCGGCCAACCTGAGCGGCCTGGAGCAGGAAACGCGCCAGTTTGCGGCGCTGCTCAAGGAGACGACGTTGCCGGCGGCGGTGAAAGAAGCGGCGGCGTCAAATTTGACTACACTGGTCAGCCAGACGTGCTTCCGCACGGCCGACGGCGAGTTTCACGGCTTTGAAGGCACGGGTGACCACGAGGGGTGCTGTCACGGCAACTGCACGCACGTGTGGAACTACGAGACGGCGACGCAGTTTCTGTTCCCGCAATTCGCGCGGTCGCTGCGCCAGGCGGCGTACGGGTATTCGATGGACGAACGCGGCTGCATCTATTTTCGACAGAGCTTGCCCGAGGGTTCGGGGCGCAGCGGATTCGCGGCGGCCGACGGACAGATGGGGCAGATCATCAAGACGTGCCTGGATTGGCGGCTGAGCGGCGACGCGGAGTGGCTGCGTGAGGTGTGGCCGAAGGCGCGCAAGGCGATGGAGTTCTGCTGGGTGCCGGGCGGGTGGGACGCCAATCGGGACGGCGTGATGGAAGGCGTGCAGCACAACACGTACGACATCGAATTCTACGGGCCGAACCCGCTGTGCGGCATCTATTACCTGGGCGCGCTGAGGGCCGCGGAGGAGATGGCGCTGGCGATGGGCGATAAGGATTTCGCCGCGGAGTGCCGGCGGCTGTTTGACAGCGGCAGTCGATGGATCGACGCGAATCTGTTCAACGGCGAGTATTACGTGCAGCAGATCCAGGGGGCTAAACGCGACCAGATCGCCGAGGGACTGACCGGGCCGATGGGCGCGGACGATCCGGAGCATCCCGATTTCCAGATGGGCGAGGGGTGCCTGGCGGACCAATTGATCGGCCAGTATCTGGCGCGAATGGCGGGGCTCGGCGATCTGCTGGATGCGGCGCACATCCGCAAGACGCTGGCATCGCTGTGGCGCTACAACCACTTCGAAAACCTGTTCGAGCACGACTCCGTGGAGCGGGCCTACGTCATGAACGACGAACAGGCGCTGACAGTGTGCAACTACGCTAGCGGACGGCGGCCGAAGATTCCGTTCCCGTATTCGACCGAGGCCTGGAGCGGGCAGGAATACCTGGCGGGCACGCTGTTTTTCGTCTACGGCATGCCGCGCGAGGGCGTCGCGACGTACGAGGGAACGCGGCGGCGGCACGACGGAGAACGGCGCAATCCATTCGACGAGCCGGAGTGCGGGCATCACTACGCGCGGCCGTTGTCGTCGTGGTCGGGACTGGCGATGCTGACGGGCTTCCGCTATGACGGTCCCGAAGATCACCTGCGGATTGAGCGCACAGCGGCGGCGCAGCCGTTCCGCAGCCTGTGGGCCACGGCGACGGGCTGGGGCCGCTATTCGATGGGGCTCGAAAACG
>Ga0302319_10001676_pt1 | contig 49184 bp, 40 predicted proteins | sample Bog_T0_2_FD_203319 | JGI IMG/M metagenome (GOLD analysis project Ga0302319, IMG submission 203319) | Peat permafrost microbial communities from Stordalen Mire near Abisko, Sweden - Bog_T0_2 | ecosystem: Environmental > Terrestrial > Soil > Wetlands > Peat | place: Sweden: Abisko, Stordalen Mire... | reverse complement strand
CGTAAACCCAGCGTTCGATGTTGTCGTTCCAGGCATCGGCGACGTCGCGAAGAGTGGAGGCGGCGTCGCTGTGTCCGGTGAGTTCGGCGATGTCGGCGGCTGCGAGGAGGGCGGAGATCTCCACAGCGAGCGTGAAGGGAGAATATCCGCCATCTTCTTCCCAACGATCCTGCTGGGTGACCGGGCCGTTGCGCAGAATGTAGCTGGCGGCGTTGCGCACCATGGGCCACCAGCGCTCCAATTTGCCCAGACCCTGCGCGGATTCGCGGCGCAGAAGATCCAGCAGCAGGATGGGGAAGGCGGTTTCGTCCATCTGGACGCCGCCCCAGTAGGAGCGCCCATCGAGCCAGAGATTTTGCGCCCAGTTGCCGTCAGCCTCCTGCGTGGTCTCAAGGTAGCGGAGCACTCGAACTGCGTCAGAGACGGCGCCGGCGGCCAGCAGCGCTCCCGCGGTCTCGACGAGATCGCGCGGCCACACCAGGTGATAGCCCCCGAGGTCTTCGTCACCTTTGCTGAATCCCCAGGGGATGGAAAGGCTGGCGATGATGCCGCCCAGAAAGTCCTTGGACTCGTGAGTGCGCAAGACGGCGGTGGAAGAGCGGTAAAGATCGTACTCGCGCGGCGGTTCATCGAGTTTGAGCAGCGTGTTCTGCCAGTTTTTCCAGTGGAAGACGTATTGCTCGCGAAGCTCGGAGTAATCTTCGAGCAGGGTGGAGCGGACCTGCTGCCCGGCCTCGGTCCACCTCGCGCCGAAACCCAGGGCAAGTACGAACTCTCCGTTGCAAGCGGCGAGATCGATCTCTCCGGTGCAGGCGAGGTTGCCATTTTCGGCACGCTGGTATTCCCACTCCATCTGGAAGTGAGCGGAAAGATCCTGCCATCCGTCGGAAGCGCCGACGAATCCGACGGACATTTTTCTCCACGGCGTCGAAGAGGCTAAGGCGAGAGCAGTGCCGTCGTGCTCGGCGAGGAACATGGGCACGCCTTTGTAGTCACCCACCCAGGCGGTATTTCCGTTTCCGCAGTTGGCCAGGTGCGGCGAGAGCAGGGCGTAGAGGCGATAGTCGGAAATTTGACCCTGCAGCGGTTCGAAGCGAATCTTCTGCAGAACCACGTTGCGGTAAGGATCGGTGAGGATCTCCTTGTAAATCCGGTAGCGGCCGCTGCCATCGGTGTTGGTCAGTTCAAAGGCGGGGACGCCGGGCTCGAAGGGCTTGTTCTCGAAGGTGCAGTGCCGTTTTTCCTCGGAAAAGAAGTCCCGTCCGTTGGTGACGATGAAGCCGAGGTCGCGAGTGCAGGCCTGATCGACCCGCGGGAAGTAAACTTCATTCAAAATGCCGTGGCTGGTGGTGAACCAGACCTTGCTGTGCTGGTTTAAAGCTGTGCCGGCTCCGGTTTTTGCGCTTGAGGTCCAGCGGGGCGGAATGCCGGGCCAACCGGGGGCATAGTGTATAAAATCGCTCATGAAATTTTCGTCCTGGGGAGTACAAGCAGATTGAGAGCCAGTTGCGGGATGAGGAGCCTCCGGGTGCATCCGACCCAGCAGAATTGGATGGCCGCAAGATCAATTAGTTGCATCGAAGAGGGAAGTGGAAAAGCAATCTTGCGCCGTTGCGCCAATGCGGCATAACAGGCGGATTCGACCCGATGGGCATGCCAGGCACCGTCCAATCTCGCAGGACTTTAATCTTCGGCATAGTAGCAGGCTTGTGTCTGGTGCTGGGGCCGTATGCTTCGGCGGGTACTGCTGCGCCGCCCGATGCCAGCCCAGTTACGGCGCTCGACCGCGGATTTGTGGGGCTCTATAACCTGGATTTTGCGGGCGCGCACAAGGATTTTTCCGCGTGGGAGACGCAACATCCCGACGATCCGGTGGGGCCGGTCAGCCAGGCTGCGGGATTTCTTTTCTCGGAGTTCAACCGCCTGGGGGTGCTGGAGGGCCAGTTCTACGACGATGACGACAGCTTTGCCGCTCGATCGAAACTCAGCCCGGACCCACAGGTGCACGACAAATTTCAGAGTGCGGTAGATCATGCCCAACTGCTCGCTCATGCCCGCTTAGCCAAAGATGCGAAAGACCAGGACGCGTTGTTCGCTCTGACGCTTGCGTCTGGCCTGCAGGCTGATTACGCGGCGTTGATTGAAAAGAAAAACCTGGCTTCCTTGCACTACACCAAAGAGGCATCTGCCTGGGCTCAACAGTTGCTTGCGGTTTGCGACAACTGCTCTGACGCGCTGGTGGCTACGGGATTCAGCAAGTACATCATCGGCAGCATGACGGCGCCGGTGCGCTGGCTGCTGCGCATGGGGGGATTGCCCGGCGACAAACAAGGCGGCATTACCGACCTGCAGATGACGGCACAACATGGCCATTATCTGGCGCCGTTTGCCCGCATCCTGCTGGCGATTGCCTATGTGCGCGATAAGGACAAGACCCGCGCGCTCGAACTGCTCACCTCGCTGCGCACGCAATTTCCCGGCAATACCCTGTTTCCGCGGGAGATTGCGCGCTTGCAGCCCTCGGTAATGGCCGCGCATTAAAGCGCACAATCCCATTCATCAGAAATTCACTCGTTTGTAACTGTCCTGTAACATAGCGCCGATAGAAGTTAGGACACCTATGCTTAGGAGGAATCATCGAGTGATGCGACGAATCGTGTTGCTTTTGGTATGTGCGTTTCTAGCTCTACCGGCAGTCAGCCAGACCACGCTGAACGGGGCAGGGGCCACGTTCCCAAATCCCATTTACTCGAAATGGTTTAGCGAATACAAAAAGCTGCACCCCGAGGTTCAGGTCAACTACCAGTCCATTGGCAGCGGTGGCGGCATCCGCCAAGTGACGGAAGGTACGGTGGATTTCGGCGCCAGCGATATGCCGATGACGGACGTTCAGCTCACGGAAGCTCAAGCCAAGCGGAAGACCAAGATTCTCAATATTCCGAGCGTGCTGGGCGCGGTGGTGCCGGCCTACAACATTCCGGGAGTGAGCGGGGAGGTGAAGTTCACCCCCGATGCCCTGGCAGGAATCTTCCTGGGCAAGATCACCAAGTGGAATGACAAAGCCATCACGGGCGCAAACCCGGGCGTCAACTTCCCCGACAAGGACATCATTGTGGTGCATCGCTCCGATGGCAGCGGGACCACGTTCATCTGGACGGACTATCTGTCAAAGGTCAGTGCGGATTGGAAGAGCGACGTGGGCAGCAACACCAGCGTCAAGTGGCCGATCGGGCTGGGCGGAAAGGGCAACGAAGGGGTCGCGGGTTCGATTCGACAGTTGCAGGGAGCGATCGGCTACGTCGAACTGATCTACGCGGTGCAGAACAACATACCGTACGGCAGCGTCCGAAATGCCGCCGGGGTCTTCCTGAAGGCGTCTCTGGAAGGAGTGACTGCAGCGGCTGCGTCGGCTCCGAAAATGCCGGCGGATTTTCGCGTTTCCATTACGAACGCGCCGGGCAAGGACGCCTATCCCATTTCGAGTTTTACCTGGCTGCTGATTCCTCAGCAGTCACAGGATGCCGCGAAGGGCAAGATTCTAGCCGACTTTCTGAACTGGATGGTTACGGACGGACAGAAGATGACGGCTGCACTTTCCTATGCGCCGCTGCCGGACAGTGTTGTCCAAAAAGAGAAAGAGGCTATCAAGCAAGTCAAATAGCCTCCTGAAAGCAGGGGGACGATCTATTTCCACGAGGTTGGTGAGTGCGGGGCATCTCGAATTCTGCCGGCGCATCGAACGACGAAGTTAGCCGTTGCGATGCGCCGGATTCTTTTTCGCGGCCAGCTTTTCCGGACTCGGGGTGCCACTTGTCGGCCTTGATTCGCCGTTCTGCGCTCGTCCGGGGGGATGTTCTATACTGACTGTTTGCCGATGTCCCGCAGGATCGTTCTGGCGGATGTGGCCCGAACGTACCCGGGATTCGGTTCATTGCCGGGAAAGGGACTCCGGTCGGCAATAAAAGTATCAATGAACTCGTAATATCGAACGAGTAATATCCTCGCACATGGCTCGTCTTTCGCTGGACAATCCTGAGTATTACCTCAACCGGGATACCTCCTGGCTCGCGTTCAACGGCCGTGTGCTTGAAGAAGCCGAGGACGAAGGCAACCCGCTGCTGGAGCGGCTGAAGTTCCTCGCCATCTCCGCCAGCAACCTGGATGAGTTTTTCGAGATCCGCGTAGCCGCCATGATGCAGCAGATTGAGGACGGCTACAACCAGGCGGGTCCCGATGGATTAACGCTGACCGCGAAGCGCGACGTCCTGGCCCGCCTGACGCACAAGTTCGTGGACGATCAGTACGATTGTTGGAACGCGCTGCGCCCAGCGCTGGCGGAGCACGGTATTCGTCTGTTGAGCCTGCACGAGTTGGACGCCGATGCCCGGCGCTTCGTCGACGAATATTGCGAGAAGGAACTGGATCCTCTGCTCACGCCGGTGACGGTGGATCCCACTCATCCTTTCCCGCGGGTGATCAACAAAGCGCTGTGCCTAGGACTGCTCTTGCGGCGGCGGCGGCGCTCGGCGCTGACCTACACCGGGGTGGTGTCTGTGCCGCGAGCGTTGCCTCGGTTGGTGCGCCTACCTTCGGAGACCACGACCGATTTTATCTTCCTCGCCGACCTGGTGGCGCACCACGCGGAGAGCATGTATCACGGCTACGACATCGTTTCGTCGGCTCCTTTTCGAGTGACCCGCAACAGCAATCTTTATCTGCAGGAAGAAGAAGCGCGCAATCTTCTCGAATCGGTGCGGGCGGAGTTGCACAACCGCCGCAAGGGCGACGCGGTGCGCATGGAGATTGAGGCCGACGCCGATCCTGAAATTATCGACCGCCTGCGCACGGTGTTCGAGCTCGATCCCTGGCAGGTTTTTCCGGTGAATGGCCCGGTGAACCTTTCGCGGCTGTTTAACGTCTACGATCAGACGCAGCGCCCGGATCTGAAATATCGTTCCTTTGCCCCGCGCGAGTTGCGGCTTACGGCGAAATCCCAAAATCTCTTCGAGGAACTGCGGCGGCATGACGTGCTGCTGCACCATCCCTACGATTCCTACGACGCGGTGGTGTCGTTCATCGAATCGGCGGCGGAAGATGACCACGTGCTTTCGATCAAGCAGACTCTTTACCGCACCAGCGAGCACTCTTCCATCGTTCCTTCGCTGATGGATGCGGCTTCGCGGAAGGAAGTCACGGCGGTGGTGGAGTTGAAGGCGCGTTTCGACGAAGCCCACAACATTCGCTGGGCGCGCGATCTGGAGGATGCCGGGGTGCAGGTGTTCCACGGGTTGGTGGGACTGAAGACGCATTGCAAGCTTTCTCTGCTGGTGCGCCGCGATCCGGATGGCGTGCGCAGCTACGCGCACATCGGAACCGGGAATTATAACGCCACCACGGCGCGCATCTATACCGATCTCAGCCTGTTCACGGCGAATCCGGAAATCACGCGCGCGGTGCATGATGTCTTCAGTTTCCTTACCGCTTATGCCGAGAACCCCAGCTATGACCCGCTGCTAGTGGCGCCCCTGGACCTAGCGGAAAAGTGCATCTCGCTAATCGACCGCGAGGCGGAACACGCGCGCCAGGGTCGGCCGGGACGCATTATCGCCAAGATGAATGCACTGCTCGACAAAAACATTGTGCACGCCTTGTATCGGGCTTCCCAGGCAGGGGTGGAGATCGATTTGATTGTCCGAGGCATCTGTTCCTTGCGGCCGGGTGTGCGTGGGCTCAGTGATCGCATCCGGGTGCGCAGCATTGTGGGACGATTCCTGGAGCACAGCCGGATCTATTATTTCGGCAACGGCGGCGAGGAGGAAATCTATATCGGCAGCGCCGACTGGATGCCGCGCAATCTCTATGAGCGGGTGGAAGTGCTGGTGCCTTTGCGCGACGAATTTCTGCGCGAGCGCGTGCGGCGCGAGATTCTCGACGCCTACCTGGCGGATAACCGCAAGGCTCGCATCCTGCTGCGCGATGCCACCTACATTCGGGCATGGCAGCCGGTGCACGGCGTACGGAAGCGCAAACCGCCTACGGGAGCAGCCGCGTTCAGCTCTCAGGACTATCTGATCAGTGTGGCCGAAGGCAAGCAGGCGGCGGGTTTTGTTCTGCCGCAGCTTCCGGCGAGAAAGCGCAAGGCTCCGGTTGGAAGGGAGCGATAATTCGCCATGATTATTTATTTTCTTCGTCACGCCAGCGCCGGCGAGCACTTCGTGAATCCCAAGAAAGACGAGAAGCGCGCGCTCGACAAGGAAGGCATCGAGCAGTGTGGTTACGTAGGCCGGGCGCTGGCCGCGATGGATGCGCAGGTGGACGTCATCATTTCCAGTCCGCTGAAGCGCTCCACGCAGACGGCTTCGCTGGTGGGAAACGAGATGGGCTATGAAGGCAAGCTGCAAATCGAAGCCGCGCTGCGTCCCGCGGCAACTTTCGCCGATTTCCGCCGGCTGCTCGAAAAATACGCCAGCCAGGAATCGATCATGGTCGTGGGACACAATCCCAATCTCAGCCAGTTCCTGGGCACGGTGATCAGCGAGTCCGGCTGCGAAGCTTCGGTGGAACTGAAGAAGGGAGCCGTGGCTCGAGTCGATATGCGGCGCAGCTCCGGCACGCTGCAGTGGTGTTTGACCCCGAAAGCGCTGCGCACTCTCTACGCCACCGCGGTCGAGAGTTCCCGCCCGAACACTTCACGGAAATAAGCGCAATCCTTCTCGATTGCCCACAGTTCCAGATCCACTCCCATACGCCGACGGGGCACCAGCGTCAGGCGTACCTCGGCGGCGCGATGGTTGACGCGCACCTTTTGCACGGCGCGGCTCCGGCCCAGGTTCAGGGCGCGCGCCAGCCGCAGCAGCAGAATCGCCTTCTGCACTCCAGCTCGATCCCCGGGATCGAGCGCCTTCATTGGAGCTTCGTCCAGAGCTGGGCGGGATTTTCCCAGATAACGCGCAATGGCCGCGATCATGCGGCGCTGTTGCGGCGTATAGCCGAGAATTTCCGAGTTCGCAATGATGTAATACGTGTGCCGGTGATGGTTGTTGCGGTTGAGGTAATCTCCGACCTCGTAAAGCATGGCGGCCGCAGCCAGCCACTCGCGGTATTCCGGCGGCAATCCGTGCACCGAACGCAGCGCGGAGAACAGAAACATGGCGGACTCGCGTACGTCGAGGGCATGTTTCATGTCCACGTGATAGTGAGCGACGGCGCGGGTTATCGATTCCCAGCGTTCCGATTCGACCTGTTTTCCCGAGCGTGTGCTGCGGTCGTATTCGGCCGCCATCTGTGCCAGCAGGCCGTCGCGCAGGCCGAGCGCCGAATAGCGAAAACCCTTGAGACGGCAGCGCTCCAGCAGTTCGTGATAGACCATGGCCCCGGCCACAATGATTTCCGCCCGTCTGGGACCGATGCCTTCAATCTGGCGCCGTTCTTCCACCGGCAAGCGAGCCAGCCGCTTGGCGATTTGCGACAACTCCGCGCGGGAGACCATCGTGCGCTGCCGGTTTCCGTTTTTTCGTAGATGGCTGGCTGCGGCTGCCAACGCGGCGGCGGTTCCAGACGTGGCAATCACGTTCTTGACCTTTGCCGCCACCACACGAGCGGCGATGCGGTTCACTTCGCGAGTCACGAACCCCTGCATCCGTTTCAGTTCGCCCTTGCGCGGTGGATCATGGCCGAGAAATTCGTCGGTGAGGCGGACGGACCCTAGCGGCAGGCTTACCATGTCGCGGATGTGGCCGCGCCCGGAGACCGTGAGTTCGCAACTTCCCCCTCCCAGATCCATCATCAGCGCGGGCGAGCTGTCGATGCGGAGATTGGAGACGAGACCGAGGTGAATCAGACGCGCTTCTTCCAGGCCGGAGATAATTTCGACTTGCCAGCCGGTGGCGGAACGCACCCATTCCAGAAAAGCTTGTGAATTGCGGGCGTCTCGCAGAGCGCTGGTGGCAACCACTCGGACTGGGTCCGTGACTACTTGTTGCGTGGCGCGGTGAAAGCGGCGCAACACTTTGACTGTCTCGGCCATCGACTCGGGGGTGAGAAAGCCGGAGCGAAACACGCCTTCGCCCAAGCGCGTAACCTCGCGATCTTCGTGGATGGCACGAAGGCGGCCACGCGTGAGGCGCGCAATCTTCAGCCGGACAGAATTAGAACCGATATCAACCGCGGCAAAAGTTGGCATGGGGCGAACTCAACAGTTTACATGCCCAATGTTGCGAGGTCATCAGACTTGTGTATCGCTGCTATTCCGCAGCCAACGGCGAGGTTGCAAGACAATGCTTCCAACGTGCAAGCTGATACCAATGCCAGAATTGCCGGATATTGCCGCCTACATCGGCGCACTCGAAACGCGCATTGTCGGCCAGCCGCTCGAGCACGTGAGGCTAGCGAGCGCCTTTCTGTTGCGAACCGCGCAACCGCCGGTTGCGAGCGTGGAGGGCCGGGTTGTCCGCGAACTACGGCGCGTGGGCAAGCGCATCGCAATCGGCGTAGAGAACGATCTTTGGCTGGTCCTGCATTTGATGATTGCCGGCCGGTTGCACTGGCGTGCGCCGGAAGCCAAGCTAGCCGGCCGTCAGAGTCTGGCGGCCTTCGATTTTCCCAGTGGTTCTCTGGTTCTTACCGAGGCCGGCTCAAAGCGGCGTGCTTCCTTGCACATAGTGCTCGGCGAGGAGAGTTTGCGTTCCTTTGACGCTGGAGGGATCGATATCTTCTCCAGCGATCTCGATTCGTTTCGCGCGGTGCTCACGGCCGAAAACCACACGCTCAAGAGGGCCCTTACCGATCCCCGTCTGCTGAGTGGTATTGGAAACGCGTATTCCGATGAGATCTTGCATGCGGCGCAACTCTCCCCGCTCACGCTGACGCGGAAGGTGGAACCGTACGAGTGGGAAAGACTATTCGCTGCGGCCCGGCACACGCTCGGCTTTTGGGTAGACCGGCTCGGCGCCGAGGCGAAGAATGCCTTCCCTGAAAAGGTCACTGCGTTTCGCAACGGAATGGCAGTTCATGGGCGCTATGGAGAGCCGTGTCCGAGATGTGGCGATAAGGTTTTGCGGATTCGTTATGCGGACAAAGAAACGAATTATTGTGCGCGCTGCCAAACCGGCGGCAAAGTTCTTGCCGATCGGAGTTTGTCTCGGCTGTTGGGATCGGACTGGCCGCGGACTCTGGAAGAATTGGAGGCCCTGAAGCGCCGCTGATCACGAGCGGAACAAGCGATTAGGCCGCAGGCGCCATGGAGCGGATTGCTCCAGCCGGGGATCGAGCAGGAGTCTGAGCACGGTTTTCGCGAGATGGCACCAGATCGGCGCGCAAGTGCGAGAGCACCGCAACCGCCTGGCGGAATTTCGCTCCAGTCACGTTGTGCAGCTCCGCCACCAGGGGCGACTGGTGCACTTCGCCGACATGCTCGAGAGCGGTTTGCGTCAAAGTCAGCCAGTCATGCCAATCCCCTAACGCGTCTTGCACTCGCTTGAGGCTGGCAATGAATTTCGCAGCCTCCTTCGACTCGTTGGCGAACTCCGCTGCATAGCGAGCTCGCTTGCTCAGGATGCGGTATTGGTGCAACACGGCTTCGGTGAGAGGCGCATTCGTGCGGTCAATCCGTTGCAGCATTCCTTTTGCGATCGCCAAGGGATCCGCGCTTACTTCTGGATTGAAATTCCTGCCGGCGCGTTTCAGGCGCTTGCGAATCTCGCGGACGGTGGCTTTGTCGGCAGCCTTCCGCAGCCTCCTTTCCTGCTGGCCGCGCAGTTCGATCAGGTGGTTCACGAGTTGCGTCTTGCGCCGTGGTTCCTGAGGAATCTTCAAGCTGCGCAATGCGGCCAATTGCACGTCGAGGTCCCGCACCTTGCCGGCACGCTTGCGGATTCGGACCAGCGTTTTCAGAAGTTTCTTCTGGCCACGGTCAGGCTTTGGAGAAAGTTCGCCGAGCAAGATCTGCAGGCGGCGCGTGCCGGTACGGAAGCGGTGTACGTTCTCCGCCCGCGGTTTCGAGCCGAGCTTGACCAGGTCCCGCTCAAGCTTCTGGAAAACAACGCGGCTGCGCTTTGGAGCGATCGACATATATAGAACACAGAATCGAATCGGGAGATGAGAATACAGGCCCGCCCGGGGAAAAGGAATCCCCGGAAAGCTCTGCCATTTTAACATCCTGTTAACAGGATTCTGTTAGGGTGAAACGGAATGGCCTTACCGGCACTACCTCGGCCTGCTATGCCTGCTCCGCAACCCATTGAAGACACGAAGGTTAGGGACCTCCGCCCAGCGGGAAGCGAGGCTGCGCCCGTGCTCCGCGGGACCAGCGGCGAAACCGGCGACCGAGTCTTCAAATTTGCTATGCTGGTGTGCGGCCTCGCCGTATTGGGAATGCTGGTTTTGATTGTCTACGAACTGGTGCTGCGCTCCGGGCCCTCCTGGCACGCTTTCGGATTTAAATTCTTCGCCGGGCGCGATTGGGATCCGGTGAACGAACAATTCGGCGCCCTGCCGTTCGTTTACGGAACCCTGGTCTCTTCATTCCTGGCGCTGTTGATCGCGGTGCCGTTGTCGGTCGGAGTAGCGGTATTCACCACTGAGATGTGCCCTAAAATGTTGCGCGGGCCGCTTTCATTTTTCGTGGAACTGCTGGCCGCGATTCCGAGCGTAGTCTACGGACTGTGGGCGATCTTTGTGCTGGTTCCGATCCTCAGCACCTACGTCGAGCCGTTCCTCTCCCGGACGTTAGGTTGGAGTGGCTTTTTTGACGGTCCACCCTATGGCATCAGCATGCTGGCGGCGGGAATCATTCTCGCGATCATGATTATCCCGATTATTTCTTCGATCACGCGTGAAGTGCTGCTGGTGGTGCCACAGCACCAGCGGGAAGCCGCACTTGCGCTGGGCGCCACCCGTTGGGAAATGATTCGCGTCGGCGTACTGCGCAACGCGCGTGCCGGCATTATGGGAGGCATCATCCTGGGCCTGGGCCGCGCCCTGGGAGAAACCATGGCCGTGACCATGGTGATCGGAAACCGGCCAGAGATTGCGAAGTCGCTGTTTGCACCCGGGTATACCATGGCCAGTGTGCTGGCCAATGAGTTTAGCGAGGCCACCGGCGATGTCTACCTCTCGGCCCTCATCGAGATTGGTCTGGCTCTGTTCCTGGTGACGATTGTGGTCAACGCTTTAGCGCGATTGCTGGTCTGGACCGTTACCCGCGGCCAGCCTTCGAGGGCGAATGCCTGATACTGGCGAGGTTTCCGCGCTCCACAGCGTCCCGCCCATCGCTCTGCGGCGCCGCGTCACCGACCATGTGATGACCGGCGTGGCCGTGCTCACGGTCATCCTGGTGCTGGTGCCCCTGTTCGCGATCTTCGCCTATCTGGTCTACCGCGGTGTCGGCTCGATTAACTGGGCCTTTCTCACGCAAACCCCGAAACCGGTTGGCGAAGCCGGCGGCGGAATGGCCAACGCTATCGTTGGCTCGGCTTTCATCCTGGCCCTGGCCAGTATTCTGGGAGTGCCTATGGGAGTGGGCGCCGGTATCTACCTCGCGGAGTACGGACGCAACCGCTTCGGCGACGTCATTCGCTTTACGGCCGACGTGCTGAACGGAGTGCCCTCGATCGTCATCGGCATTGTGGCCTACTCTATCGTGGTCCTCTATCAGAAACACTTCTCCGCGTTGGCGGGCGGAGTGGCATTAGCCATCATGATGGTTCCTACCATCACGCGCACCACCGAAGAAATGCTCTTGCTGGTGCCGCAGGCCTTGCGCGAAGCCGCCTATGGGCTGGGTGTTCCGCGCTGGCGGACCACTCTCTCCATCACGCTGCGGACCGCGACCTCCGGGGTGATTACTGGAATTATGCTGGCCTTTGCCCGGGTTGCGGGCGAGACCGCACCCTTGCTCTTTACCGCGTTCGGAAATCAATTCTGGAATCTGCGGGCCAACCAGCCGACCGCCGCGCTGCCGCTGCAGATCTTTACCTATGCCATTTCTCCCTATGACGAATGGCACCGCCAGGCGTGGGCGGGGGCGCTCGTGCTCATCATTCTTATCGTCACAGCGGTTGCGGCGGTGCGCTTCGCCGTACGCCGCGGCACCTTCGGAGCCGCATAGTTATGGGCGTTGGAATCCAGGTCGAAAATCTGAACGCATGGTACGGCAAGACTCAGGCCCTGTACGACGTGCGGCTGACCATGGCGGCAAACCATGCCACCGCGCTGATTGGGCCCTCGGGCTGCGGCAAGTCCACGTTCATCCGCTGCCTGAACCGCATGCACGAGACCATCCCCGAGGCGCGCGTGACGGGCAGTGTCCGCATCGGGGAAATCAACGCTTATAACGGCACTTCGGCAACGCAGCTTCGCCGCCGGGTCGGCATGGTGTTTCAGAAAGCGAATCCGTTCCCCACCATGTCGATCTATGACAATGTTGCCTCCGGATTGAAGCTCAACGGCTTCCACGATCGCAAGAAGCTCGACGAGATCGTGGAGCGATCACTGGAGGCTTCCGCTTTGTGGACCGAGGTGAAGGATTACGTTCACAAGAAGTCAGGCGCCAGCCTTTCCGGCGGGCAGCAGCAGCGCCTTTGCATCGCCCGCGCTCTGGCGGTCGAGCCTGAAGTCTTGCTAATGGATGAGCCCTGCTCGGCGCTCGATCCCATCTCAACCGGAAAGATTGAGGAGTTGATCTTTCAGCTCAAAGAGCGGTATACGATAGTGATAGTGACTCATAACATGCAGCAGGCGGCGCGGGTCGCCGAGTTTACCGGATTCTTCCTGCTGGGTAAGATGATTGAATTCGACAAGACGGAAAAGATCTTCACCAAACCGGCGGACAAAAAGACGGAAGACTACATCACCGGCAGATTCGGATAAGGCAGACTGGGTTAAGGAAGGTTCGGATAATGCGCACCCGCTTTCAGATGGGACTCGACGATCTGCGCCAGAAGTTGCTCCGCATGGGGGGACTGGCGGAACAGGCCGTGGATCGCGCCCGCCAAGCCTACATCGATCGTGATCTCACCCGCTGCCAGATGGTTCTCGAAGGCGAGACCCTGATCAATACTTCGGAGCGCGAGATCGACGAAGCCGCCTTCGACTTACTCGCCATGCAGCAGCCCATGGCCGTGGATCTGCGCTTCATCCTTGCCGTAACTAAGATCAATTCCGATCTTGAGCGCGTCGGCGACCAGGCCGTAAACATCGCCGAGCGTGTGATGGACATGGTGGAAATGCCAGCGGCAGATTTGCCTGTCGATATCGCGCGCATGGGAGCGGCCGTCAGCGCCATGGTGCGCCGGGCTTTGGAGGCGTTCATCGAAGGCAAGGCGGAACTCGCCCAGGCGGTGCTCGAAATGGACAACGTAGTTGATCGCATGAAAGACGATGCTTTCATCCAACTGGTGAAGACGATGAACCAGCGTCCTGAAGTTGTTCGTCAGGCTCTCGACGCGCTGCTCGTAGCCCGCAATCTCGAGCGCGTTGCCGACCACGCCACCAACATCGCCGAAGATGTCATCTTCTGGGTGCAGGGCGCCGACGTCCGCCACAACGCGAGTACCGAGGAACATCCCGAGACCCCGCCCGGCCAGTCGACATCTACCCGCATTTCCGGGATCTAACCATTTTCTAAGGAGCTAGCTCTGAGCAGAGCTGAGACTAGTTGCCTGGGGTTGATCGGAGGCCTCGGGGTCGGTGCGACGGTGCATTACTACCGGGCTCTGGCCAAGGTGCATGAGCAGCGCCGGTTGCCTCTTCACCTTTTGATGGTTCAGGCCGATGTACACCGAGTCGTCGGCTGCGTGCAGGCCAAACAATTCGGTGATCTGGCGAAGTATTTCGCCGCGTTAATCGGACAGCTGAAGGCTGGCGGAGCAGATTTTGCGGTGATCCCAGCGGTGACTCCCCATATCTGCATCGGTGAGCTTGCTCCCATATCGGCGCTACCGCTGATTGATATTTTGAAGGTGGTGCACGAAGCAAAGATCGGAAAGCGCATCGCTCTGTTTGGAAGCCGTTTCACCATCGAAACCGACTTGTTCGGCGCACTCGGCGGAGAGAATACGATCCGGCCTCAAGCCAGTGAGGTGGATCAAATCCACGAGGCCTACATGCGAACTGCTTTGCGGGGCGAGGGCGCGGAAGAGGACCGTCAACCCCTGACCTTCCTGGCCCGCCGGCTCATTGAGCGCGACGGAGTGGAGGCCATTGTGTTTGCGGGCACGGATCTGGCTTTGCTTTTCAACGAATCTAACACGCCGTTTCCGTTCATCGACTGCGCGCAGCTGCACATCGAGGCGATCATGAAAAGATTGCTCCCTTGAACGCGCTCGGCGTCCCGCTACCGGTCGTCATTCGCAGATCGTCGGCTTTGACCGGAGCTTCCCGCCTGGATTACGCTCTTCTATCTTCTTCATCCAAGTATTGCTGCAGATCAAATCCCGCGGAGGCCCTGTGACTCGATTCTCCCGCATTGTTCTCCTGGCCGCGTTTCTCGGCTTTCAGATTGCGATTCCGCTCGCGCAGGAACAAAAGACTGGCGGGTCGTCCATTTCGTTGCCCACCAGCAAGACTTTGACGATCCCCTCGCCCGGCCGCATTGGCGCCACCAACAGCTTTCCCGCTACCATCGCGGTCAGCCCAGACGGCCGGTACGCCGCTCTCTTGAACAATGGCTTTGGCACGCAGGAAACCATGGCCATGCAGTCGATTGCGGTGCTTGATCTGAAGACCAACCAACTCTCCGATTATCCCGACAAGCGCTTCGGCGAGGATGTCCACCAGAGCTATTTCCTCGGCCTGGTCTTCAGCTCCGACGGAAAGCATCTCTACGCCTCGGTTGGTTCGCTCACGGATCCAACCGGAGAGAAGTCGGGAAATACCGGCAACGGGATCGCAGTCTATCGCTTCACAGAGGGCAAGGTTGCGCCCGAGCGATTCATCGCCATTGAGCCGCAAGCGCTTGCCGCCGGGAAGAAAGTCGCAATCGCTTTACGCAAGACGCCGCCAGGAACGGCGATTCCTTATCCCGCAGGCTTGGCGTTGGTTGCCGGTACAGGTTACGATCGCGACCGCGACCGCCTTCTCGTAGCCAACAATCTTTCCGATAACGTTGTGCGGCTCGATGTCGCCAGCGGCAAAGTGCTGCAGCGCTTTGACCTGAGCACCTCCGACCTGGTGCCATCTTCTTTTCCCTATACTTGCGTAGTCACGGGCGATGGACGCCGCGCCTGGTGCAGCTTGTGGAACGCATCCCGGGTCGCGGAACTGGATCTCGCCAGCGGCAAGGTCGTCCGCTGGATCAAATTGGACGAACCTGACGATCCCATTGCCCCCGGCTCGCATCCAACGGCGATGTTGTTGAGTCCGGATGAGAAGACTCTCTTTGTTGCCTTATCAAATGCCGACGACGTCGAAGAAGTCTCAACAGAAAAAGGAGGCCTGATTGCTTCGCTCAATACCACGGTTCGTAGTCAGGAGTTTCCCGGAACTTATCCTAGCGCTCTAGCCCAGTCCGCCGACGGCAAGCGGTTGTTCGTGGCCGATGCTTCCTCCAATGCGATCGCCGTTTTTGATACGTCAGACGTCAGGCCGGTCTTCGACACGCAGGATGCTGCTGGTGCCGTTCCCAGGTTGTCCGCGCTCGGCTTCATCCCCACCGACTGGTATCCCAGCGCGCTCGCCGTGCACGGCGACGATCTACTCATCGCCACCGCCAAAGGAGAAGGCACGCGCCCGAACGCCGGCTCAGGCAAGACTGCATGGGAGGTCAGATACCGCGAGCATCCTTACATTCCAACGCTGCTCCGAGGCTCGATCGCGCGGCTGAACATTCCCTCCATGCTCGGCAAGCTCGAAGAACTCACCCGCATCGTCGAGCACGACAACCTTCTGCACAGCGATCCTGGGAAGATCGAGTTCGCTGGCGGCAAGAATCCGATCAAGCACGTCATCTATGTCATCAAAGAGAACCGCACCTACGATCAGATTCTTGGTGACTTGAAACCCGGCGACGGCGACCTTTCCCTCACCATGTACGGCGCCGATATCACGCCCAACCAGCACAAGCTCGCGCTGCAGTTTGGCGTGCTCGACAATTTCTACGACAGCGGCGAAGTTTCCGGTGACGGCCATCTCTGGTCTACCGCCGCCATTACCAGCGACTACAACGAGAAGACCTGGCAGATCGCCTATCGCGGCCACGAACGAACCTATGACTTCCAGGGCACGGTTGCCGATGAATATCCGCTCGAGCACAACCAGCCGGATATCGATGATCCCTCCACCGGTTTTCTCTGGGACAATGTCGCCCGCCATGGATTGAGCTATCGCGACTACGGCGAATTCGTGAATGCCGAGTGGTGCAACAAGCGGCGCAAGGCGGCGACGCCGAAGCAGGGAACTCCTTCGGCACAAGAGGCGCCGTGCCCGCGTACCGAACTTCATCAGGGCGATCCTCTTCCGCCGAATGTCGGCGATCCGCACGGCAGGCCAAGCCCGTTCCCGTGGACAGTGCCTCTGTTCAAGCGCATCAAGCCAACCAAGGCGGTGCTGCGCGACCACTTCGATCCGCTGTTCCCCGATTTCAATACCGACTATCCGGATCAACTCCGTGCCGACGAATTCCTGAATGAATTTGCCGCTTACACTCGGGCCCGCGAATCGAACGAGGGGCCGGAGTTCCAATTGCCTGCATTCGTCCTGCTCTATCTCCCCGACGATCACACGGGAGGGACGCGGCCGAACCTGCCGCGCCCGGCGGCCTCGGTGGCCGACAACGATCTCGCTCTCGGCCGCGTGGTTGACGCCGTCTCGCACAGTCCGTACTGGGAGGACACGGCAATCTTCATCCTCGAAGATGACGCGCAGGACGGCGGCGATCATATCGACGCACATCGATCGATCGCCTTCGTAGTCAGTAAGTATTCGCCGGGAACCGCCGCCGAACCCTACGTCGATCATCGCTTCTACACCACGGTCAACATGATTCACACCATGGAGATGCTGCTTGGCCTGCCTCCCATGAACCAGAATGATGCATACGCTCCGGCGATGGGCCCAATGTTCTCCGGCGCAGGCACGCAGCCCGCGTTCAAAGGGGACTATCGCAATCTCAAGAACGGGCTGATCTATGAGATCAACAAGCGTGATGCCCGAGGCGCCAGCGAATCAGCGAAGATGGATTTCTCCCGTCCCGACGCGGCCGGAGCGGCCAGTCTGAACGAGGTTCTCTGGCGGGACCAGAAGGGCGATGCGCCCATGCCTATGCCCAGGCACTCGGTTTTTCCTGCGGGAGACGACTAGAGCTGCCCCAACCCCGTGGAAGTTCTCCCATTCCGCATGGATAAACGGTATAAGCGCGACCAGAACGGGAAAATGCGGGCAACACCGCCAAATTAGGACGCCTGTCCAGTTGTGAACTATTTGCGCTTCTTGCCGATAGATCTGGCATGAGTGCCGTAGTGCGCGAGTTCCGGACGCGGGTGATGACCTTGGTGGAGGCCTCGTGGCAAGATCCAAGTGGAGCGTTGCAGAGTCTTCCCGCGCGCATGGAAGACAAGTCTGTCGGCGGGGCCTGTATACGGGTCAAGACGCCCATCGGGGTGGGATCAAAGCTGAGCGTTCAGTGGCGCTTCGAGCAGTTCTCCGGCACTGCCAAGTACTGCCGCAGCGAGGGCAGGGAATATCTGGTAGGCATTCAGCGGGACGCCGCCAAGAGCTCCGTTTCCAGCCAGCCTGTCCCGGCGGAGGTCCCATCGCAGAAAAGCGTGAGAAGCAGTGCTCCATTAGTTTCGACAGCCAAAATCGAGAGCCTGCCGCAGCGGCAGGAGAGCAAGGCGAGCGAAATCCCCATGGCCGCGGGGAAAGTGGAAAGTGCGCAGAGCATACCGATCGCAAGCTCGACGACGCCTCCATGCGGAGTTGACGACGAAATCGACGGCCAGGGCGGGCATCGCGTTTCGCGGCTCCAGAGTTCGATCAGCGAGGACCTCGATGCGCTTCGAAGGACTCAACTCCCAAACAAACAGCCTCCAGAGGAAGCTGGCAAGGAAAGGAAACCTATGGGCCGCAAATGGCTTGAACTGGCACACTGGCGCATTAAGCCGGTCGGCCTCAGCGTAACCGGCGAGGCTAACGGCGAAGCCGGCGGCAACGGAAAGAGCAACGATAAAGGCGAGAAGGAGAATTTTATGCCCCACGTAACTCCACCCACGGAAAAGGCTCCGGCGCATTCTGCGCGGGAGGTCCAAAATTTCCAAGTCGAGCTGCCCCCCACGGAGGACATTTACCGCGAGGCTGGGATCATGATTCCGCGGAAGGGATACAGCATCCAGAAAGTGGTTGAGATGCTGAACAGCGAGCACATCCGCAGCTTGTCGAAGGAGATGAAGCGGGCGGCGGTGCTGATGGCTCTCGATGCCGCCGGCATTCCACTCGATCAGGTGCAACAGGATGCCAAAGTGCGTCAGGCGGCCCTCGATGCCTTCGAGGCCGGGCAGAAGAAGCAGGTTGAGGTAGAGTGGGCCAGAAAGGCGGAAGAGATCGTCCAGATTCAAGCGGAACTGGAGAGCATCAAGGCCCACTACATGGCACGGGTCAGCCGCAACCTGGAGGGGGTAGCGCGAGAGAAGGTTGCGTTCAGCAGTTGGCAGACCATGAAGCAGCAGGAGATTCAAAGCATGTCGGAGGCCGCGGAACTGTGTTTGAAAGCTCCTGCCGCCGCGCCACCCAGTGCTGCGCACACGGAGATCAGCTTGGCAGCCGCCGCCAGCACAAGGCCGGTATGATTCCATCACAGACCTCGGCATGCGTCGCGCGAGCGGAGCCTGACCTGCAAGCCTAAGTGGGTATTGTTGCCCTCCGCGCGTAAGTGCGGCGAAGAGACGACCGCCGAACTCCGAAAGGCGAAGCCAACTTCCCCCGCCGCTCCCCTCGGCTTTACACTAAATATGTGAAGATTGCGCTTGGGCAAATCAACCCTACGGTCGGAGATTTCTCCGGCAATCGGAATAAGATCGTCGAGTATTCCCGGCGGGCGCAGGCGAGCGGGGCTGGGCTGATTCTGTTTCCAGAGCTGTCGGTGTGCGGATATCCGCCCCGCGATCTGGTCGAGCGGCCAACGTTCGTCGCGCGCAATCGGGAGAGCGTGGAACAGATTGCTGCTGAGAGCAGCGGCATCGCCGTGATCTGTGGCTTAGTGACGCCCGCGGAATCGGAAACCGGCAAGTCCGTGATGAATTCCGCGGCGCTGTTGCAGGATGGGAAGATCGCCTTCCTGCAGTCGAAGATGCTGTTGCCCACCTACGACGTTTTTGATGAGATGCGCAACTTCGCTCCCGCCAAGAGTCAGGAACTGTTTCCTTTCTGCGGCAATCGCATGGCACTTACCATCTGCGAAGACGCGTGGAACGACAAGCAGTTCTGGAACAAGCGGCTGTACACGGTCGATCCGGTCGATGCCCTGGTGCGAGCCGGTGGAAACTTCGTGCTTAACATTTCCTCGTCGCCGTTCTGGATCGGCAAGCGCGAGCTGCGCCGTGACATGCTGGCCTCCATCGCCCGTCAGCACAAGGTTCCGGTCGCATTAGTCAATCAAGTTGGAGGCAATGACAGCCTGATCTTCGACGGCTCCAGCCTGGTGCTCAATCGGGAAGGCGAAGTGATTGCGCAGGGACGATCGTTCGAGGAAGATCTCATCTACTTCGATTCCAAGAACCTCACCGGCGATTTACACGAGCAGATCGAAGGCGAAGAGGCGAGCGTGTATGCCGCGCTGGTATTGGGTACGCGCGACTACATGCACAAGTGCGGATTTCAAAAGGCAATCATCGGCTTGAGCGGCGGGATTGATTCGGCGCTCACGGCAGTGATCGCCGCCGAAGCGGTGGGTCCGGAGAACGTGATTGGCGTGGGCATGCCGGGCCCGTACTCTTCGCAGGGATCGATCGACGATGCCCGCGCGCTGGCGGAAAATCTTGGTATCCGCTTCGAGTTGCTTTCGATCAACCGGGCGTACGAAGCGTACCGGGAAACCTTGCGCGAAGTGTTTGCGGGCCGGGAGGAAGATGTTACCGAGGAGAACATTCAATCGCGCGCCCGGGGCACGCTGCTGATGGCGCTCTCCAATAAGTTCGGCGCGATCGTGCTTTCCACAGGCAACAAAAGCGAACTGGGCGTGGGCTACTGTACACTCTACGGGGACATGGTGGGTGGACTGGCGGTCATCTCGGATGTACCGAAAACGCTGGTGTACCGGCTGAGCCGGTATGCGAATTCGCGTCGAGCGGTGATTCCGGAGGCCACGCTGGAGAAGCCGCCATCGGCGGAATTGCGCCCCGACCAGAAAGACAGTGACTCGCTGCCACCCTACGAGATTCTGGACGCGGTGCTCGAGGATTACGTGGAAGATGCGCACTCAGCGGAGCGGATCGCTTCCGATCATGGCTTTGATATCGAGGTGGTGCGGCGCGTAATTCGAATGGTGGACCGGGCCGAATACAAGCGCCAGCAGGCGGCTCCCGGCATTAAGATTTCTCCCAAAGCGTTTGGCTATGGCCGCCGTATTCCCATTGCTGCGAAGAATGAGGTTTGAGGGATGCCGGTCGGGTTGTCCCGCGAGGCGGCCGCGCCAAGTAATTTCTGAACCTGTAACTTCTGATTCTGAAAAATCTCTGATTCTCGCTTGAAAGGAAACCATGCGCAGTTCTATCAAATTGATTCCCGTTCTTTTGCTGACATGCATTGTGGGGGCTGCTCAATCTTCGACAACCGGGAAGCCTATGGATAAGCCAGCCTCGGGCGCGGCCGTGAACCTGCCTTCGGAAACCACGGTGGACTCTTTCATGCAGCAGACCTTTGGCTACGAGCCGCAGGTGAGCTGGAAAATCGCGAGCATCAAGCCGGCGCCGGTGCCGGGACTGGCTCAAGTGGACGTCGTTCTAGCCAGTCCACAGGGCCAGCAAATCAGCCGGTTCTACGTTACGGCGGACGGCGAGCATGCCGTGATTGGAGATATCATTCCATTCGGCGCCAGGCCATTCGATCCGGTGAAGAAGACGCTGGAGAAGGGAATCACCGGCCCCTCGCGCGGACCGAAGGATGCGGCGGTCACGATCGTGGAGTTTGGCGATCTGCAGTGCCCAGTTTGCAAGGCGGCTCAACCTGTGATCGAGGCGCTCATCGCGGCTGAACCCAAGGCGCGCTTCGTCTTCCAGAATTTTCCTCTGGAGATGCATAACTGGGCGGCGAAAGGGGCGGCTTACGCGGACTGCGTGGGGCAGGCATCGAACGACGCGTTCTGGAAGTTCATTGGCAAGGTCTACGAGACTCAAGCTGATATTACCGCCGAAAATGCCGATGAAAAGCTGACCGCGCTGGCCGATGGGGCTGGAGTGAAGGGGGCAGACATTGCGGACTGCGCGACAACGCCCGTAACCAAGGCCCATGTCGAGGCTTCCATCGCCTTGGGAAAGTCGGTTGAAGTCACTGGCACCCCCACGCTGTTCATCAACGGCCGCAAACTTGGCAGCGTCGATGCGCGCGGGGGGGATGCCTACAAGGAGTTGGTGGAGTTTGCCGCGAAGGACGGGAAGTAGGCGACTTGGGGCTTTGCGCTCGCTACTTCTCGGTCACCCAGATCTCGTCCGTGACCCGGCCCCGGTTGGAGACCACGTGCGGTGTGATCATGATGAGCAATTCGTCGTCTTCTTTCATCAGGTTGTTATCGGTTGCGGCTTGATCGAGGCCGGGAATGGCGGCAAGGCCGGGGATTCCGGCCATTGATCGCTCGTCATTGGTAGTGATTTCTCCGGCTACCACGGCCGGTTCGCCATCGCGAAGCCGTATGCTGCCCTTGTATTCCTCGTTGGAAATTACTGGCACACCGTTTGAACTCTGTCCGGTCAGCGAGCGAACCTGCATTTCGAGCGCCATGCTGACTTCTCCATCGCCATGGATGACGGGCTTGGCTTTAATCGATAGCCCCAGGTCTTCGTAACTGACAGAAGGAAAAGGCGGAACGTAGCTTTGATTGCCCAGCACCGCGGAGATCGCCGAAGAATTATAGATGGGCGCGTAAGTGCCGTTCAGAATGGGATAGCGCTCGCCCAGGTGGAAGGTGGCTTCGTTGCCTTGCGCGGCGCGCAGGGTAGCGTGGCTGAGGCTGCGTGCCCACGATTCGTTGAGCGAAAGAGCTGCCGTAATGTGATCCAGGCTGACGCCGGAGAACGTAAGGCCGTTGCCGAAGGTGGCCAGCGGCTGGCTGAAGATGGAATTCTGTCCACCCTGAAGCTGTGCCAGAAGCCCGGAGAGCGCCGAACTGCCGGCCTGGTTGATGCCGCCGGAAGAGATCAGTTGGTTGACAAGCGAAGAGATGCTTTGTCCGCCGAGCGCCGCGAGGGCGGCCACCGGAATGTTGTACATATTGAAAGTGTCCGGAATGTGCATGCCAATTTCGCGGGTGAAGTTGTGGCTGATCTGGTAGATCTCGATATCGAGCACCACTTGCGGACGATCGCTGGTCAACTGGCGCATGAGCTTGGTACACGCCGCTAGAGTCGCCTGCGGCGCACGCACTTCCACGGTTCCAATTTGTCCAGAATTTATCTTTTGGAAGTCGCAGATATTGCGCAGAGAGGTGACCAGTTCGGTGGCCTCTTGGGGCGTAGTGGCTCCGGGCACCACAAAAGTAGCGAGCGACATGCGATCAAACTGCTTGTGATTCTCGGCGTTATCGGCCGCAATCAGCATCTGGTGGGCGTCGAGCGCGGTCCACATGGTTTTGCTGACGCGGCAAGCCAACTGGAGAGCAGTGAAGAAATCCACATCGTCGACGTAAAAACGCACGGTCTTGTTCTGCACTGAATCGTCAAACTCGGGAGTTACGCCATAGGCTGAGGCCAACTCGTTAAAAAGGCCGCGAACATCGCCGCGGTAGTGAAACGTTGCCCGCTCGGCCTTGGGCTGAAGGTGGATTTCGCCGTAGTCGACCGGCATCGCCGGTACTTCGCCCAGACCCGAAAGCGCCGGAGAGCGCAGAGCATCTTCGAGGCGCTGCTGCATGTAGTCGTTATCGGGATCGATCTTCAGCGCGGCGCGAAACTCGGCCGCGGCCTGCCATCGCTGGGCGTTCGCCAGGAGTGCCTCGCCCCGTTCCGTATGCTGAAAGACCAACTGCGACTTCGCCACTTCGCGTGCGGAAAAGAATTGCGAATTCTGCGGAACCAGCCGCGAGGCTTCGTCGAACTGAGCGAAGGCTTCTGCAAGGCGCTGGTGATTTTCCAGTTTCAGCCCGCGAGCATAGGCGTTGCGCGCTTCCTTGAGATCGTTCTTGGAGGGAACGCAGCTGATGCCGCCTGGGATGCCGTTCCCGCAGGAGATGGTCTGAGTGTCGACGGTGGTAGCGTCCCCGGCAAAAGCGGAAACGAGCGGCATTGCCGCCAGAAGACAAACCGCCGGAATAGACCACAGGTTACGCATTCGCTTGATTTTACCCTGCTGCCGCTCCTCGGAGAACGCTAATAGTGCCGGGTACCTTCGGTTCTAACGGGATCAGGGATCGAGCGGACAGCACCCTTAGAACGACTGACTGCTGCTTCCTTGCAGGAATGCGAACTCAACTCAGCATCAGGCGCTCTATGTCGCGTGCCTTGCCAGTCTTGTCGTCGCAGTCGATGACCACGGCGCAGAGGCGGACGTCGCCCGTGGCCGGCTCAAAGCGCACCGGCATGCCGTTGAGGAACTTGTTGACGACGAGTTCCTTCTTTACCCCGATCACGCCGTCGTAAGGACCGGTCATGCCGACATCGGTGACGTATGCGGTTCCGTTGGGCAAAATGCGTTCATCCGCAGTAGGCACGTGGGTGTGGGTGCCTACGACTGCCGTGACGCGGCCGTCGAGATACCAGCCGAGAGAAATCTTCTCCGAGGTGGCCTCGGCGTGGAAGTCCACGAAGATTATTTTGGCGTCGATCTTCTGCAAGAGTTGGTCGGCAGTGCGGAAAGGATCGTCGTTCGAAGCCATGAACACGCGCCCCTGCAGATTGATGACGGCGTAAGGAACTTTTGCTTTGTGGCCCTGATACACGCCCCAGCCGGGCATGTCCGAGGGATAATTTGCCGGACGAAGCACGCGGCGCTGCGGGCCGTGGCCATTGCCCTCGGCCATCTGGAAGAAATCGATGATTTCGCGTTTGTCCCAGACGTGGTTACCGGTGGTGATGACGTCGATATTCAGCTCAAAGAGTTCTTCGGCCAGCGCGGGAGTGATGCCGAAACCCGCGGCCGAGTTTTCCCCGTTGGCAATGACGAGATCGATGGCCTGATCGCGGACAATGCCGGGCAGTTTGTCCTTGACGATGGTGCGTCCAGGACGCCCGAAAATGTCGCCGATGAAGAGAATCCGCATGGGTTACGCCGAAGTTCGATGGTAACACGCGAATTCAGGCAACAGGCTGCTCGGCCAATCGCTTGACCTGGTTCAGCATGGCGTTGCGGATCATCCCGGAAAAGGGACGAACGAAGATCCAGTACATACGAAATCTCACGGTTGCGGAACGGCCGAACGTCTGCACTCGTGTTTCGGTCCTAAGCTGCGTGCCGCCATCCGAGGGTGCGAGTGAGAAGTTCCAAACCGCCTTGGCGTAGCCTTCGCGGTGAAAATCGGCGAACTCCGCTGAAGTGAGGCCACGAACGATTCCGCCGTCGGGTCTCCAGAATCGGCCGGCAATGCCCAGCAGGACCTCGCGCTGTGGAACTGTTGCGAGTTCGAGGAAAGAACCGTATCCGCCGGGTTTCGTATCGGACTGTGGGTTTCTGCCGCGGCCGATCCGATAACCGCGCAGCCGCATCAGTCCTCGAACGATGGAGAGATTTGAAAATTCGGCGTTCTTTAGGGCAGCGTAAGTTTTTTCAACCGAGGCGTGCACGAGGACCGAATGGCAAGAGCTCACTTGATACTGTGGCAGCCATTCGTCGATTGCCATCATTTCGCTAACTCCGCCGTGCGTAGAAAATCGTAGTTTCCTGCTGGATTCAACTTCAGATTCACGACTCGTTTGTTGTGGACGAGAACATTATCGAGATACCAAAGATCGATGTAAGGCAGTTCCTCGGCAAGGATGCGCTGGAGTTCGGCATAGATTGGCTTGCGGACTTTGGGGTCGACTTCGCGGCGGGCCTGGTCGATGAGAGCATTTACTTTAGGATTCGAGTAATAACCGCGATTGGCGCCGTTCGGGGGGAATTTAGCCGAGTGAAAGGCGTATTCGAAGATGTCAGGATCTTCATTGCCCCCGATCCAGCGCAGCCCGTAAAGCTGAAATGCCCCGTGGGTCACATCGGCGAAGAAGGTGGCGAATTCGAAGCTGCGAATGTCGAGCGCGATTCCTACCTCGCGCAACTGCTGCTGCATTACAGCCACCATCAGGCGCGTGTTTTCATCGGTTGAAGTCTTCATCGTGAGGTGGAAGCGCACACCATTCACAGCGGGATAGCCCGCGGCGTCAAGCAACTTTCGAGCCGCGTCGGGATCGTGGTTGTAAAGCGGTACATCGCCGTTGTAAGCCCAACTTTGCGGCGGAAGCACGCTGCGGGCCGGTTGCGCCCCGCCGCGCCACAGATACTCGATCATGGGCCGGCGATCGATAGCATAGGCGACGGCCTGGCGCACTCGCACATCTTGCAGTATTGGATCGCGCAGATTGAATCCCATATAAGCCAGCACGGTTCCCGGAGCACGCTCGACCGCGAGCGATGGATCGCGTTCCAGCGTCACCACGGTATCCGGTGTGAGTGCGTTGATGGCGGCGTCGGCGCTGCCTTTGCGCAGTTCGAGGGCGCGCGTGGTGGCATCGGGAACCACCGCGAAACGCAGGCGGGGCAGCCTGGCCCGCTCGCCCCAGTAATTGTCGTTGCGTTCGAGGATTACCTCCTTGTCGGTTTCGGCTGCGACAAACTTGAATGGTCCGGAGCCGATGGGGTGAGCGGTTACTTCATTTCCACTGCCATAAGGCACGACTCCGACCGCGCCGTCCGACACGTTCCACAGCAAGGTTGCGGAGGGTTCTTTCATGTGAAAGATGACGGTGTAGTCGTCCGGTGCGTCGATGTGATCCACGAAGCGGTACACTGCGGCTTTGGTGCTCCGAACTTGGCCCTGAAGCAGGGAATCGAAGGTCCACTTCACATCGCGCGAGGTGAGCGGGCGTCCGTCATGGAACTTTACGCCGTGATGCAGGTGAAAAACATAGGTTAGCGGATCGGGAATGTCCCAGCGCTCGGCCAGTCCTGGCGCGACATCCAGGTTGTCGCCGCGAAAAAGCAGATCGTCAAAGATCAGATTGTCAATGCGCTCCGACTGTGCGTCGACTCCTATGCGCGGGTCCAGATTTGTGGGGCTCGATTCAATCAGCATCACCAGCGTGTTCGGATCGGCCTTGCCGGAGCAGGAGAGCAGCGAAAGCGTCAAAGCGAGCGTGGCGAGAACTGCGAGGGCAGTATGAATCCACGAAGTCTCGCGCATCAGCGGCAGTCCAGACACATCTGGTGAAGGGTGTTCACGGTTTTCCAGTTGCGGGTGGTGGTGACCACCGCCAACACCCGGTCTAACGGGTTTTTCATCAACCTGCTTTCGGAAACTCCATTCGGCAGATAGAGGTAAATCTCCTTGCCGAGACAGCGGGACTGATCCGGCGCGGTGGTCAGGTCGGCCAACCTCTTCAGAGCGGCCGGCGCTGGGGCCTCGGACAAGAAGGTGACATGGAGCCTTTCCGGGTCGATTTCTCTTTGCTTTGCGAACGGATTACCGGTGATGGTGTTGCCCATTTCGTCGACGGTTCTTGAGATGACAGATACCGAATGGCCGAAGTCGGTGAGGATTCTCTCTTCGATTCTCTTCGACAAGGCGAGCGTGGAACTCTTACCCGTCTTGAACACCACGTTTCCGCTTTGGATGTAGGTCTTCACCTGATCGAGACCCAGCGCTTCGAGGGACGCTCGAAGCTGGTCCATCTTTATGCTTTTGTGACCGCCGACGTTGATTCCGCGAAGCATAGAAATGTAGATCGCCATGAGGTTCCAAGTCTTCGCTTACGAGTCTTCCCTTACAAATCTTCTTCACTTACAAATCGTTTTTCCTTACAAATCTTAAGGATACGAGATTTTACCCAGGACCGCCGCGCGCTTCGCTCCTGTCGCCGAAGGAACATTCGAAGGGCGCCGGTGCCACGTCTCGTGCGCCAGAACGGCAAAGGCCACGGCCTCTTTCGCGGCCGAGGGCACGCCGAATTCGTCAGAGAAGCGCAGCCGCAATCCGAGCGGCGCGAGCTCGCTGGTTAACATCGACACGAGCGTAGAGTTTTTGGCTCCGCCGCCGGAAAGAATCATCTCCTGAAACGCCGGCTTCCGCGTGGAGGGAGAGTTCTTCGCCGCATGCGGCCGCACGGCATCCGCAATCGACCTCGCGGTCAGCGCGGTGGCCGTAGCGACTACATCCTGCTTATGAGAACGTTCGCAGCTTCGCAGAAATTCACTGACAAACTCGCGGCCAAATTCTTCGCGGCCCGCGGTCTTGGGCGGAGCTCTCTTGAAGAAAGTTCGTTGCAAGAATTTCTTGATGACGTTATCCAATACCCTTCCGGAAGCGGCGATTCTGCCGCTGCGGTCGAACGGCTGGCCGAACAGCTTCTCGGTGACAGCGTCGATCACCATGTTGCCTGGGCCGGTATCGAACGCGACTACATCGTTTGCAGACGCGCCGGCGGGGATCGCGGAAAGGTTAGCGATGCCGCCGACGTTTTGCACAATTCTTCCAACGTGGGCATCGCGGAACAGCATGTAGTCGAGAAACGGAACCAGCGGCGCGCCCTTGCCCCCGGCCGCCATATCCGCTGGACGAAAATCCGAGACCACCGGCACGCCCACTCTCGCCGCGACGATCGCGGCCTCGCCCGTCTGCCAGGTCGCGACCAGGTTGCGCCCGAGAAAGCGCTGGGGCTCGCCTTGATGATAGAGCGTTTGTCCGTGGCAGCCGACCAAGTCCGCTTTCACGTGGAACTGGCGCTCGGCGGCCAGTACAGCGTCGGAATAAAGTTCGCCCAGCAGGAAATTCAGCCGCGCCAGATCGGCCACGCTGGCTCGCGAAGCATTCATCGCGGCCAGCACCGCCGCGCGAACTTTCGTCGGATAAGAGTATTCGGCGTGGCCGAGCAATTCGAGATTCGGGCGAGCGAACCTCGTGCGTGCGCGGCTTGAGTCTTCGCCCATGCGCACCAAGGCCACGTTGATACCATCGGCGGACGTCCCGCTCATCACCCCGGCCACGATCATTTCTTTCTTCGTCATGTCCGCGGCCGCCGTGACTTCTCGCGATCATCCTCCGTCTGATCTTCTTCTGCTCGGACCAGAGCTTCCAGGCGTACTTGCTCGCTGAATTCCCACAACTTCCGCGAGAGTTTCACAATCGTTGCCGCGGATGGAAGTTTCGTCTTGCGCAACGTTTTGGCCGATTGTTTCTTGAAGGCTAGTACGCGCCGCACCGATTCCGCCACGCGCTTGGCGAACTGTGGGTCGCGTTCTATCGTCTCTACCAATTCGTCGTAGGCGTCTGCAATGTAGTCCTCACGATGGCAGATCAGGCACAAATCTCCACCGGCTCGAACGAACTCAACGGCGGCGTTTCCCACTGGAGCTGCCGACAAGACTCCACCCATTTCCAGGTCATCCGATACGATCAGGTTGCGGTAGCCAATACGTTTGCGCAGGATGTCCGTGATCCAAACTCTCGAGAGCGACGCGGGGGTCTTATCTTTCGTGACCAGCGGATAAGCCGCATGCGAAGCCATGACCAGCGGCATTTGCGCGCGGAGCATGCGGTAAGGGAGCAGGTCTTCGGCCCAAAGCTTTTCTAGCGGCTTCTTGATTACCGGCAGTTCGTGATGACTATCGAGTGTGCCCTCGCCCAGGCCGGGAAAGTGTTTGCCGCATCCCAGGACGCTTGAAGCGCGCAGCCCGGCGAGAAATTCGCGCGCATAGGCAACGGTTTCGCGCGGGTTCGCCGAGACCGACCGCGAGCTCATCACCTTCCGCGAGGCTTGAAACGCCAGATCGAGCACGGGAGCGAAGTCAATGTTGAATCCCAGGGCGCGGCAGTTTTCTGCAATCACCTGTCCATGCTTGCGGAAGAGTTTGCGGTCGCCGGTAGCGAACACTTCCGCTGCGGAAGGCGCGGGACCGAACACGTCGCGGAAGCGGTCCACGCGTCCGCCTTCGAGGTCGACACAGGTGAACAGCGGCGTGGAAACGCACTTCTGGCAATCCCGCAGTAGTTGCCAGGTTTGATCGGCGGTCTTTATATTCCGCGCGAACAGGATCACTCCCGCCGGCTGGAGCCGCGTGAGCAGGGAAGTGAGGTGCGGCGTCATCTTCGTGCCGTCGAAGCCGACGATCAGGAGCTGACCGATCTGATTCTCGATCTTCACGAAGCGGGGCTCTCTCGATCAGATGGAGGATGCTGATGAATAGCAGAGTCAAGCCATTTCACGATAACAAAGGTCACTATGATCGCAGCCGACGCAGTGAGCACTTCTCCGCCGAGTGCAGCGACACGCTGCAATCCGCGGGACGCGCCAGCGAGCCAAAGGGCGGCGCGAACTGCAGCTTGAGTGCCAGCCATGGCAAAGGCGAGCCTTAACGGCATTGCCCTAAACTGGAAGATGCCAGCGGCGCAGAAGATCGCGATCACGACCAGAGCGAGCGACCGACCTGGGAGCCGGCCGGGTTGTGCGAGCATCAAAATTAGGTTCCAGATCGACAAAATTGCGATGCAAATGACGGCTGCGAGCATGAAGCCGACCTTTGCGGTCATCATTCGATCACTGTTAGTTGCTTGCTCGAACATGGGACTCTTCCTGATGCCGCTTAGTCTGTTGCCATCCTATTCGATCTGCTTCTTCAACTCCGCCAGCAGATTCAGCGCTTCCAGCGGTGTGAGCCGGTTCAAGTCTACTTCGCGCAACTTCTCCAGTACCGGTTGCGACAGGGGCGTGAAGATGGTTAACTGCGTAGGAGGAGGCGTGGCTCCGGGCGAAAGATGCTCCGTCAGCTCGCGCTCCGCCGATTCATGCTCGGCCAGCACCTCGCGCGCCCGCGTGATCACTTCATTCGGTAAGCCTGCCAGCTTGGCGACTTCGATGCCGTAGCTGCGGTCGGCCGCGCCCGGCTCGACCTTTCGCAGAAAAACGATGCCGCCACCGGTTTCTTTCACCGAGACATGATAGTTTTTCACTCCCGAAAGCTGCTCGGCTAATTCCGTCAGCTCGAAGTAGTGCGTGGCAAACAAAGTCTTGGCACGCACCCGGGCGTGCAGATATTCGATGGCGGCCCAGGCAATCGCGAGGCCGTCGTAGGTCGAGGTGCCGCGGCCCACTTCATCCAGCAGGATGAGTGAACGATCGGTCGCAGTATGCAGAATCGCAGCCGTCTCGGTCATCTCGACCATGAAGGTCGAGCGCCCGCGCGCGAGGTTGTCGCTGGCGCCGATTCGAGTGAAGACGCGGTCCACCACGCTGAGCCGCGCCGAACGAGCCGGAACGAACGAGCCCATCTGCGCAAGGATGACGATCAGCGCCGTTTGCCGCAGGTAAGTCGATTTGCCGCCCATGTTCGGCCCCGTCAGCAAAAGAATTGTGTGCGTGGATGCGTTCAGGTAAAGATCGTTGGGCACAAAGCGCTCGCTGCCGCCGGCCAGTTCCTGCTGCTCGATCACGGGATGCCGGCCCTCGACGATCTCGAGATCACCGGCCTCGCCGTGCGGCGTGGGCTGCGGCGCAGCCTTGTCGGTTGAAGCGATGAAATGCGGCCGGCAGTAATTCCGCAGGGCCGCGATGTTGGCCAGCGAACCCAGGACATCTACCTCTGCCAGAGCCAGCGCTGTCTGCCGGATTCGCTTCGCCTCGGACGCGATCGCGGTGCGCAACTCGGTGAACAGACGCCGCTCGATTTCGACAATCTTTTCCTGCGCATCGAGAATTTTGGCTTCGTATTCCTTCAGCTCGGGCGTGGTGAAGCGCTCCGCACCGACCAGAGTTTGCTTGCGTTCATAATCCTGCGGGACAAGGTGCAGATTCGGTTTCGAAACCTCGAGGTAGTAGCCGAAGATGGAGTTGAATTTGACCTTGAGCGATGCAATCCCGGTTCGCCCCCGTTCGCGCTGTTCGATCTGAGCCAACACCTGCTTGCTGTTGCGGGAGAGTTCGCGTAATTCGTCCAAATCGCGATCCACGCCCGGGGCAATCACTCCGCCATCGGCGAAGCTCAGCGGCGGTTCCGGAACAATCGTCTTTTCTATGCGGTCGCGCGGATCGCCTAGTTCGTCGAGCAAAGCGTGCAAAGTCCTGAGCCGCTCTGCCGCTAACCTTCCAAGCGCAGCCTTGATCGCCGGAATCTTGCCAAGCGACGCCGCCAGAGCCAGCACGTCCCGGGGATTCGCCGTCTCCAGCGTGACGCGACTTAAAAGTCGTTCCAGGTCGAGCACGCCGTCGAGTGCGCGGCGCAACTCTTCGCGCGCGATGGTGTTCTTCACGCCCGCTTCCACCGCATCCAGGCGCGCATTGATCTCGGCCAGATCGAGCGAGGGCCGCAGCAACCACGCTCGCAGCAGCCGTTTGCCCATGGGCGTGACCGCGGCGTCGATGGAGCGAAATAGGGTAACGCCCGCATCCGTCCCGGCAAACAGCGGTTCAATCAGCTCCAGATTGCGAACCGTAACCGCATCCAGAACCAGACAGTTCTGCCGCTCGTACCATCCGATGCGGTCGACGTGGTCGAGCGATCCGCGCTGGGTCGAGCGCACGTAGTAGAGAATTGCTCCGGCGGCGGCCGCCGCGGCCGTGCGTCCGGCCAGCCCAAAACCTTCCAAAGATAAAACTCCGAAGTGATTCTCCAGCAGCGGAATCGCATGGTCGGGAGAGAAGATCCAATCGTCGAGAGGAGTTTCGGCGCAGGCGGCCGCAAGCGTCCGAGGCCGAGGCGTTGGTGTCGACTTTGGCTGGGCTGCGAGCGGCGTTTCGCTCGCCCGGCCGGGCAAAGCTCGGCTGGCATCGAACAACGGCGCGGCCGACCCATACAGCAACTCTTTCGGCCGTAGCTGCTCCAGCTCTTCCTGCACCCGCCGCAGGGCGGTCTCCCCGGAAAACTCCGTGGCGCGAAACTCTCCAGTGGAAAGATCCAGCGCGGCAAACCCCACATGGTCTCCAACCTGTGCGAGTGCGGCCAGGAAATTGTTTTCCTCCGACCCCAGCAACGAATCCGCCGCCGTCCCGGGAGTGACCACCCGCGTCACTGCGCGACGAACCAACTTTGTGCCGATCTGCTTCTTGGCCAGGCGGGCATCTTCCATTTGCTCGCAGATGGCCACCTTAAAACCTTTGCGGATAAGCTTCCCAATGTAGCCTTCCGCCGCGTGGTGAGGCACCCCACACATGGGCACCGCGATGCCTTTCTCTTTGTTGCGCGAGGTGAGCGTGATCTGCAGTTCTTTCGACGCCACGATCGCGTCGTCGAAGAAAAGCTCGTAGAAATCCCCCAAGCGGAAAAACAGCAGGGCAGTGGGATGATCTTTCTTGACGGCGGCATATTGCCGCATCAGCGGAGTGGACGGCTCGGTCATTATTTCGGTCGGAAAGCGGGCTTGGCGCGGATTATAACAAAGCGCTCATCTTCATCTCGTTGTGCCGGCCTGAAAGTGCGATTCAGAAATGGCAGTTGACGCAGCTTCTCCCACAATGTTTACCTAATACATGGAACTCCGCAAAGATCCTATCACCCGTTCTTGGGTCATAACGGGAGATGACCCGGCCGAAAGCTCGCCACGCCCTGAAACTGCCTGCCTTTTTTGCCCGGATTCCGCCCAGTCGCTGCAGGTCATCTCCGCAACCCCCAGTTCGAGCGCCTGGTCGGCGCGCTCGGTGGTGCATCCCACGCCGCTGTATCACATTGAAGGCGAGCCCGGGCGCCGCGGCGATGGCATTTACGACCGCATGAGCTCGGTTGGCGCTCATGAAGTTCTGGTCGAGAATCCCAGGCATGACCGCCAGCTCTGGAATGCCAGCGACGATGAGATCGGCCAGTTCCTGCGTCTCGCCGCCGAGCGCATCATGGATCTCAAGCACGACGCGCGCGTCAAGTACGTCAGTCTCTACAAGGACTACGGGCCCAGCGCCGGACAGGAATTCAGCCATCCCACTTCGCAGCTCACCGCAACGATGTTCGTGCCGCGGCGCGTGCTTTACGAATTGCGGGCCGGGCGTGAGTATTTTGTCGCCAAGGAGCGCTGCGTCTTCTGCGACATTCTCGCGCAGGAGGAGCGTCAGGCTTCGCGCGTGATCGAAGCTCGCGGCGATTATGTCGCGCTCGGGCCCTACGCCCCGCGCGTGCCTTACGAAACCTGGATCATGCCCCGCAATCACGAGGCCTCATTCGAGCGCACGGGACTGTCGAAGCCGGGGTTGCGGATCAATCTTGCCGCACTGCTGCGCCGCACCTTGCAGAGAATTCTCACCGTCACGGAAGGTTTCCATCTGGTGCTGCACACCTCGCCCAACAGCTTGCATCCTTCCAAAACTCTCGGCTATTGGAAGACGATTGACGACGACTACCACTGGCACATCGAGATCATGCCCGTGGTCGCGGCCAAGGCGCGTTCGTACACCTTCAAGGAGGTTTATTACTCGCCGGTCAGCTCCGAGACCGCGGTCAAGCAGTTGCGCGAGGCGAAGATTGACGGCTGAGGAGAAGTTCAGCACGAGACCTGGCTCGGAGGTTCTCCCTTGAAACATTCCGTCTGCTTTGTACTTCTTCTCACTACCGCACTCGCGCAGGCTCAATCCTCAACGCGGTTCACTCCGTCGCCGGAGAAACAGAAAGTCCTCTGGCAAAAACTCGAATCCTCCATCCACGATGTCGATCAGCACCTCGATGGCGTGATGGGCGTCGCCATCGAAGACCTCAAAACCGGCGATCAGTTCTTCCTTCACGAAAATGAAGTGTTTGCTCAGGCCAGTTCAATTAAGATTGCAGTTCTCGCCGATCTGTATCTCCAGGCGCAGCAAGGCAAGCTCAAGCTCGCCGACTTCTATACCGTGCAGGCTTCCGATCTCGTCCCCGACAGCGACATCATGGGAGGGCTCACTCCCGGCGTCACCCGCCTCACGCTGCGCGATCTTGCCACGATGATGATCGCAGTCAGTGACAACTCCGCCACCAACGTGTTGATCGACCGCGTCCGCATGGAGAACGTCAATGCCATGCTTGGTTCGCTCGGACTCGCGCACACTCTCCTGCGCCGCAAGATGATGGACCTCGACGCCGCCAAGCAAGGCCGCGAAAACATTTCCACTCCGCGCGAGATGATGACACTGCTCGAATCCATCTACCGTGGGAAGCTGCTCAACCAGGCATCGGCCGACGATTTCTTCACGGTCCTGAGCACGAACAAGGATTCGTGGATCCCCCGCGACTTGCCCGCCGGCGTTAGGATCTCCAACAAGCCGGGAGCACTCGAAGGCGTGCGCAATGACTCCGGCATCGTCTTCGTCGAAGGCCGGCCCTATGTGATTTGCGTGATGACGGCGTTCCTGGCCAACGAACGCGATGGCGAACAAGCCATCAGTAAGATTTCACTCGACGCCTGGCGCATGTTCGATCGTCTCAGTCGCGCCTCGGAATACGGCCGAGTTGTTTCCCCGGGAAACGGCAGCAGATAAGCAGTCCCAATATCGCGGGCGAGACGGGATCCTTCCGAGTCCACTCATTGCGCATTAAGAACGATCTTGCTCTCGAAGCTGCACTTTAGTGCGTGTGTAATAGTTTTGTCGCAGTGTAATAGTTTCGTAATGTGTATCCGAGATCACCGCGAAATTTTCCTTGAGACGGTACGCTCCATACATCAATCATTATGGAAACTCATCCCAACGGAAGTAACGCTCGCGTGCTGTTGAGTTCGGTTTTCGGGCCGTATGCGCAGGACGATGAATTCGGCAGCCGCTCCATCAATCCGATGGAGCTGTATCACAACCAGGTCACCCGCGCGCAAGGCAGCTTCTCGCTGCGCATGTTTCATCGCTCCTGGGGCATCATGATGATCCAGGCAAATATCACTGCGCCGTGCAGCGTGCTGGATTTTCCCACGCGCGAAGCCTTTGCCCGTGAGTTAACCACGAACCACTACGACATCGTGGGGATCTCTTCGATCATCGTGAATGTTCTGAAGGTCCGGGAGATGTGCCGCATGGTGCGCGAACTGTCTCCGGATTCGGTGATCGTGGTGGGCGGACATGTAGCGGCCGTCCCTGACCTGGAAACGATGATCGATGCCGACCACATCGTACGCGGGGAAGGTATTTCCTGGATGCGGCGGTACCTGGGCGAAGACGAGCACGCGCCGATTCACCATCCCGCGATTGTTTCCGGTCTGCAGACCCGCATCATGGGAGTGCGTCTGCCGCAGCGCAAAGGCGGGACGGCCGCGACCATTATTCCGTCGGTCGGCTGCCCCATGGGATGCAATTTCTGTACGACCTCGGCTTTTTTTGGCGGCAAAGGAAAGTTCGTCAACTTTTACGAGACCGGGGATGAACTCTTTGCTGTGATGTGCGGGATTGAAGCAGAACTCAAAGTGCATTCCTTCTTTGTAATGGATGAAAACTTCCTGCTCCACCGCACCCGCGCCATGCGTTTGCTGGAGCTTATGAAGCAGGCCGGCAAGAGTTGGGAGCTTTCGGTTTTCGCTTCCGCGAATGCGATTCGAAAATACACCATGCTGGAACTGGTCGAACTCGGCATTTCCTGGGTGTGGATGGGATTGGAATCTCCCAAGTCCAGCTATGCGAAGCTGCAAGGTGAGGACATTGGGCAACTGACGCGGGAGTTGCGCGAACACGGCATACGAGTGCAGGGCTCGACCATCATCGGACTCGAGCACCACACGCCAGACAACATTGCCGAGGAAATCGAATCGGCGGTCAGCTACCAGACTGACTTCCATCAGTTCATGCTCTACACGCCGGTGCCGGGCACGCCGCTTTACAAGGAAATGGCCGATCAGGGCCGGCTGCTGACCGATGTGGACTTCGCCGATGTCCACGGGCAATACAAGTTCAATTTCCGGCACGGCGCGATCTCCCGCGAAGATTCAAAGAGGTTTCTGGATTGGGCATTCTGGCGCGACTTCGAGCGAAACGGCCCGAGTCTCTATCGGCTGTGCCAGACTATGCTCCTGGGCTGGCAACGCTACAAGAACGATCCCGACCCCCGCGTCCGCGAGCGTTTCACGCGGCAAGTGAAAAAGAGCATTGGCGTTTACAACGCCGCGCTTTGGGTGATGGAGCGCGAATTCAAGTCAGTGAATCCCGGCGTGAGTGAGCAGATCCACGAACTGCGCCGCGAAGTCGAGAAGGAGTTTCCGGTCATCGCCCGGCTCACAGCGGCCGTTCTGGGCCCTATTCTGTTGTGGTCCACGCGCCGAGAAGAGAAGCGGCTGGCGTCAGGACATACCTACGAGCCCCCCACTTTTCTCGAGCGTTGCAATTGGGCCCCAGCTTTGTAGCTGTGGATTGCATCGAGGTGTGCAGGAGTGTGCTCGCGCTCTACGTATTTACGCTCCCGCCACTTTGGCGAGTGGGAGCGGATTCCGCGCCCGCAAGAGTTGTTCTGCTGCCTTGGCCTCGACCGGCTGGGAGAACAGATGTCCCTGCCCAAGTTCACAACCGAGCTGACGGAGGTGGTCGAGCTGCTTGATGGATTCAATGCCCTCCGCAATTACTTTCAATTTCAACTTATGCGCCAGCAGGACAATCAGCTCCACCAGGTCACGAGCAGCGCGGTCGACTAGCATTCCGCCCACCAGGGAACGGCCGATCTTCAGTGTTTGCACCTCCAGTTGCCGCAGCCCGCTCAAAGATGAAATCCCCGTCCCAAAACCATCGAGCACCAGCCCAACGCGCAGGTGCTTAAGCTGCGAGAGGACGTTTGCAGTCACCTTGGCATCGGCAGTCGCCACGCTCTCCGTCATCTCCAGTTGAAGGCGTGACGGATCAAGCCCGGTTTCTCGCAGAGTTGCTTTTAAGTCGGTGACGAAGCGAGGATCGACCAACTGCTTGGCGGAAATGTTCACGCTTATGTTCACCGCCTCCATCGCGGGAATCGCTATGTCCCAGGCCCGCAATTGCTTGCATGCCTCCAAAATGACCCACTGGCCAGTGGCGACCAGCAGTCCCGTGTCTTCCGCCGCTGCCAGGAACTTGTTCGCAGAAATCAAGCCCTGCTCCGGATGTTGCCAGCGCAGCAGCGCCTCAAACCCCGTAATCTGCCTGGTCTCCAGCTGCACGATGGGCTGGTAGAACACGCGGAACTGGCGTTTCTCGAGCGCTTCGCGCAATTCGGCTTCCAACTTCAGGCGGTTGACGGCGTGGGCGTGCATGGCTTCGTCACAGACCTCACAGCGGGATCCTCCCATGGCTTTGGCCCGGCGCATCGCGACGTCGGCATCCTGCAGAACATCTTCCGCCCGCCTGTGCGTGATGGTGCTCAAAGCGATTCCCACACTTGCCGAAGTGTGCACCTCGCGTCCTTCCAACAGGAGAGGCTCGGCCACGGCGGAGAGGATTCGCTTCGCGACTCTCATCGCGCGGCTCGGGCTAGTGACTTCTTCCAGCAGAATGGTGAATTCGTCGCCGCCCATCCGGGACAGAACGGCGTCCATCGCAGGCAGTTCGTCCTGGACTCGAGAGATCGTATCGTCCTGGCGCAAGCAGGCCTCTAGGCGCTGGCCAATATCGACGAGCACCTTATCGCCGACCGCTGGGCCCATGGTGTCGTTGAACACCTTGAAGCCGTCCAGATCGACGAACAAGACGGCGTATTGGCGCTCCGGGCTACGCTGCGCGCGGGCATACAAGTGCCGCAGACGATCCAGGAAGAGACGCCGGTTCGGCAGCCCAGTCAGAGCATCATGAGACGAGTTGTGCTCCAGTTGCTCTTCCGCCTGTTTGCGCTCGGTGATGTCACGATTGACGATGACAAGCTTGGCGACGTCGCCCTTCTCGTCCCGGATGGTGCTGGCGAGCGACTCCAAAACCCGCCAGCTGCCGTCTTTGTGGCGGATGCGGTACTCCAGTCTTTTTCCGATGCCCGTGCTGCGCGCCTCTCGGGCCGCTTCCAGCACCTTGAATCGGTCGTCAAGGTGGATCTGTTCGAACGCAGAGGTTTCCCCGAGTTCCGCCGCGGAATAACCGAGGATTCTTTTGTACGCCGGACTGTTGTATAGGCGATTGCCCTTTATATCCACCAACGCAATCATGTCGGCCGCGTTTTCCGTGACGATCTGAAACAACTCTTCGCGCTGCTTCGACAGGCTACGAGCCCGGTACATGCGGACCTGCTGGTAGACCACCAAGCTGGCCAGTGCGCCGAGAGCTATCCAATTCCATTGCGGCATCATTTGTTGCGAAGGCTCGTCTTCATGCAAGCTATCGGCAATCTGGGCAAGAAAGTTAGCTCCATGATTGCTTTGTCCGAGCCTCGGTAAGGCGTCCTAGCCGCTCGCCGTCAGCCGGTTATCAGCGTCCTGGCCGATGTGGTCCGACTTGGAACGAAGACAAACCACTCACAACCGTTCATAATGTCCGCATGTCTCCGGAGAAGACCGTCCGCCGCCTGAAGACCTACGCCGGTGCTCAGGGATACGTCTACCAGTATTACTTCGTCGGTGAGAGAGCAGCGCTGGCAGACGACGCCGAAGCGTCAGCCACGGAATTCGTCTTCGACGTGACTTCCGATCGCAAGATAACCTACGCGGTGAGTGTCTTTCTGCCGCAAAAATCGCTGGCGGCCTGGGCTAAGGCTCACAATCGTCCGCTCACCGACGCGGAACAGTACGCCGCCGCCAAACTCCGCCTGTTCCGTGCTTTCGACGAACTGGAGGACGTGAAGGCCCATGGCCGCCGCCTGGTGATTGACGCCGCGGGGCTCGAAGAAGCGCTCGCGAGCCTGGGCGTGGAATAGGGCGGTGTGATCCAGATCACATCTACCCGTGACGCTTGCCGTTTCTCCGTTGCCCGTTCTCTGTGCAGAATATAATGCGTGGAAAGGGATGGGGTTCCTGGGGTTGAACAAGTCTCGACGAGCGCAGCGTGTGACCTCGCCTGACTTGCATTAAACTCAGCAGACTCTGATACTTACCTAGCTTATGGCATTGCTTTGGTTGCGCTTCGCGCTGGCTTGTTATTTCATCGGGTTGACCTACGCCTTCTTTGCGCTCACCCGCACCAGCGATCTTTTCAGCCGCATCGCGCTGCACGCCGCCAGCCTGGGGATGGTCTTCCACTTCGTCTCGCTGGTCGAGCTATTCCTCTCCGGCCACGTTGTATGGGCTTCGGTGCATAACGGAGAGTCGCTGCTGGCCTTCTTTTCGATGACGTTTTTCATGATCATCTACGCCATCTACCAGACCACTTCGCCCGGAGTGGTCGTGTTCCCCATTGTGTTTTTTCTGACCTTTGTCGCGGCCTTGGACCAGCAACCGGTTCTGCTGACCTCTTTCGTGCAGCATAAGGGATGGCTGATTGCGCACATCATCCTGATCTTCACTGGATATGCCGCGCTCGTGCTAAGCTTCGGCGCCAGCCTGCTCTACCTGCTGCAGGAGCGTCGCCTGAAAGCCAAGAAACCCAGCAGTCTGATTTCGTTCTTGCCCGCGCTCGAAGTGATTGACCAGATCGGCTACCGCTCACTGCTGCTCGGTTTTCCTTTTATGACGCTCGGTTTGATTACTGGCTCGATCGTGGCCATGTCGACCTATGGGCACATCGATTTTGCCGATCCGAAGATTCTGTTGTCGATTTTGATGTGGGCCGTCTACATGGTCATGGTCGTCACGCGCTGGAATTCGGGATGGCGTGGACGCCGCGCCGCGGTGCTCGCAACATTTGCTTTTGTGGCCGCCATCGTGGCCTGGGCTGCCAACTATTTCTCCACTATTCACAGGTTTGCCGCCTCATGAGATATCAGCTCATCGGCGTGAATCACAAGAGCGCTCCGCTCGAAGTGCGGGAGCGATTGGCGATTCCGGAATCGAAGCTTCCGGATTGCTGCCGCGATCTCACCGCGCATCCCGGCGTGGAAGAGGGCATGATTATTTCCACCTGCAATCGCGTGGAAATGATCACTCACACCAGCAACGGCTCGGCGGACCTGCGCGGCTTTCTGCACGACCACTTTCACCTTACCGCCGCCGAATTGGATGCGCATTTGTATGAGTTCCGCGAGAAAGAGGCGGTACGGCACATCTTCCGTGTGGCTTCGAGCCTGGATTCGATGGTGGTCGGCGAAGCGCAGATTCTGGGGCAAGTGAAAGAGGCCTATGCAACCGCCCGCGCCGTCGGCTCGGTTCGAGGACAGCTCGATCAACTCTTCACTCGCGCCTTTGCCGTCGCCAAACGCGTGCGCAGCGAGACTGCGGTGGGATCGTCTTCGGTTTCCATTGCTTCGGTCGCGGTGGAACTGGCCAAGAAGATTTTCGGTTCTCTGCAGGGCAAGAACGTTTTCATCGTCGGGGCGGGCAAGATGAGCGAACTCGCGGCCCGGCATCTGATGGCGCATGGCTGCGCTTCGATCTTTGTCGCCAATCGCACCTACGAACGCGCCATCGGACTGGCGCAGAGGTTCAACGGTCAGGCCATCAAGTTCGAGGATCTCTACAATTCCTGCGACAAGGCCGATATCGTCATCACCTCGACCGGCGCGCCCCACGCTATTTTTCGCCGCGAGCACGGCGAGCAGTTCCTCGCGCGCCGCAAGAACAAGCCGATGTTCTTCATCGACATTGCCGTGCCCCGCGACGTGTCGCCGGAAATGGCCAAACTCGACGGCATCTTCGCCTACGACATTGATGACCTGCAGCAGGCCGTCAGCAGCCACGTCGCCGACCGCCGCAAGGAAGCGCAACTCGCCGAAGCCATCATCACCAGCGAAGTCGAACGCTTCGAAGCCCGTCTGCACACGCTAGACGTAGTGCCGACGATCGTGAGCTTGCAGGATCACTTGGAAACGATTCGCCAGGCGGAAATCGACCGCGTGCGCGGCCGCATGGGAGCGTTGACACCCGAACAGGAAATGGCTGTGGAAGCACTAACCCGCGGCATCATCAACAAAGTCATGCATACTCCGATCACTACGCTGAAGACCGCGGCGCGTGAGTCAGAGGCAACCACCGTGATCGATGTTGTGCGAAGGCTGTTCAATCTGCACGACAAAGAAAAGGGCCCGGCTTCGCAGCCGAACCGGGAAGCGCCAGGCAAAAAAGAAGTAGAAACGCGCCACTGACAATTTATGACGACCTTGTCGAACAGGCTTGAAAAAAACTGGCGTCGCATTATCGGCGACGAGTTCGACTATGTGGCGATGGAACAGTTCTTGCAGGGAGAGGAAGACGACGAACGCCCCTTCTGTCCCAAGCATGCGGACATTTTCAACGCGCTCAACTTAACGCCACTTGAGAAAGTTAAAGTAGTGATTATCGGTCAGGATCCGTATCACGGCGAGGGGGAGGCGCATGGCCTTTGCTTCTCGGTCCCCAAGGGCATTGACATCCCACGGAGCCTTAGCAATATCTACAACGAGATCGATGACGAGTACTACCCTAAAAAAATGCTGCGCCATGGCGACCTGACGAAGTGGGCGGAGCAGGGGGTATTGCTGCTGAATGCGACGCTGACCGTGCAGGAGGGCAAAGCCGGCTCTCACAAGCGCATAGGCTGGGAGAAATTCACCGACGCCATTGTCCGCGCCGTCAACAAAAAGCCTGAGCCTGTCGTTTTTCTGCTCTGGGGTCGCGACGCACAGGAAGTCTGGGATCGCTGCGCGCAGAAAGAAGGCGCGCCGATCGCCGATCGCAAAAAGCACCTTGTGCTGAAAGCATCGCACCCTTCGCCGTTTTCCGTCGGCCGCGGATTGCGTGATGGCGAAATCCACAGCTTCGTCGGCTGTGGCCATTTTAAAAAAGCCAACGACCACCTGAAAAAACACGGAATTAAACGCATTGTCTGGCAGAAGCTTGGGCAAGGGGCGTAAGGCAGTGGCAGAACCCGTATTACGTTTTGCCGGATTATGTGGAATCATAGGGCGGTCACGCATGCCAATGAGGGAAAGAGACGAGTTGCGCGTCATTAGAAGTTGCTCAAACATCGAATTGCTTTCGATGAATAGCTCGTCGCATGGTACTTTCAAAATGGTTCTCAAGCGTGGTCCAGCACCATTTCAAGGCGGCCTAACCAGCCGCCTTTCGCTTTTGCCCAACATCCTGCCTGGAGTCGCGCATTATGCCTAAACTCCGCATCGGCTCCCGCGGCTCGCAACTTGCCCTCTGGCAATCCAACCACATTTCCGCACTTCTGCGCGCGCGCGGCCACGAAGTCGAGATCGAAATTATCCACACCACCGGCGACAAGATCACCGACGTCGCGCTCGCCATGGTCGGCACCAAGGGCATGTTTACCAAAGAGATTGAAGAAGCTCTCGCCGCCGGCCGCGTCGATCTCGCCGTACATTCGTTGAAAGACCTGCCCACCGAACTGCCTCCAGGATTCGAAATCGCGGCCATCACCGAGCGCCAGGACCCGCGCGATGCTTTCTGCTCCCGTCACTACCCGAGCTTCCAGGAGTTACCGCAAGGCGCGCGCGTGGGCACATCCAGCCTGCGCCGTCAGGCGCAACTCAAGGCCATCCGTCCCGATCTTGATATTCACCCTCTGCGCGGCAACGTCGACACGCGCCTGCGCAAACTCGAACAAGGCGAATACGACGCCATCATCTTGGCTGCATCCGGACTGAAGCGCCTGAGCAAGACGGAACTGATCAAGCAGATCATCCCCGCCGAAATCATGTGTCCCGCCGCGGGACAGGGCGCACTCGGCATCGAAATTCGTTTAGGCGACTCGGCCACGCGCCAGCATCTTGAATTCCTGAACGACCCAGCCGCCCGCGCCGCCACCACCTGCGAACGCGCCCTGCTCAACCGCCTCGGCGGAGGCTGCCAGGTTCCCATCGGGGCGTTCGCAGAAATGCGGAACGGCAGGCTACATCTCGAAGCCATCGTCGCCGACCCCGATGGATCGAAGCTTCTCCGCGAGTCGCGTGACGGCGACTTCAACGATCCCGAACAACTCGGCAACGCCGTCGGCGAGACGTTGCTCAGCCGTGGCGGCGATGAAATTCTCGAAGCTGTCTACGGTCGCGGCCTGGCCGTCCCGCCGCAACCGTGATTTCGGATCGTGGCCGACCATGAAGAGCGGCAGCGTTCTCCTGCAACTTCTTGGCGGCACCAAGAGTTCCCATGCTCTCCGCCGCTGGATCAACCTCTGGCCGCCGTTCTTGGGCGCGGGCATTCGCGTCAAGCGCATTGCGCCCGACATGAAAGCAGTAGACGTCGAAATGAAGCTGCGGTTCTGGAACGCCAACTACGTGGGCACGCACTTCGGCGGATCGCTGTTTGCTATGACCGATGCGTTCTATATGCTCATGCTGATGGCGAACCTGGGCCGCGACTACATTGTCTGGGACAAAGCTGCGACCATTCGCTACCGAAAGCCGGGGAGGGGAACGGTGCGAGCGGAATTTCGCTTGTCCGATAGCCAAATCGACGACATTCGCGAGAAACTGAAGACGTTGCCGAAATACGAGCCAGTCTTTTCGGTGGAAGTCAAAGATGAAGCTGGAGTTGTGGTGGCCCAGATCGAGAAGGTTCTGCACGTGCGAAAGAAATGACTGCAGCGTGTGAGGGTTGCTTCGTCCTGCGGATTGCCGCTCGATAGATCATCGTTCTGTGCATCATAGGAGATCCGAAACATGTACATTCCTGAATTCAACCGGGTTCGTGACCACGCGGACACAATCTCCTTCGTCCAGGCGAATCCGTTCGCGATTCTCGTTTCCGCGGCGGACAGCGGTCCCTTCGCCACTCATATCCCTATTCTCGCGCGGGTGGTTGACAATCAGATGGTGCTGCACGGACACCTCGCTAAGGCAAATCCGCACTGCGGTCTTCTGCAAAGCGATCAGGAGTCTCTGGCAATATTTCATGGCCCTCACGCCTATATTTCCCCCAGACTGTACGAGAGCCGGGAGAGCGTTCCCACCTGGAACTATGCTGCCGTGCACGTGTACGGCCACACTCGCACGGTTACCGACACTGAACGTCTTCTGGAAGAGACACGCGACATCATCCACGCCTTCGATCCGGCCTACTACGAGCAATGGATCAGTCTCAGCGACAAGTTTCGCCAGGGGATGTTGAAACACATCGTTGGCTTTGAGTTGGTCGCGAGCCGAATCGAGGCCAAGTTCAAGATCAGTCAAAACCGTACTAAGGCGGATCAGGCCGCGATCATTATGTCTTTGGCACAGAGTTCGGACTCAGCCGCTGCCGGAATCGCTACTCTGATGGAGAAGCAAGGTCTGGGGGTCTGATTGCGGAGCATGAACCATCGCACGGAAATCGCAAAGGTGCCACGGCTTCCGCTGGCCGGGGTTCGCGTGCTGGTAGGCAGGGCGCGGCATCAGGCCAGTGCGCTTTCCGGCGAACTGCGCAAGCTGGGCGCGACGGTGATCGAGATTCCATTTATTGAAATCCGCACGCCGCGCAGCTTCAAGCCCCTGGATACGGCGCTGCGGGATCTTGACGGCTATGATTGGCTGATCCTGACCAGCGTGAACGGAGTCGAGGCGATGTGGAAGCGGCTGACCAAGCTGCGCCTGACGAAAGCAAGTCTCAAACACCTGCACATTGCCGCGATCGGTCCGGCTACGAAGAAGGCGATCGAGCAGCGCGGCGGCAAAGTGGAGGTTGTTCCCAAAGAGTATGTCGCAGAATCTGTGGTGCGCAGTCTGCGGCGGCGGGTGAGAGGGAAGCGCGTGCTGCTGGTGCGTGCCAAAGTTGCCCGTGACGTGATTCCGCGGGAACTGCGCAAAGCCGGAGCACACGTGGATGTGGTGGAAGCTTACGAAACCGTGGTGCCGCAGTCTTCCCGCACGCGATTGCTTGGCGCGCTCGCGAATCCGCAACGGTCTCCACATGTGGTCACATTTACAAGTTCGTCGACCGTGCGCAACTTTGTGGCTCTGCTCGGCTCAAGCAAGGCGCGCGTCAAGGGGATACGGCTCGCCTCTATTGGGCCCGTTACTTCTTCGACTTTACGCGAGCTTGGCCTGCCGGTGGACATTACAGCCAAAGAATTCACCATCCCCGGATTGGTGGAAGCCATTGCCGCAGCAATGAGCTCGAACCGGAACTAGCTATTCCGTCAGCGAGCAACTGCAATCCGCCGGGGGAACGTGCGCCAGCAGAAAGTCGGCAACACGCTGATAGGCGTCGATCTGATTTTCGACACGCGCGAAGCCGTGCCCTTCGTTTTCATAAATCTTGTAATCCACCGTCCCGCCACGCTTCTTGATGGCGTCCACCACCTGCTGCGTTTCTGATTTCGGGCAGCGCGGATCGTGTCCTCCGGCGAGCAACAGCAACGGCGCTTTGATCTGGTCGATGAAGTTGATGGGAGAACGATCTTCGTATAGCGCTTTGTTCTTCACCACATCGCCCATGGTTGCGAGATCGGACTGCTGCAACACCGGATCTTCGTTTTTAATCTCAGTGAACCAGTTTACAAACGGCACAATGGGTACGCCCGCCGCCCAGACGTCGGGCGCCTTTGTCACCGACATCATGCTGAGATAGCCGCCGTAGCTTCCGCCCATGACAGCGATCTTCTTCGGATCGAGATGGCCGGTCTGCTTGATCCAGTCGACTCCGGCGAGCACATCCTGTAAATCGCCGCCGCCCATGTCGAACAAGTTCGCCTGCTGGAATTCTTTGCCGTATCCCGTCGAACCGCGATAGTTAGGCGCAAGCACCATGTAGCCTTGATTGGCCGCGTATTGCACGAAACGGTTGAACGAATTCATGGTCTGCGAAGTCGGGCCGCCGTGAATGTAAACGATGGCGGCATTTTGTCCGTTGCGCGCCATGTTGAAGGGTACGTACAGAAGCGCGGAGATCGTCCACTTGCCGTCGCGGCTGGGATAGTGAACCAGATAAGGCTCAACCATGTCTTCGGAATGCACTCCGGCGACCAGCGAATGCGTGACTTGATGCGACTTACCTGTGGCGAGTGAGTAAACCCAGAGATCGCCAGGAGCCGTCGGACCATTGTGGTAATAGAGCAGGCGCGAACCGTCTTTGGTGAAGGCGGAATGCCCGCCGGCAGGCTCGTTCACGCCTTTGGGAATCGGCAACAGCGTGGACTTGCCGGTCGCTAGATCGTGTAAGTAGATGTCTTCATTGCCGTCGACATTTGCGCTGAAAGTGATGTGCTTGCCATTGGGTGAGAACTCGCTGCCGCGGATTTCCCATTTATCTTTGGTGAGCCAGGTGATCGGGCCAGGGCGAGGGTCGCCCCTAGTGCCTACCAAAAGACGTCCGATGTTGTCATAGCCGTTCTGTGCATTGGATGTGAACAGTACTGTCTGAGCGTCAAACACACCGAGTGTCGAAATATCATTCGCGAAGTAGCGCTGTTCGCCATCATGCGGCGTAAGCAGCGTGCTCTTTCCTGTCGCCACATCGGCAATGAAAATATTCGAGTCTGTCCCCTTCGCCTGCTCCTGCGTGTAGACGATGTATGCGCCATCCTTCGACCAGATCGGATTCGAGTTTCCCTTGTCCTGCGGCGTGCCGGTGGTGAGGTGCTTCACCTCGCGCATCACGGTGTCGTAGATGTCGATTTCGGAAGCGGCCGACGTTTTCGGTTTCACGAGGTACGCAAGATAGCGCCCGTCGGGCGACCATGTCGGATCGGTTTCGGCGATTTCGCGCGTGCTGGTGAGGTTCAGCACTTTGCCGGTCTTGGGCGAGACCAGAAAAATGTCCCAGAGTTCATCGCCGTCATAGTCGGATTGATAGGCGATCCACTTGCCGTCGGGCGACCACGCAGGCGCGGTCTGGCGCTGGTCGCTGACCGTGAGTTGCACCGGCCATCCGCCTTCGGCGGGCACGAGCCAGAGGTTGTTGCGTCCGCTCATGTTGGAGATGAAGGCGATGCTCTTGCCGTCGGGCGACCACGTGGGCCGGCCGACCTGGCGCGTCATGTAGAGCTTTTCGATGGTCAAGCTGCGCGGCTCGACCTGCGCGTTTGGTTTGGAAGCGATCTGCTTGGGATCGGTAATGGCCTGAGGCGCGGGGAGAGTCTGGGCCACGATGGTCTCAGTGACAACTGTGCTCATGAGTATGACGATAGCAAAGAGAGCGAAGCGGCGCATGGGTTTGATACCTCGGAACGTGAGTCGAAAAAAAAGTCTAGCAGAACCGGCTTGTCATCCTGAGCGGAGAGAGAAGTGCGCAAAGCGCGCTCCTCTTGTAGTCGATGGATCCCTGACACGTTGCCGCTTCCTCCGGACCTTGACAGGAGTTCTCACACGGCGCCCGTGAACGTGTCAGTAAGAATCCCTCGACAAGACAATGGTACAGCACGGGGTAAAGGGATCCTTCGACTGCGCATTTGCGTCGGCTTCGCCGGCGTAAATGCTCCGCTCAGGATGACAACACGGTTGAGAGGCCCAAAAGCCTTATGCTTTCGCGTTCTCGTGCATGTCCACCGTGCTCCAGGTTTTGTCGGCGGCGTGGCAGAGATTTTCCAGGGGGCAATCGACGCACTTGGGCTTGCGCGCGATGCAGAGTTTGCGTCCGTGCCAGATAATCTGGTGAGAAAAGAGAATCCACTTGTCGCGCGGGATGATCCGCATCAGGTCCTGTTCGATTTTCTGCGGGTCGTCGTTCGTCGTGAGTTCGAGGCGGCGCGAGATCCGGTGCACGTGGGTGTCAACGACTACTCCTTCAGGTTTCTTGAACCAGGTGCCCAGCACAACGTTCGCGGTTTTGCGCGCCACACCGGGGAGGGTGAGCAGCCTATCCATGTCGTCGGGAACCTGGCCGCCGAAGTCGGCGACGATCTTCTTCGCGGCTCCCACGACAGATTTGGATTTATTGCGGAAGAAGCCGGTGGAGCGGACGTCCGGTTGAAGCTGCTCAGGGGTGAGAGCGGCGAAAGCCTGGACGGTCGGATATTTGCGGAACAGTTCGGGCGTGACGCGGTTCACGTTCACATCGGTCGATTGTGCGGAAAGGATGGTCGCTACCAGGAGTTCCCACGCGCTGGCATGAGTGAGTGCACAGGTGACTTCAGGATAGAGCTGGTCGAGGCGTTTCAGGATTTCGGAGATGCGCTCTGGGGCCAGGGGATTATAGGCGGAAGTTGTGCTGGCCTTTCGACTGTTGGGCGCTGCCGCCGGGGCTTCGCCCCGGGGACGCGCGGGAGCGCCCGTCCCCACACGGGCATCTTTGGTTATTCGAGTATCTTTGCTTCCGCGCGACTTTTGGGGCGCTGGCTTCGTGGACAGGGGCGCCCGTGCCACACGGTCTTGACGGCCGGTGCGGGCGGGCTGGCGGGGCGTGCGTCCGCGAGGCATGAGGGCAACATCTTAACAGAGACCTCGGTAACCACGCGGGGAATTGACTCGCACCATGCACCCCGGTAGTCTTGAGACAATCTCTCAGCATTCAGGAAGCTATCGTGGCCGTAAGTTCCATCCAACTCGGGCAAGTCTGGCGCAGCGATGCCGATGGCCAGGACTATTTGGTCACCAAGGTCTATCACGAAGTGTTTGCACAATACGCCATGCTGCGGCCGGCTGGCATTACCGCTCCTGACGCGCCAACCGTGCGCATCAAGATAACCAAGACCCCGCAAGGCGCGGCGCTGCCCGGCTACACCTTTACCCAGGACGGCTCGTTCTAGCGCGGCCTTTCCCTCGCAAATTTCCGATACACTTGAGTTCAGTGCCCAGTACCTAGTACCAAAGTGTTTGGTCCGAAAAGTTTTCACTGGGTACTGGCAACTGCTTCTCCCAATGACTGAAAAACTTCTGGCTGTCATCTTCGTGTTCATCAATTCCGTAATCGCCGCGACCGGTTACGGCGGCATCGTGCTGCTGATGGCGATTGAGTCGGCGTGCATCCCGTTGCCCTCGGAATTGATTATGCCGTTTGCCGGCTATCTGGTCTTCCAGGGCACATTCAAGCTGCTATGGGTAGC
>Ga0302319_10001674_pt1 | contig 49195 bp, 43 predicted proteins | sample Bog_T0_2_FD_203319 | JGI IMG/M metagenome (GOLD analysis project Ga0302319, IMG submission 203319) | Peat permafrost microbial communities from Stordalen Mire near Abisko, Sweden - Bog_T0_2 | ecosystem: Environmental > Terrestrial > Soil > Wetlands > Peat | place: Sweden: Abisko, Stordalen Mire... | reverse complement strand
GAAAACGCCGAATGGGACGTCGACGTTTCAGCCTATCGGGATTCAAGCAAAGCCCGAAGGAAAGCCGCAGGGGGTGCAGCCGCTGGCGGCGGTGATCTTCAATGCGAACACGGGAACGGGCCTGACTTCGGCGGGTCTCAATTGCAGTCCGGGGACTGCGCCTTCCACCTGCGCGGAGCCTAGCGGCGCTAGCGGTGGCGGCGTGATCTTCATTACCGCGAACTGGACGGCAGCCTATTCGACAAACGGCGGAGGTTTATTCACTCAAGTGAATCCCACAACGGTCTTCCCCAACGACGCGGTCGGATTCTGCTGCGACCAGGTTGTCCAGTATGTGCCGAGCATCGACCGCTTTATCTGGGTGCTGCAAGGCAATGGCTACCGGATGGCTTCGGCGAGCCCTTCACAGATCAGTAAGAGCGGCGGCATGGCGTGGACGTACTGGAATCTAACGCCCGGCTTGTTCGGGCAGCCCAGCGGGACGGGTTTCGATTATCCCGACGTATCGGTGGGCACGAACAATCTCTACATCAGTTGGGATACCGGATTTCCCAGTTGCCCGACAGGCTGCAATAGTGGGCGTCAGATCGTACGCATACCGCTCAGTCAAATTGCGGCGGGAGGAACGATCAACTTCGACTATACGAAGCCCTCGGATAGCAGTTCCGCATGGGGCAGCCATCTGTCGCAGGATACCGGCAACGAAATTTTCTGGGCCGGGCAAGAACACACCAGTGCGTTGCGAGTTTTCTCCTTAACCGAGGGTTCGAACACTTACTACTGGAGAACGGTGGGAATTTCGAGTTGGTCAAATAGCGGCATTTCTTCCACGGCGCCGGACGGCCACGACTGGTTTAGTTTCGGTTTCCCGGGCACCTCCGTGATTGGCGCGACACGATCCTCCAACGAGGTGTGGTTCGCCTGGACCGCCGGCACGGATAGTAATTTCTCGCAACCGCATGTCGAGATGGTGAGCCTCAACATCAACAATAATTTCAATAAGGATCAGCAAGTGCAGATCTGGAATAACAGTTATGCGTTTGGCTATCCGTCGCTGGCCACTAACGCTTGTACGGGCGAGGTGGGTCTCTCGCTCGATTCCGGCGGCAAGAATAACTACCCGAATCACGTAGTGGGATTTTGGGGAGATTATGTGGTTTATCCAACCACGGGCAGCAATACCAGCTCAAACCGGTTTGGGGATTATGTGACGATTCGGCAAGATAACAGCAACAGCGCGTTTATGGACGCTCTTGGATACGGGCTGACATCGAGCCAGGCGAGCGGCTTGCAAAGCAACGTGCAATACGTCGTATTTGGGCGCTCGTGCGGCGACGGGAAATAGTTTAGCGGCCCGGAATAACGTCGATTTGAAGCTGCGGATTTGTGGCGGGCACGTAGGTTGTGGGAACGCCCAGTTCGGCGCGCACAATATTGCAGCCTTGGGCAATGGCGCTGGCTTTGTAGAAGGCTATGTCGCGATTGCAGCCCTGCCGACCGAAGCCGCAGTCACTCGAAATAATAAGCTTGTCGGCGGGGATGATTTTGAGAGCCTTGCGGATCTCGGCGGCGACATCCTCCGGACGATCGGCTTGCAGGGTGCGATGACTGACCGCGCCGATACAGATTTTCTTCTTAAGGTGGTTCTTGAAAGGTTCGAATAGCTCCAGGTCCTGCTGATTGCGGTCTTTCATTTCGAGAGTCCAGACGTCGCCGCGGCAGCGTTCGAGATAGATCTCGATGGAGTTAGCGTAGCTGGTGTTGTCCATGACTCGCTGCATGTTGGGGTTTCCCCAGCAGGTGTGAATCCACAGTTCGACGTCGTCGAGACCCTGTACCTCGCGATTGAAGGCGTCGATCATGAATTTCACTTCCTCGTGATCCTTGCCGTAGGTGTTGGCCATGAAGTGGAAGGTGGGCTCTTCAATTTGAATGCAGCGGCAGCCGGCAGCACGCAGGGCGAGCAGTTCCTTGTTCATAGCTTCGGCCATATCCCAAATGACTTGGCGCTTGTCGGTGTATTTGGGAGTGTGGATGTCGAGGAACAGAGCCATGACCTGAGAACAGCAGGTGCCGAACTTAACAGGCTTGGATGATTTGCCTTGCGCCAGACGCCAGAGCTTGGGGTAATCCAGCGGACGGTGCTCGATTTTATCGACCACGTGAGGCCAGCGCCAGCCTGTGTAGATTTCGTTGAGCAGCGTGCCGGGCGGATAATGCAGCCACGGAGCGGTAGTTTCTTCGGGCTGAAGGTAATCGCCCTCGAAGCCGGCCCAGCGCTGTAATGGGTAATGATGCCAAGCGCGGCCGGCCATGTCTTCATCAAGGTGGAAGTCGCCGTGAGTGATGATGTCGAGGCCGGCGCGTTCCTGATCGCTAATTACTACAGCGAGCGCATCTTGAAATTTTTCGCGAAAGCGAATGTCAAGCATGCAGGTGTCGAGAGGACGGCCCCACATGCTGACGTCGAACCAGCGGGGGCGCGGGAAAGATCCGGTTACGGTACTTGGGAGTATCAGGTTGGCGGTGGCGGTGAACATGACTTGGTCCTGGAGTGTAGTGTATCGCTCGACTCGATTAGAAAGCTACAGCTTGTTCCGGGCGGACTTTTGATGCCAGTTTGGTTAAGAATAGGTGCGCCCAGCCTTCTTCCAAGGCAGCAGCGAGTTGGTCCCGCAAAAAGGAGGAATTGCGCAGCGCAATACATTGCCGAAGCCGAGCGGCTCATCGAAGACAACCGCCTTGAGGTCGCCCGATCCGCCGCCGCGTAGCAATTTGCAACTCCTGATATCATTCACTCAAGACATGTCATTGCGTTTTTTCGCTCTGGTTTGCTTTTCGGCAGGCTTTCTTAGAGCCCAAACTGCGCCCCAAATAATCGATTACGACCTGCAAATTCATCCGATCTTCGCGGCGAAATGTTTCGCGTGCCATAGCCAGGAGAAACGTTCCGGCGGACTCTCGCTGTACACCTATGAAGACGTTTTAAATGGCGGGCGCAATGGCGGGACTGTGCGTCCGGGCAAGAGCGCCGATAGCCTGCTGATGCTCCGTGTTACGGGCGAGACCCAGCCACGCATGCCCTTGGTGGGAACGCCGCTGAGCGACGCGGAGATTGCTTTGGTCCGTGCCTGGATTGACCAAGGCGCGCGCCGCACTCCGACGTCGGCTGCCGCCAAAGCCAAATGGGAAGCGCCATTAACTTTACAGAAGCCGGCGATTCCGGAAATTGTGTGGCCGAAGTGGTCGAGCCCGCTCGATAGATTTACGGCGGTTTATCTCAAGGCCAACGGAATCGCTGAGCCGGCCGCGGTTTCCGATCGCGTTTTTGCGCGACGCGTGTATTTGGACGTGTGGGGACTGCTGCCAGCGCCTGATGAACTGCGGTCATTCATTAAAGACCGCTCACCCAATAAGCGCCAAAAGCTGGTAGCCAAGTTATTGGCGGATTCGGGAAAATATTCGGAAAACTGGATTTCTTTCTGGAACGACTTGTTGCGTAACGATGAGGGCGTCAATTATCACAATGAAACCGCGTCGCGCAAGAGTATCTCGAACTGGTTACTGACCGCGCTCGAAAACAATCTGCCATACGATCAGTTCGTTTACAAGCTGCTGAATCCGCAAGCGCCTACCGATCCTTCCGGATTTTTGATTGGCGTGAACTGGCGCGGCACGGTGAGCGCCAGCCAGACCCCTGCCATGCAAGCGGCGCAAAACACCGCGCAGATTTTCCTGGGCATCAATCTGAAGTGCAATTCCTGCCACGACAGTTTTATCAGCAAGTGGAAGTTGAAAGACGCATATAGCCTGGCCGGATATTTTTCAACCGAAGAGAAGCTGCAACTTTTCCGCTGCGATGTGGCGCAAGATCAGTTCGCAACGCCGGCATTCCTCTACCCCACGTTAAATCGGACTCCCGCCAGCGGTTCCGTCGCGGACCGTCGCTCAGCGGCAGCGGCGATTTTCACTGATCCGCGCAACGGAAGGCTATCGCGCACTCTCGTCAACCGGCTATGGCAACGGTTGCTGGGACGCGGGTTGGTAGAAAATCCCGATGAAATGGATGGCGAGCCATGGAGTCCGGAATTGCTTGACTGGCTGGCCAGTGATTTCCTTGAAAACGGATACGATGTGAAGCATTTGATGGCTGAGATTCTTTCTTCGCGCACTTATCAAATGGCCAGCGTGCCTTCGCAAAGCGACGCGTCGAAGCATTATGTGTTTCGCGGGCCGGAAGTGCGGCGGATCACGGCCGAAGAATTTGCCGATGCCATCGGTTCCATAACGGGTGAGTGGCATGTGTATCAACCACCCGATCCGGAGCCTGATCCGAAAGCCCCAAAACCAAAACCAGGCGATCCTCCCGTCTTCATTGCTCCTAAGCCTGGCGAATATACGCGCGAATGGCGGGTGGCATCGAGTTCGCTCACACGCGCGTTGGGGCGGCCCATTCGCGATCAGGTGTATTCCGTCCGCGACAATCAACCCACCACGTTGCAGGCGCTGGAGCTGGTCAACGGCGAGCCTTTGACGCATTGGTTGAATCGCGGCGCGCGCAAAATGCTGGGCGAACTGCCTCCGGAACCCTGTTCGATCTTCGACCGGCCGATGACATCGAAGTGGCCGGCACCGTTTGAAGTCGATATTTCGCAAGCGAAGAAGTTGTGGCTTCTAGTGGCGGATGAAGGCTCTTATTCGCCCGAAAAAGTGGAGGCGCTGTGGGCCGGGGTCGAACTGGTTGGTCCTGAGAAAGTCACTCCACTTTCCTCGCTAAAGCCTTTGGACGAAAGCGGCTTGCGTGTTTCTTCCAACCCAATAGAATTCGCCGGCGCAAATGGCTTTGGAGTGAGGGTGAAAACGCCATCGCGGCTCGTCTATGACATCAGCGGGCAGGGCTACACCAGGCTGCGCGGCCTGGTAGCCATCGAGAACAAAGAGATCACCAGCGACATCAGCCCCGATATAAGGTTTTTTATTTTTCAAACCGAGCCGAATATGGAGCGCTTAACTCCGGTGCTACCCGACTTACCGGCGTCTGCTCCGAAGCCTTTCAAAGAACCGCGCAAAGCGGTGGACGGGCTGTTTTGGTACGCACTCGGCCGCGCTCCTTCGCCGGCTGAGAGGCAAACCGCGATTGAAGTTTTGCGCGATGCCGAGGATAAGAACCGCATTTCGTCCGATGGCTTAGCAGATCTGCTATGGGCAGTCATGATGAAGCCGGAGTTTCAACTGATTTACTAACTGAGCTAACTATGATGAACCGGGAAGAGAAGTCAATTCACGCGCGCCTGAGCCGCCGCGGTTTCATGGGGACCACGGCGGGCGCAACTTTGGCCGCATTGGCCGGGAGCGAACCGCAATTGCTGCGCGGTGCAACGGCCCCGCAGCCGACTGCCGATACGATTATTGTGATCTGGATGGCGGGGGGCATGGCGCAGACGGAAACTTGGGATCCCAAACGTTACACGCCCTTTGAGCCGGGCGTGCGCACCGAGCGCGTGCTCAGCACCTTCCCCAGCATCGACACAGCCGTCGATAACATCAAAATTTCGCAAGGTCTGGAGCGCGTGGCCAAGGTGATGGACCGTGCTACGCTGATTCGCAGCTTCCAGGCGGCGGATCTCGGTTTCATTCTCCATTCGCGCCATCAATATCACTGGCATACGGGCTATGTTCCGCCGCAGCCGATGGCAGTGCCGCATTTGGGTGCGGTTGTGTCGAAACTTTTGGGCCCCCGCAATCCCACCGTGCCGCCTTTCATCGCGATTGGGCAAAATCTGGAAATTGGCGCGGAGAGCGCGGCGCTGAAATCGTTTCATACCGCCGGATTTCTGGGCACCGAGTATGGCCCGTTTCTGATTGCCGATCCAGCCGATGCCACGGCGGCGGTAAAGCCTCCGGCGGAACTGGGCGACGCCCGTTTCCACAGCCGGCGCAAGCTTTACGAGAAGCTGCTGGCGGATGAACCCGTCAATCAGTATGGAAGTGATTTTCAGCGTCAGTCGCTGATGCGTTCCATGGATGCGGCCGACCGCTTGTTGACTTCTCCCTCGGCGAAAGCCTTCGATCTCTCGCTCGAGCCTAAGGACAGTTTCGATGTGTATAACAACGGCCGCTTCGGCCAGGCTTGTTTGCTCGCTCGACGCCTGGTGGAAGCGGGCGCGCGTTATATAGAAGTCACCACTGAATACATTCCTTTCCGCTATTGGGACTCGCATGAAAGCGGTCATGAGCGGGCGGAGACGATGAAGCGCCAGATTGATGCGCCGGTCGCGCAGCTCGTTCTCGATTTGGAAGAACGCGGCTTGTTGAACCGCACCTTGGTAGTGCTTGCCAGCGAGTTTGGGCGCGATGCAATTACCGAGGGAAAAGTTGGTAAGGAAGTAAAGGATCAATCGCAAACTCCCGATGTCATGACCCTTCCCAAACACTATGGCATGCACCGCCACTTTACGGCAGCGGGTTCGGTTGTGATGTTTGGCGGTGGTGTCAAAAAGGGCTTCGTCTATGGAAAAACGGCGGACGAACGGCCTTGCACTACTATCGAAAACCCCGTGCCGATGGAAAATCTTCACGCCTCGATCTACCATGCTTTAGGGATACCGCCCGATCATGCATTCGTATTTGAAAAGCGCCCGGTTTACGTAACGAAAGACGCCAAAGGCAAAGTGATCGACGAGTTGTTTGCGTAGCCCAAGATTTCGCGCTCCTGCGATAATCTAAGGCTTCATGCATAAATCCATCCGGCTGACCATCCTGGCCGCCGCTTCAATTTGTCTTTACGCAGAATCGACCCTGCCTTTAATGCCGCTGCCGAAAGAAGTGACGACGCAAAGCGGAATCGTTTCCATCACGAGCGGCTTTAGCGTCACAGTTTCCGGACCGGGCGCTGACGATGCGCGCGTGCGAAATGCTATACCGCGCCTGCTGGCTCGTTTGACGCGGCAAACCGGAATTCCTATTCCGCTCATGGCTCCAGTGGCAGAGAACGATGCAGCGCTGCTCATAACGGTGGCCGAACCTGGGCATAGTGGTCCTCAGAAGTTGGGGGACAACGAGCGCTATTCCTTGACTGTCGAAGGCAAACAAATCAAGCTCGCCGCCGATACCCCGCTCGGCGTTTTGCGCGGAATGGAGACGTTGTTGCAACTGGTGCAACAGACGCCGACTTCGGCGAGTGCAACGCCGGGATTCTCCGTGCCTAACGTGGTGATTCACGACGAGCCGCGTTTCCCATGGCGCGGACTCTCGTTCGACGTTTCGCGCCACTTCATGCCGATAGCGGTTGTCAAGCGGACGCTCGATGGATTGGCTGCGGTGAAGCTGAACGTTCTGCACTGGCATCTTTCCGATGACGAAGGGATTCGCGTCGAGAGCAAAACATTTCCCAAGCTGCAGGAACTTGGCTCCGACGGCCTGTACTACACGCAGGATGAGATCCGCGACGTCATTGCGTACGCCGCCGATCGAGGCATTCGCGTGGTGCCGGAGTTCGACATGCCGGGCCACTCGACTAGTTTTTTGGCGGCCTATCCGGAATTGGGCACCGGCCCCGGGCCGTTTCAAGTTGTACATGCGCATGAGCCGGAACCGACGTTTGTGATGGATCCGACGAAAGAATCGACTTACGAATTCCTCGACTCCTTCATTGGCGAGATGACTTCGCTCTTCCCTGACGAATACTTTCATATCGGCGGCGACGAGGTGAGCCCCAAGAAGTGGCTGAACGATCCCAACATTCGCGCCTTTATGGCCGAACACAAACTTGCTAATGGAGCCGCGCTGCAAGCGTACTTCAGCAAGCGCGTGCTGGATATCGTGATCAAACATGGCAAGCACCCCGTCGGCTGGGATGAGATTTTGAACCGAGATCTGCCAAAGACCGCGGTTATTCAATCCTGGCGCGGGCAGCAATCGTTATGGAGCGCGGCGAAGGACGGCTACCAGGGAATTTTATCCGCCGGTCTCTATCTGGATCTTTCTTATCCCGCTTCGTATCACTACTCCATCGATCCCATGAAGGCGCCTGCTTCGCCGAACGGCGGACCGGTGGGCAAGGGGTTGCCGCCTGGAACGCCGGCCGATCTAACTCCAGAGCAAGCGAAACTGATCTTGGGTGCGGAAGGAACCATGTGGGAAGAACTCGCCTCGCCGGAAATGATCGATGCCCGGCTGTGGCCGCGGTTGGCGGCGATGGCGGAGAGATTCTGGTCGCCTGAGACGACGACGGATGTCGCCTCCATGTATCAGCGTCTGCACGCGACCAGCGAATGGCTAGAATGGTTGGGCCTCAACCATATTTCTAATCCTGAGTTGATGCGTATGCGTTTAGCCGGACCGTATCCGCAAGCGCCTCTAGATATCTTGGCTTCACTTGTCGAGCCCACGAAGGGATACAGCAGGCATGCCGAGCGGTACGGGATTTTTTCGACGCTCAACAGGCTCGAATTCACTGTTCCTTCTGAAAGCGATGTGGCGCGCGAGTTCCGTAACGCTGTTGACGCGTATTTAGCGATGCCGAAAAACCAACGCGACGGGGCGCGACTCCGGGCCCATTTGGCGCATTGGGCGCAAGCCGTCAAAGATGTACAGCCTATGTTGGAAAACGAATCGGTGTTGAGGCAAGAATTACCTTTGGCGGGAGCGGTGGCGGAACTTTGTCGAACCGGCGAAGAGGCACTTACTTATCTGGATGGAACGAGCCCTGCACCCGGGGATTGGAAGAAACAGGCGAACGCCAAGATTAAGCCGATTGTCAACCAACGGTTCGGCGATTTACTGATCCAGATTGGCCCTGGCGTTCAAAAGCTGGTTGACGCTGTGAGCAATTAGCCGCTTTATATCGGCAATAAGCTCAGGGCTGCTTCGATTTCCGCGCGAGTATGGGCATCGCCATTTCGCCGCGTCGCCTCAATGCCTTTCTCATAGACCGTACGAGCTTCGTCGACCTCGCCGAGTTTTTCCAATGTTTGGCCACAATGGTAGTAAGCGGCTGAATAGTTTGCGTCGTGCGAAATCAAGTGTTGAAACTCCGTAACCGCGAGCGGGAGGTCTCCGGCTTTGGCGAACTCCATGGCCAAGCCGTACCGCGCGAAAGTGTTGGCGGGCTCTTGCGCCACCATCTGTTTGAGAATTTCCAGCCGGTTCGTAGCCACGAACTCTATTTTGACATTCGGCTTAGGATGCGTATTCGCGGACTTGCCGGGCAGCGCTTTCCACCGCACCCGCGGCTTTGGCTGTGGTGACTCTGGCCGCCTTGGCGGCAGCATCAAAGTGTTGGCTGGCGGAGCCGGCAACTTCGGCGAAAGTATCGGCCGCGTTGCCCACTGCTTCGCGTCCGCGACGGAGCGCTCGATCAGCCAAGCTGAGCGACCAATTGGCGCAGGCGGGAACCACCAGCGCCACGCCGACGGCGGCCAAGCCACAGCCGAGGCCGATGAATAATGCTCCAAGCAAACCTTGGTTTGAATTGTGCTTCATTTTGATCTAAACCTTCCTCGACCCGCAGCCGAGGCCTATGCCTTCGGATAATGGACGCGGTTATATTGGAAAAGTGTTTCCTAGTAGTAGAACCAGAAATCTCACCTTCCCGTATTGTCAGGAACAATTTTCGTGCTAAGCTCAGAGAACTGTAACCTTAGTTCCGTGTTTTTTTGGCGCTATGTTTAGAAGCGATCTCAGTTGAGGAATCTTATTTAGTGGGTCCAAATCATCCAAGAAACTATTTGGGTCTCTCCTCTCTAAGGATCGCCGGCAGGCGGCTGCGCAATTTCGCCGCTGCGGTTTCGGCGCCTGCTGTTGAATCCACCAACTGGCGAAAAAAGCGTTTGCTGGTGCTGGGCTACCACGGCATATCGCTCGATGACGAAGATCTTTGGGATGGCCTTATCTACATGCCGCCCGAGATGTTTCGCCGCCGTTTAGCCATTCTGCGTGACGCGAATTACAATGTACTTCCGCTGGCTGGCGCCTTGAAAATGCTTCAGGACGGAACTCTTCCGCCGCGTGCGCTCACCCTGGTTTTCGACGATGGTTTTCATGATTTCGCCAGTGTCGCCGCGCCGATCTTGAGCGAATTTGGCTATCCGGCTACCGTGTACTTGAGCAGCTATTACTCGATGTTTAATCGCCCGATTTTTGATATCATGCTGCGTTATCTTCTGTGGAAGGGATCGAACCGCGGTATCAGCCTAGCGGAAGTTTTGCCGAAGCAGACGCTGCTTGACGAGCAAGGTCAAGTGGAAGTCTGCGATGCCGTGCGCAAATATGCGTTCGAGAATCAGATGAGCGGCCACGATAAAGATTCGCTGCTCAGCCGGATTGCAAAGGCGATCGATATCGATTACGAGTCGTTATGCCGCAAACGACTGTTGCAAACCATGAACGCGGAGGAAGTCCGTGCCATGAAGGCGCGGGGTTACGAGATTCAGCTGCATACTCACCGGCACCGGGTATCGCGGAGACGTGAATTGTTTGAGCGCGAGATTGACCAGAACAGGGAGTGGATTCAACAAACGGCCGGCGGCGAAATGCCGGTGCACTTCAGTTTCCCCGGCGGGGTTTGGGAGCCGGTGGAGCGGGAATGGCTGATTCAACTTGGCATCGAAACGGCCATGACCTGCATGCCGGCGTTGGCGGACGAGCGATTCGATAAATTGCTGTTGCCGCGTTTTGTCGACAATTCCCACATCAGTGAGCGCACGTTTCGCGCCTGGGTGGCCGGGAGCATGTCTTTCTTTCCAGTCGGCAGGGGCACAACGACAACAGGTCAGATTCTCGAAGACACCATTCAGGTTAGCGAAGCAGGAAGCAATATCCCGGCATCCTTGGTCTAAAGGGCTCGTTCCAGGGTTTGTGTTAATTCACTTGAAGTTAATAGCAATGGATTCCCCTTCATGCTGCTCGAAGCGGCGGCTTTTTCGACAATTGCGGGGATTTGTGCTGCCGCTAAACCATGGGTGCGAAGCGAGCGGACGTTTAACGCGCTGCACAAACTAACCAGCGCTTCCACGGCAGCTTCGGGCTCCGCTTGATTGTCCTGCGTCAACAGCGCCGCGATTTTTGCATATCGTTCCAGGGCAGGATGGCTAGGCGCTCGCTCGCGGAGGGCGCGAATATTTGTCGCCACGCCGTGCGGCAACACGGCGGCGCACAGCGCCCCGTGCGGTGCTTCTAATAACCCGCCCAAAGGTCCCGCGAAGCCGTGGATGACGCCCAGTCCGGCATTGGCCAACGCCAAGCCGCTCAGCAGACTGGCGAAAGACATGTCTGTGCGGGCTGCGAGACTCGCGCCATTTTCATAAGCGGCGGGCAGCGCTTTGACCGCACGCGCCAAGCCATCCAAGCAAAAAATATCCGTTAGCGCATTGGCACGGCTCGAAACATAGGACTCGATGAGTTGTGTAACGGTGTCGAGTCCTGTTGCCGCGGTGATGGCTTGGGGAACTGCTAGCGTCAACTCGGGATCAATAAGCGCAAGCCGGGCCAACATCAGCGGACTGCGAATGCTGGCTTTCACCAGGCGTTCGGGCGAACCGAGCACGGCGTTGCGGGTTACCTCCGCTCCGGTGCCTGCGGTGGTAGGGATGGCGATGAAAGGCAACGGCGGATTCTCGAGCGCCTTGGCATGCCCAATGACTTCCAGGTAATCAAGCGGTTCTCCCGAATTGGGGGCGACTGCCGCGATAGCTTTAGCCGCATCCATGGCGCTGCCGCCACCAAAGCCGACGACGAAATTGGCATAGCGAGCGGCTTGTGCGCCTTCGCGGACGAAGTCGATAGTTGGCTCGCCCGGCACACCGATGTAGCGGCACGCGACGCCGAGTGCTTCGAGAGCCGCAAGATGTTGTTTTGCTCGATCAGGATTCGCGCCGGTTACCACCAAGGCATGATTGCCGAAAGCGGCTGCCAGGGGCGGAATCTCTTGAATTGCTCCCGCGCCGAAAACAATGCGATTCGCAGTGGCAAATTCCAAGTGCATCAAAAGGCCTCATCGCTGGGAAAGAGGTTCGAGAACTGGGTGCTTGATCGCGCTTCGGCCATCATCTCGCCAACGGTGTCGCGCCACTTCGCATAGTGAGCGGTAGCTTTATGCTGCGCCGCTGCCTCAGTCGTGCGGTAGATCTCATTTAGAACGAAGCGTTCAGGATTCGCTTTATCCTGCAAAACGTCAAAACGCGCGACGCCGGGCTCCAGCAAGCTCAGACGTGCGTTTTCGAGCGTCGCCTCAACGAATTCATCGATGCAGGCGGATTTGACGCGCACGCTGACGTGAACGATAAGCATATTCGTTCGCCAGTGTATCTAACTACCTGCTAGCGGCCAGTTAGTTATACTGAACTTTCAAACTACTGCGCTACCAGCGTTAGAAATTCCGGAGTTTAACTTTTCATGCAGCTTTCCGAAGGAAAAATCAAGCACCTTAATGCCTTGTCTAATAAGAAAGGCGTGATTGCGGCAGCGGCGATGGACCAGCGCGGCAGCTTGCGCAAATCGATCGCCTCCGCCAAAGGCGTACCCCAGGAGCAAATATCCGACGACATGATGGCGGAGTTCAAAGTGGCGGTTTCGCGCGTGTTAACGCCGTATGCCAGCGCTATCCTGCTCGATCCCGAATTCGGCTTGCCTGCCGCCAAGGCGCGTGCCGCGAACGCCGGATTGTTGTTGGCGTATGAAGAAAGCGGCTACGACAACACCAAACCCGGCCGCCTGCCCGATCTTTTGCCGCACCTCTCAGTGAAGCGCATCAAAGAGATGGGCGCAGACGCGGTGAAAATTTTGATCTACTATTCGCCCTTCGACAAGCCGGATGTGAACGATATCAAGCACGCCTTCATTGAACGAATTGGCGCCGAGTGCGAATTTTACGACATTCCCTTCTTCCTCGAATTTGTGGGCTACGATCCAGCGGGCGCCGATGAAAAAGGCCTGGAATACGCCAAGAAGAAGCCGTCCATTGTGATTGGCGCGATGGAAGAGTTCGGCAAGCCGCAGTACCACGTGGATATGTTAAAGGTGGAAGTGCCCACCAATTCAGAATTCGTGGAAGGCAGCAGCGTTTTCAAGGGGCAAGTCGCGCAAACTTACAAAGAGGCGCTCGACCTTTACCGTAAGGCCGCCGACGTGGCGCAGAAGCCATTCATTTATTTGAGTGCCGGCGTAAGCAACGCGGTGTTTGTGGAGAATTTGAATCTCGCGGCGGAAGCGGGCACTGCTTATTCGGGCGTCTTGTGTGGACGCGCCACATGGAAAGATGGCATTCCGGTTTACGGCAAACACGGGGTCAAAGCGTTGGAAGACTGGCTCGGCGACGAAGGGCTTAAAAACATCAACGCAGTGAACGAGGCTATCAAGCCCGCCAAGCCATGGCAGGCGAAAGCCGGGCTGCCACTCCCCGTATAAGAAAACGAACGAATGAACTTTGCTGCTATTCCTGAAGCGATCGAAGACTTCCGGCAAGGCAAAGTGCTTGTCGTGGTGGACGATGAGGACCGCGAAAACGAAGGCGATCTCACCATTGCCGCCGAAAAGATCACGCCGGAAGCCATCAATTTTATGGCGACGCATGGGCGTGGTTTGATATGCCTGTCGCTGGACGCGGATACCTGCGCGCGGCTCGATTTGCAGCCGATGTCTCCGGTAAATACCGCGCGTTTTGGCACGGCGTTCTGTGAGGCCATTGATGCCGCCGAAGGGGTGTCTACCGGCATTTCGGCTTATGACCGCGCGCACACCATCAAGGTAGCCATAGATCCCAAGACAAGGCCGCAAGATCTGGCTCGTCCGGGCCATGTGTTTCCCTTGCGTGCGCGCCCCGGCGGCGTGTTGGTGCGCTCAGGGCAGACCGAAGCCGCGGTCGATCTGGCTCGTTTGGCCGGCCTATCGCCGGGCGGCGTGATCTGCGAAATCATGAACGAAGACGGCACCATGTCGCGCGTGCCGCAACTGCTCGAGTTTTGCCGGCGCTACGGGTTGAAGATGATCTCGGTGGCCGATCTGATTCGCTACCGCCTGCAGACCGAAAAGTTCATTCAGCGCGATGCCGCCGGCCGTTTGAAAACGCCGCAAGGCGAATTCGATGCAATCCGTTATATAAGCCGTTTGGACAGCGAGGCGCATCTGGCTCTGGTGCACGGAAACATCAAGGGCAAGAGCGATGTGCTGGTGCGCGTGCATTCGCATTGTGTCTACGGAGACGTGTTTGCGTCGGCCGAATGCGATTGTCACCAGTTGATTCCAGCCGCACTGGCGGCGATTGCCGACGCCGAGTGCGGCGTGTTTATTTACTTGCATCAGACGGGATCCGGATTGCACACAGCTTGGCGCGAAGGCAAACATGAATTGATCGGCCATGGGCGCGGTCAATCGAGTTTCATCCCATCGGAAGGTCATCAACCGCTGCAGCATGAATCGGGAGTTGGCGCCCAGATTTTGTCCGATTTAGGGCTGAACTCGATTCGTTTGTTGACCAATCACCCGCGCAAGGTGGTGGGGCTGGAAGGGTTTGGCATTCAGATCACCGACCAAGTCCCGTTTGCCGTGAGAGCCGAAGTGGCCGAGATGGAACTGAAGCATACGCGATAACCGCTCACTCCCATTCGCCGTAAATGCGCGCTACCAGATCGTCTAAAGCGCGCTCGGGGTCGGCGGCTAAGAGGACTTCGCGATTGAAGGCGGTGAATAGCGGCAAGGCGAAGGGGGAAGGGCGGGGGAGATCATAAATTTCAATGGGCTCGCCATAGATTCGCTGCGCTTCGGCGTAGGCTCGAGGTGCATCGCATTGGTCTTCGAGCACTTCGCGGACAGCCTCACGAACCAGCGGATGGCCGGGTTCGTGCTCCAGCAGGGTCTTGTACAGCAAGCTGCCATTCCAAGTGGCCGTCCGCGCCGGCACATCGCCTTTGGGAGTGCGCCTTGGCAGAAGTTGGCCAATCTCGGCAATGCGCCGGAAGCTGGCGCCCAGCGTCTCGGTAGTCGAGAGAGTAGCGCGCAGGTCTTGCAGCCAGTGCGCGGGGTTAAACGCTTGGTGCAAGGTTTCGATGTTCAGCTCAACGCGGCTGTCGAGTGCGAGGAGAAAGCTGTGGTCGTCAAAATTCGCCACTACGCTTTGTCCTTTGGCGATCCGCGCGGCAGCGACCCACGCAAGGGAACGGTTCACAGCGCGGCCGCCCACTACATGAACCAGCAGCAGCACGCTGCGTCCATGAGTGACGCGCTCGGCGAGCACGGGTGAATCTGTCGGTACAGGCAGCGCGTTCACGTGATGACCGATAAACTGCGCAATGCGAGTTGCCACGTTGGCGCTGACATGGTATTCGTCTTTTAGCATCCGCACGCAAGCTTCAGCCGAGCCGCTTTGCCAAGCACCGCGCAACTGGCGGCGCAGGCGGAGTTCTTCGTTGGCGAGTTGCGTGGTCAGAGCCATTTTGTTGCCCATCCAACGCGGAGTCTTGACATGTTCGCCCTGCGCCGGTTCCACAACGGCAGTGTTTTGATGAATGTGTTTCACCCGCATGGGCTTGCCGCCGATAATGAAAGCCTCGTTGGGTTGCAGTGAGGCAATGAAAGATTCCTCCACCGCGCCCAGCCAGCGATGGCGTGAGGAAATAATCTTCATCTCGACGTCGGAGCTGATCACTCCGAGGTTCATGTAATAATTGCGCGCGGTCTTTCCCTTGGCGACGTGAAAGCGCTTGTTTTTGAGGACGATTTTGCCGTAGGTCCCGTAGGGGCCGAGTACTTTGCCTTGCCCGGCCAGATAGCGCAGAACATCGTCGAAGTCTTCTCGCGGCAGATCGAGATACGGACCGGCGCGTTTGATGAGGGCAAACGCTTCGTCGCAGTCCCACCCTTGCTCGATGCTCATTCCCAATAACACTTGAGCGAGCACATCTAGCGGCGCGGAAGGAATGCGCAGTGCATCCAGATGGCCGGCGCGTGCGGCTTCGCGTAACGCCACGCATTCGACCAGATCCGGCAGACTCAAGGGCACGAGTGCCCCCTGCGCCACGCCGTCTATGCGGTGGCCGCTGCGGCCCAGGCGTTGCAAAGCGCGGCTCACCCCGCGCGGCGTACCAATGAGCAACACTTGATCGACACTCGAAAAGTCCACTCCCATTTCCAAGCTGCTGGACGCCACCACGGCGCGCCATTCACCGGCCTTCAGGCCGTCTTCAATGAGCAGCCGGCGTTCGCGGTCGACAGAACCGTGATGCACCGCGATCTTCTCTTCCAGTTCCGGAAGGAGTACGCCCAAAGCGAGAGCTAAGCGCTCCACGCCCGAGCGGGTGGTGAGAAAGATCAAGCTACAGCGGGCTTTTTCCACCAAGCGCGCGACTGTGGGCGCGATACGGAAAGGGTTATAGCCCGCGGCCGGAAGCCATTCGGACGGATTGGGAGGTTCGATTTCGAGGCGGTGCGCCTTGCGAATATCCACGGTTGCGACTTCGCAAGCGCGCGTGCCGCAAAGCAGCCGGGCCATTGCTTCAACCGGCCAGGCCGTGGCCGAAACGCCAATTCGCTGCACCGGGCGGTGGACACGATGCTCCAGCCGTTCCAGACACAAAGCCAGCAGCGAGCCGCGTTTGTTCTCGGCGAAGGAGTGTATTTCGTCCACTACCACCGCGGTTGGAGCAAAGCCCGCTTGTTTCCATTCCTTTTGAGAAAGGATGGAACTCAGCGTCTCCGGCGTAGTGAGCAGCAGATGGGGACGCTGCCGCCGCTGGCGGTCGCGAACAGCAAGCGCGGTATCGCCGGTGCGGACTTCCATGCGGATCTGCTTTTTGGGCTCCAGGTCCTTATTCAAAGCGTCGAGCGCGGGCTGGAGATTGCGCTGAATGTCGTTATCCAGCGCCTTCAACGGCGAAACATAAATGGCGATCACGGCGTTCGGCAGCGCGTTCGCATGTGCGAGCGCTGCCAGGTTGGAGAGAATGGACAGGAACGCCGCCAGCGTTTTGCCGCTGCCGGTGGGGGCAAGGATGAGGGTGTTGTGTCCTTTGAGAGTGTGCGGGAGGGCGCGTTTTTGAATGTCGCTCAATGCGCCGTACTGTTTTCGAAACCAGGCGCGCAACTTTGGATGCAGCCGGGCTAGCTCACTCGACGGACGCCCGGTAGAGCGCTTCAACTCGCTCAAGACCATCGCATTCCTCCGGCCGTTTGTCGCGACGCCAGCGCAAAATTCGTGGGAAGCGCAGGGCGTATCCGGCTTTATGGCGGCTGCTGCGCTGCACGCCGTCAAACGCTACTTCTAAAACGATCTCCGGCTTGACCAGGATCGCGCGTCCAAACTTTTCGAGCGACGCTGAACGCAATTGCTTCGTCAGCTCTTTGATTTCCAGATCAGTCAGTCCGGAGTAAGCCTTTCCGACATTGACAAACCCGTTGGCGGTGCGCACGCCGAAGGTGTAATCGGAAAAAACAGTGGCGCGGCGGCCGCTTCCTTGCTCGGCGGCGGTGATGACCACATCCAGCGTGCCGTAAGGCCGCTTCAACTTAAGCCAGGCGCCACCCCGCCTGCCGGGTTCGTATGCGCTCTCGGGACGCTTCAGCAGCAAACCCTCATTGCCGCGCTCGCGCGCTTCGGCAAACTGCTTCTCCAGGTCGGCTTGATCGCGCACAGTCCGCTGCGGGGAAATTGTTAAAGGCAACTCGCTCAATAGTTGACGCCGCAGCCGCAGCGGCTCGGACAACAGAAGCTTGCCATCGCGCAGTATTAAATCGTACACCATGAAGATGACAGGCACGTCAGCTAACAGGTTGGCGCGAACCTGCTTCCTGGCCAGCCGGCGTTGCAGAAAATTGAAGCTCAGCGGGCGGCCATCGCGCCAGGCGAGAATTTCGCCGTCAACCAAGCCATTACCCGGAAGAGCGCTGCACTCTTCAACCACTTCGGGAACGAGCGGGTAATCTCCTCCATACCGCGCGAAAAAATGCGTACTGTCCCGCTATCGAAATGCACTTGCGAGCGAATGCCGTCGTACTTGTCTTCCACCAGCCATTCGCTCACGTCGGCCAGGTCTTCGGCCCGGTCCAGCGGTTTGGCCAACATGAAATCCATCGGATGAAACAGCCGCGCTTCAATGGAAGCCAGTTCGCCGTGCCGCGCAGCGACGGCGACGCGCGCCAAATCCCCCAATCGGTTGTTCGCCGCCCGCACAGCGTCCAAAGATGAGTCACAGCCGATTGCTACCGCTTCTTCCACCTGCTTTGCCATTAAGCCGATGCGCAAACCGCGCGTGATCATTTTCACCACGTACTTGATGGTCAGCGGCCGGTATAGGCGAAACGCCGCCACCAGCAATTCAATGCGTTGGGCCGTGCTTCGCGCCTGAAACAGTTCCTGATAAAAGCTGTCCACTGCGGTGAGGCTGAGAGGCTCTTCCGCACTCACACCTCGCATCAACAGACCGGCGGTTTCTCCGGTATCGCCCACCTGCGAGTGGCAAACGCTGAGCGTCTCTTTGTCCCAGCCGCTGGCTTGACGCAGGGCTTCGCGCAACACGCTGCGGCCAATTTTGAGATCGACCTTGTCGTCAATCTCAAAAAGCGCCTGGTTCGCCGACGCGCGCGCGACCGGTCCGCTCGCGAGCAGCTGTACGGCGATAGACAGTTCGCCATCGTCGAGCGTTTTGAAGAACTCGGCCAATATGTTGACTTTCTGCAAGCGGCTTGCATGCCTCTGTATTTCTTCGCAGATTAACGCGAGGCGATCCATCAGCCCTCCGCCTCAATGCTCGTTCTATCGCCGGCTCGTTGTGGCGCGCTGGCCGAATATCCGCGCGTTCGCAAAATATGCGCGAAGGGCTCCGTATAGCCATGTACAACATCGATATGCTTGGCGCCCGATTGTCCGACCAGCGTCAGGAGTTCATCGAAATCGGCATGATCGGAATACGGGATGAGTTCCTCCGCGCCGGCACGGGTGCGCGCGTTATCAAGCGCCGCCCAGCCGGAAACATACGCTACTCGAATTGATTTACCGCTCGCTTCCAACGCCGCGCCATGCGATGGCACAACCACCAGTGCTTTGCCCGCCGTGGCGCTGGATTCGTATGGCTCCCAACCGGGGAAACCATAACCACATTCTTCATACACCGGAATAAATTTCGCAATAGCGCCGTGCACGGCCGTCGTTATGCCGGCCCGACACAACACATGAACAATTTCCTGTCCGCGGCCCAAAGCGTAACCAATGAAAACTGGTGTGACGCCCTCCGCCAAACACTCGCGGGCGAACCGTACGATGGCCTCGTCAGCAACGCCGCGTTCGAGAAGTCTGTAAATCGGCAGCCCGAAAGTCGATTCGATAATCAAACGGTCGCACTGCACCGGTTCGGTTGTTTCTCCTGCCAGCGGCTGTCTTAACTTGATGTCACCGGTATAGACCAAACGCTCATTTTTGTACTCGATGAGCAGTTGCGCCGCGCCCAGAATGTGGCTGGCCGGATAGGCCGTCAAGCGCGCACCATTCCAGTCCATGCTTTGGCCAAACTCGAGCGGAAGTTGCAGGGGCTCCGCATCATTCTCGCCGAGCCATAGGCGCATGCGGTAGAAGCGAAGCGTAACCGGTGTGCCGATCACTTGCGCATGACAACCGCGCGCATGATCGCTGTGCCCATGCGAGATCCACGTCGCGGCGCACGGTTCGATATTGTCGAGCCACAGATCTATCTCCGGCAGGTAAATGCCGGATTGTCTAAAGGAAACTTCCATCCAATGTGCTTACACGTCGTCGGCCGAAATCAGCGGCTCCGGCTCACGGTCGCGTCTCTTCTCACCCATTAGACGCGCCTCAAACATGAGTAGGATTGCTAAAATACAAACCGCCACGGAACCGATGGCCGGCACCACCATCACATACTGAACGCCCAGAAACTGGTCGACGTACCCGAGCGCCCAAGGTGCGCACATCGCCCCAGTGATAGCAATGGAAACAGTGCCGTTCCAAAAGCCGGGATGATACGAAAAACGATCGTCGAGCCTTTCGGCTATCAGCGGATAGATGGGTGCATAGCCCGCGCCAATGATAGCTACAGCGACAAGCGCTCCGAAAGCGCTATTGGCAAAGCTCAACACCAGATAGCCAATCATCGCCAGCAGGATACTGCCCAAAAGCAATTTGCGGTGATTGAACCATTCGAGCAGCGCCTGCGCTACCAGACGGCCGAACATAAGCGCAAAAAAATAGAAGGCCAAAATGCCGATCGCCCACTCCGGATTGATGCCAAAACGATGAATCAGGAACAACGGCAGCCAGCCGGCGATGGCCCATTCATTGCCGAATTGAAAAAATAGCAGCAGACTGAACAGCACCGTGGCAATGCTGCGCAAGTCCCGCAGCATTTCGCGATGCATGTCTTCTTCGCGCTCGCCGATGGGCAAGCGCGCCAAGGGGAAGCGATTGGCCAGAAAGAAAATAAAAAACGCGCCGGGAAATAGGGCGAGCAGGGCCATCTCTAATTGCAGCGGGCCGATCTGAATGCCGAAAATTTCAACCGAGCCAATCGAATAAGTAACGGCGGCGATAATGGTGGCGAACAAACAGCCGCAGCCCAGCAGTGAGCCGGCCACGTTAGCCGCCGCGGCCGGTGCGTCGGCGAAATAAGGCTCCGAGGCGTACAGCAAGGCGGTGGAGAGCGCACCCGCCGCTACGCCAATGAGTCCAGCGCCCAAAATACGATAAATGACCTGAACGGGGGGCCCGAGCAAGCCCAAGGCGATGAGGCTTAAGACGGCTAATCCGCAAGATAAAAGCGCGAGCGTGCGCAGCGGCATCCAGCGCACCCAGCGCTGGCCGATAGCCGCCGCCAGCACATAGCCGATGCTAAGCGCCAAAAAGTGCAAGCCAATGATCTGCGGTTCCACGTCAATGTGGTATTGCCAGGTGACCACGAGTGAGCCCAAAAGGCCGATGAGCACGCCCAAAGGCAAGAAGCCGCTCAGCCAGAGGGGCGAGCGCTCGGTGTAATCGATCGTTTGTTCGAATTCCTCTTGAAGATTCATTGGCATGGTTGAGGAAAGGACAGGGTCCAGTCTCCTACCAATTCCGGTAGTGACTTTAGCATACATTCCGCTCGCAAAACGGGCGTCCGACGGCAAGAAATTCCAGCGGCCGGGGAGCCGGTTTTTGCCGGTTCGAAAAGCGGCCATCTGAGAGGGGTTTTTGGCGCTTATTAAATATAGCTGCCGCAGGGGCCAAAAACCCCCCTCCGCGGAGCGGTTCGGGAGGGAAGTTTTGCCGGTTAAAAATCGCGGTTCGGGCCCAGGCGTACGGGAGGGTTCAAACGACGGGCGACGGTTTGAGTTTGCGGCGCTCGGCGGCGCGGATGTTATGTTCTGCATGATGAAAGTATTTCCTTTGCCTTGAATTTCGGGTTGGGAGTTGACCTGCGCGCGAGGGCCTCTTTTGCTTAAACCTTCCCACGCCGGCGTTCCGGGCAGCGGTTGCTTTCGCTGTAACCTATTGAAAACAATCCAAAAGAAAAATCTTCACCTGTTGTGAACAAGATTTTCGTCAGGGCAAAGAAAGATCGTGCGCTCGGTTGGTGGCTGTTGCGCAGTCGCGTTGGCAGGTGTGGAAATGCACGGTGAACAACGGCGCGTCTTCGAATGGTGGAAAAATGACAGTAATGACTATCGAGCTCAGTGACCAGCAAAGGCGAATGATTGATCTTGCTATTGCCTCCGGGGCCTACCGTAGTTCCGACGAAGTGATAGATAGCGCTTTGGCCATGCTCAGTGAAGATATTGAGGACGGGGCGATCTCAGAGGCGCGGGCAGCAGAGCCACGTTTCAATTTTGGTCAGGTTGAGGCAGAACTGCGAGCACTCGGCAAAATCGAGTGACGAGCTACGGAATCACTTTCGCCTCCTCGGCGAAAAAGGAATTTCGTGAGTGGAGCTGCACGGCGCTGATGCCAAGCCGAATTTTGCGTCTGGCGGGTGACGCGTCTGGCTAAAGCTCCCTCAAAGCTTTCGGTCGGCAGGACGTTATTTCGTGTCGGTCTTTAAGCATATCGAATGGCGTAATAATCCCGATTAGATCGTTGGCCTTCTCGCTTGTTACAAGAATCGGCTTGCCTCCCGATTTTGCAATAGCGTCCCCAATTGTTGCATCCGGGCTACATGTCGCGGCAAGGTCGATCTTGAGTCTGTGTGTTCGCAAGGCCTCCTCCAAACTCAGCGCCAGCATTTCCTTGCGCTGGTTACTGGTGGACGAAGACCTCAGCAGTCTCGCGAGCTAGAAATCGGACAGCCAAGACCAACCGCCGTTTGCGGTTTCTTGCACCGGCAGATACGAAAACGAATTTGCGAGCATAAAGCCCTGATTATGGAATGGAACACGTCCCCACGGCAATTTTATGCGTGCGTTCTAGGGCGCTAAAAACGCAATCAAAATGTATGCCCCTCGAGCCTAAAGGCCCATCCACAAATTGGCGTTTTTTGAAATTCTCAAAAGACGTCCCGATGCAGGCCTCTTCGCCTTAACCCCAATCAAGAGAGGAAGGTCGCAAAGTCTCGGCCCCAAAAACATATCCCCTGCGTGGGCCCCGGAGGTGTCAGATACTTTCTTGAAGATTCTTGACACAATCGCCGGCAAATTATAAAATCAAAGCATCACTGAGGAAGGAGGTGGTCCAGTCTAATATGAATTCTGGTAGTGACTGTAGCATACATTCCACGCGCGAGGTGGCCGACTCTTAAAGTCGCCGTTCGTACGTTCAGGTGTCGTTTCAGTGACGAGGCCGAAGTTCCTGTGGACCGGCTGCCCCGTCGCGCGTAACGTATCTAGAGTAGTAAATAAACCGAAAACCCCGGTGGACAGAGCCCGCGCGGCCTGCCGCCGGGTTTTTGCGTGATAAACTCAAAGTTAGCTCCATTGAAAGGATTCTAAAGTAATGAAAGCCGGGATTCACCCCGCCTATGACAGCGTGAAGGTTATCTGCGCCTGCGGTTCTTCCTTCGCGACCCGTTCAACTCATAAAGGCGATTTGCGCGTCGAAATTTGCTCCAGCTGCCACCCGTTCTTCACTGGGCGTCAAAAGCTTGTAGATACGGAAGGCCGTGTCGACCGCTTCCAAAAGAAAATGGCGAAAGCCAAGGAAATGCAGACCCAGAAGAAGGCTGCCGACGTGGCGAAGGCCGCGAAAAAAGTTCAGTAAAAAGTCCGTTGTTTTCCAGAAAAAGCCGGGCGGCGCGCATGCACCGTTCGGCTTTTCTTATTACTACATTCATTGCTGCGCGAACCGGAATTTCTGCCGGGTAACAGCCGCGACTTTCCGACAGTCTCTACCTGGGACGTGCGATTACCGATCCCGAAGGAGAGTTCATGCATAAATTTTTAGGTTCGTTGGTTCTGGGAGCCGCTCTGTTAATGCCCACTGCCACCTTGATTGCGCAGGATCACCACGACCAGCCGGTCCATGAATGGAAGGACAGTGAAAACGATGCCTGGCACCGTTATCTGAAAGAGCGTCACAAAAAGGACCACGACTGGGATAAGGCGAGCAAGAAAGAACAAGCTGCTTATTGGAAGTGGCGCGACCAACACCCGGATACTCACTAGTTGCCGTCGCCGCCTACACAGCGGTCTCCAGTTGTTCCACAAACGGAGTGGGAGCGCTGGGCGGTGGGCCTTCGAAAAATACAAACCGGGCGGCCAGCCCGGCCGCAACCAGCGCACCCGCCGCCATGTAAAACGCGGCGGAATATCCAAAGCGTTGCGCCACCGCCCCGGCGGTAAATGAACTTGCACCGACAAAAAGGTCGTAAAACGCGCTCAACAAACTGATAATGAATCCGTGCTGTTGGCTCGGAGTACGCCGCAACACTGTGCTCGCCACACTCGCCCAAGGAAACGAAAAGCCGAATCCTAGCAGAATCGCCGCACCGATAGCAAACGCCGGGCGCGGCCCTGTTCCCAGCCATACCAGTCCGCCTGCCATGAAGGTGATTCCGGTATAGAAGGTGATGCCGGGATGAATCAAATCCGGCAGGCGGCCGAGGAAAAAGCGGGAACAGAGAATGGTGAGCGCATACGCCGAAAAAGCGGTGCGGCCCGAATCGCCGTGCTGCGCCAAATGCAGAATCAGAAAGCCCGTGATCACGGGGTAGTGCACATTGACAAATCCCACGGCAAGGCCCGGCTTCAAAATCGAGGTGGGCAGCCATAGGCGCTTGGCATGATGGGCCGCGGGGTGAAAATCCTCCTTTACAAACAACGCGAATAGGCAAGCCGAACTGGCCGCAACCACCTGTAGCATTGCTGCGTGACGAAAGGTGCCCACCCAATGACCCACCGCCGGACCAGCCGAAATTCCTCCCCAGATCGCGCTGCTTAAATATCCGAGCGATTGACTGCTGCGGTGCACGCCCGCCACTTCCACGGCCCATGCGGCGGCCCCGGTGTAAAGACAAGCCTCGCCGAACCCTTGCAGTGCCCTCCCCAGAAAAACGCCGCTCAAATTCAAAGGTAGAAGATAAGCTAAGCCCGCTAGCGCGCAGCTCATGAGGCCCGCCATAAAAGTGAGTTTGCGCCCGCGCCGGTCCGCCAAGGGTCCGGAAAAAAATCGGCTGCCCAAGGCCACAAACGAAAATGTGCCAATCACCCAACCCACCATCCGGTCGGAGCCACCCAAGTCGAAGCGGACGTGCGGCGCCAAGGCAGGCAACACCGTGCCCATGCCCAGAAAACCCAGAAAAGTTGCCCCAATCAGCAACCAAAAGCGCTTTGAAAACCCCATCGATAATCCAAGTGTAGCGGCCCGATAGAATATTCGAGGACCGACCAAGTAGATTAGTAAGTGAAGTATCGATGTTTATAGCAATTCACCATGGTGCGGCATTCGCCGGCTATTCAACTCACTGCGCGCGGCAGCGGCGTCGCGGCAAATCTCCAGCCTGTTCCGGCCTAACTTGCTCTATTTCCGGAGATCACAGAAACTATGGCGACGCCCGCAGTTCCCACTCCTGAAGTCGAGCTGCGTGAAGCGCACTTTCAAGACTATAGAGGCATGATCGCCTTGCAGGCTGAGCAGGGTTTGCCGTGTCAGCCGTTGGATGAGTGGCAGCGCTTATGGGCGGGTAATCCCTGCTATGAAGAAATCGGCCCGCGGTGGCCCATTGGCTGGGTGCTCGAGGCGTCCGGCCGCATTGTCGGCTGCGTAAGTAACATACCTCTGATGTATAGCTTTCGCGGCAGAAAATTGCAGGCTGCGGCGGGACGTGGCTGGGCCGTCGATCCGTCATTTCGCGATTGTGCCGATTTGTTGGCGGACCGATTTTTCAATCAGGAAAATGTCGACTTATTCTTGACGGTTACGTGCGACAAATTCTTAGCGGACACGTTCCTTCATTCCGGCGCCTGGCGGATGCCTTGCGGCGATTGGGGCATGGCGGCATTTGCTATCGTCACTTACCTGGGGTTCGCCGAGAGCCTTCTGCGGCGAAAGGCGTTTCCGCTGGCACGCCTGCTGAGGCATCCCACGGCGCTCGCGCTTGCGCTCAAGGATCGTGTTACAGGGAGGGGCATACCGCGCACGGATATCGAAGTGAAGCTGGCGCGCGACTTCGATCAGCGCTTCGACAATTTTTGGGAGATCCTCGGGCATCGCAGCGATACCGTGCTCGCCGAGCGCTCGCGCGAAGCTTTGCGCTGGCATTTTGCCGCCGCGCAGGACAGGAACCAACTTTGGGTTCTCACTGCGGCGCGCAACGGAAATCTTGATGCCTATGCCGTTTTCCAACGCCACGACGATCCGGAATACGGTCTAAAGCGCGTACGAATGGTCGACTTTCAAGCCTGCGATTGGCATGAACAATATTGTGCCGCTCTCATGCAGCGAGCTTACGATGAATGCCGCACTCAAGGGATTCACGTGCTCGAACATGTAGGCTGCGGCGTGCCCCAGAACAAGATTTTCGACGAATCCGCCGGCCATCGCCGTAAACTCGCAAACTGGTCGTACTTCTGTCTGGCAAGAGAGGCGGACTTGGCCGGACAGTTGTCGCAAGCGGCGGCGTGGGCGCCATCTGCCTACGATTTGGATTCGAGCCTATGATCGACAATGTATCTGGGGAACGACTTGTCGAACAAAACGCGCGTATTGGTCACCGGGGCGGGCGGCTTCATCGGAAGTCATTTAGTCAAGCGGCTCAAGTCTGAGGGCTTTTGGGTAAGGGCCATCGACCTCAAGAAGCCCGAATACAGCGAATCTTCCGCCGACGAGTTCATGATTGCCGATCTTTGCGATCAGCGGGCGGGTCAATTGGCGGTTCGAGATATCGCGCACGTCTATCAACTGGCGGCCGACATGGGCGGTGCCGGCTACATCTTCACCGGCGACCACGACGCTGCTGTTATGTATAACTCGGCGCAAATCAATTTGAATATGGCCGAATATGCCCGCCAGGCTGGCGTCCGGAAAGTCTTCTATTCCTCTTCGGCGTGCGTTTACGCAAAAAACAATCAGCTCGACGCCGCCAACCCAAAATGTTCTGAAGATTCCGTTTATCCAGCCGAACCTGACAGCGAATATGGTTGGGAAAAACTCTTCAGCGAGCGCCTTTATCTGGCTTACCTGCGTAACTATGGAATGCAAGTCCGCATCGCCCGCTTTCATAACGTATTTGGGCCTGAAGGCTGCTGGACCGGTGGCCGCGAGAAGGCACCGTCCGCCATTTGCCGCAAGGTCGCGGAAGCTCGGGACGGTGGAGAAATCGAAATTTGGGGAGACGGTCGCCAGACTCGCTCGTTCCTCTACATAGATGAATGCCTGGAAGGGGTGCGCCGCTTGATGGATTCGGACTTCCCGGGCCCGGTCAATATTGGTTCCGAGGAGATGGTGAGCATTAACCAGCTCGCCACTTTAACCATGGAAATTGCCGGTAAGCGGTTGTCGCTGCGCCATATCGCCGGCCCCCTTGGCGCGCGCGGGCGCAATTCCGATAACCGTCTCATCGAACAACATCTGGCATGGAAGCCTACCCAACCACTCCGCCATGGACTGGAAAAAACTTACCGCTGGGTTGCAGAACAAGTCCGCCAAACTCAAGTCAAACCAAAGGCTTTCCAGGCTTCGGCGTCATAGCCTGGCCTTGCTATCCTAAAGATTCCGCCAAGACCTCTGGGCTCGTTACCAAACGGGCGCGAGTCCGACCTGAAATAAATCAAAGAGATGAAAATACTTGTTGCCGAGCCGCTTGCTCCCGCGGCCATAGAATTATTGCACGCCCAAGCCGGTTGGGATGTGGTGATTGCCGATCCCAAAACCTATCAACCGCACTTGGCCGATTGTGACGCGCTGGTGGTGCGCAGTGCCGTCAAGGTAAACAAAGATGTGCTCAACGCCGCGCCCAAGCTACGAGTCATCGGGCGCGCCGGAGTTGGCGTCGATAACGTCGATCTCCCGGCCGCCACCGAGGCCGGTGTGCTGGTCATGAACACGCCTGGCGGCAACGCTATTTCGGTTGCCGAGCATACTCTCGCGCTCATGCTGTCCATGGCGCGCGCCATTCCCCAGGCGAGCTTCTCCACCAAGGCCGGCAAGTGGGAAAAAAAGAAATTTCTCGGCAATGAACTACGCGGCAAGACTCTTGGTGTGATCGGTCTAGGCAGCATTGGACGCGAAGTGGTCAAGCGCGCCAAGCCGTTCGAGATGCGCGTCGTAGGCCACGACCCCTATGTCAGTCCGCTTTCCGCTCGCGACATTGGCGTTGAATTGCTTCCGCTCGACGATCTATACAAGCAAAGCGATTACATTACCCTGCACGTCGCCCACACTCCCGAAACCGAACGCATGCTCAACGCCTCGGCGTTCGCCAAGATGAAAGCCGGCGTGCGGGTGGTCAACTGCGCGCGCGGCGAACTGGTGGATGAAAACGATTTGCAAGCGGCCATCACGAGCGGGAAAGTGGCGGGTGCGGCGTTGGATGTCTTTTTGAAGGAACCGCCCGAACAGAACCCGCTGTTCCAACTGGAGGCAGTGGTCGCCACTCCTCACATTGCGGGCTCGACGGAAGAGGCGCAGGAAATTGTCGGCATTCGCATCGTGGAGCAGATGATCGAGTACCTCCGAAGCGGCGTGGCGTTGAATGCGGTGAACATGCCCGCCATGACGGCCGATCAATATCAAGCGCTGCGGCCTTATGTCGATTTGGCGGAACGGCTGGGCCTTTTTGCCAGCAACATTATGGTGGGCAATCCACAGACTATCCGTTTCACTTACTATGGGCGCTTGGCCGATCAGAATACGCAAATTCTTCGCAACGCAGGGTTGGCCGGCGTGCTCTCACGCTCACTCGAACATCGCGCCAACGTGGTGAATGCCATGCAGATCGCTACCCAGCGTGGTTTCCGCGTGGTTGAGGAGCGCGAACCCGGATCGGCGCACATGGATTCGATCCGCCTGGAAATCGATACCGAGGCCGGCAACTTTCCGGTGCTGGGCGCGGTTGTGCTGGATAAGCCGCGGCTGCTGCAAGTGGAAAATATCTCTTGTGAGGCTACGTTAGGCGGCAATCTGATGTACTCGCGCAATGATGATGTACCGGGAGTGATTGGATTCTTAGGCACCTGCTTAGGCAAGAACGGCGTGAACGTGGCCAACTTCGCGTTGGGCAGGCAGGACGAGTCCGCCCGCAAGAATAAAGAGCCGTTGACCGCGATCTCGATTGTCGAAACGGATGAACCGGTGCCTGATTCGGTGATTGCCCAGTTGTTTGAAAATACTGCCGTCAAGTTTGCGCGGCGTGTGGTGCTGTAGCGGCGGTTACTGGACGGGCGCGGAAGTTTTGCTCGTCATGGCCCTAGTTTTTCCGCTGGCAATGTCAATGAACTGATCCCTCACGGCGTCGTAGCTCGGCTCGCCGTCGAGTAATTTAAACGTCATGTGCGTCTGGCTGCGCTGCCCGTTGGAGTCGACCTCGTCTTTATAGGCGTCGAAGGAGAATTTGCGAACGCCTTTCGCTGCTTCCTCCGGATGTTCCTGCGCGAAAAACTTCTGATCGCCGTCGTCGCTTTCAAGTGTCATGCGAAGAATGACCTTACCGTCCTTATCCAAAAGGAGCCCCATATCGTATATGTGGTAATGACCCCATGGCTCTACCGACGTTCTGATCACCAAAGTCTTCTCGCCGGCTTTAAGGCGCTCAAGGATGTAATGCTGGACCCGCGCTGGTATGACGCCGTTATGATGCAGTTCAATCATTTTGGTCATCCCAGAATCGCGGCAAGCATTATCGCCTGATTCTGCGCAGGCACGCGTTAGAAGTGCGAGCGCTTGCCAATCGTTTGGGTCCGCAGCGGCGATGGGCTTCAAATTGGTCAGCGCAAAACTGGTATCGCCCGAATTGATGGCCGCTTCACTAGCGAGCTTTGTAATGATCGTGTCACCGTTCAAATCCGTGAGCAGCGGCTTATAGATAGCGAGCGCATCGCCGTAGCGCTGTGCTTTGAAGGCTGTCATCGCGTCTTCAAACTTTTGCTTCTGTTCCGGTGTGAATCGGGCGGCCAGTTCTTGCGCTGTCTCAGCATGCGAGGCCATTTGCTGAGCTACTAATGCAACCTTCGGGCCAGCCATAAAGAGGCACCTAAGAAGCAGAAAGGCCGTAATCATTGTGGCATTATATCTCAAACCCGGCGCCTCACAAAAACCGCATAATCGCCGGCGTACCAACCGCCGTATACTGTCCGGTAAACGCTAAAATTCCCGTCTTCTTATCGCGGCGGAAGCAGGCGATGGCATCACTTCGCTGATTGCAAGAATAGAGGAAATCGCCGCTCGGGTCGATTGTGAAACTGCGCGGATAATCGCCGCGCGTCCACTCTTCTCCCGTCCACGACAGTCTCCCATCACTGTCAATCGCAAACCAGGCGATCGTGTCATGCAGTCTATTGGCTGCGTAGACGAACCTCCCGTCGGGAGATATGACGACCTCGGAGGTAAAGTCAGTGCCCGCGAAGTCCTTAGGCAGAGTGGAAATCTTCTGCTTCTCCTTCAATACTCCCTTGGCTGAGTCATAGTCACAGACAACCAGCGTGGAGCTTTCCTCTTGGAGACTATAGAACCAATGCCGGTTGGTATGAAACGCAAAATGCCTGGGGCCGTCGCCCGGCGGAAGCTTGAAACTCGCAGGATTATTGGCGCTCAGTTTGCCGCTGGCCGTGTCGAATTTGTAAATAAAGATCTCATCCAGTCCCAAATCGGCCGCCAGCACAAAGTGGCCCATCGGATCGGATTCAATCATGTGTGCATGCGGCTTGTCATGCCCGCTAATGGCGAAGCTACCCTTCGGTCCACTGGCGGCGTTAGCAGGTCCCAAGGTTCCGCTGTGCTTTTGAATGTCGACCGGTTCACCGACTTTTCCATCTTCCAAAATGGGCAGCACCGCCACCGTTCCACCCGCATAGTTAGCCACTAATACATGCTTTCCCAACGGATGAATACTCAGATGCGCCGGCCCTGCTCCGCCCGAGCTGGCGCGATTCAACAGAGTTAACTCTCCACTGCCCGAGTCGATGGAAAAGGCGCTCACTGCGCCCGTTTCCGTTTCATCCGCGGCGTATAAGCACGTGCGGGTTCGATTCAAGGCAATCCAGGAAGGATTGCTTCCATCTTTATAGACGCTGCGCTGAGTGAGTGCGCCGCTGGTTGGATCCATCTCGAAAAGATAAATCCCGCTGCCTCGGCCCTTGCTTCCTTCGGGCCCTTGCGGTGAGCTATAAGTGCCTACGTACGCGCGCATGGGCTTGCCGGCGCCTCGCAGCAACGAAGCCCCTGCCATGACGGCGGCACTCTTCGTGAACTGTCTTCTATTCATTTATTCCCCACCCTCCTCCACCTGGAGTTTCAATCCTAACAATGTCGCCCGCGTTCACCTGCAAATTGCATTTTCCCGGCAGCGCTCTTTCCTTGCCATTTTCGATTAAAGTGCTTCGGCCCTTGGCTCCCGGCGCCCCGCCATTGAGTCCGTAAGGCGCAAAAATACGCCGGTCGGCCAGCAGCGTGACCTGCGCTGGACCTAGTATTTCGATCTCGCGCACCAATCCATCTCCGCCGTGAAATTGTCCGCTGCCTCCCGAACCTGCGCGGTAACTATAGCGTCTGACTCGAAATGGATACGCATACTCCAACGCTTCCACCGGTGTGTTCAGAGAGTTCGTCATATGCGTATGGACACCGGAAACACCTGGACCCACCGGACGCCCGCCCGCTCCTCCGGCGATGGTCTCGTAATACGCATAGGGTTGGCCGTTGCGAGGGTCAATCCCGCCGATTGTCAGGTTGTTCATTGTGCCGGAACTGGCTGCGGGTATGCGCGCGGGCAGCATCTGCGCGAACGCCTTGAGCAGCACGTCTGCAATACGTTGCGAGGTCTCCACATTGCCGCCCGCCACCGCCGCCGGCGGCTTGGCGTTGACAATCGTTCCTTCCGGCAGAATCAGCTCAATCGGACGCATTAAACCGGCAGTGGGCGCAGCTTCCTCCGGCAGCAGACAGCGCAAAACATAGAACGTCGCCGAATAGGTGATGGCCGCAACGGCGTTCAGGCTTCCTTCCACTTGTTTTGAAGAGCCCGTGAAATCGACCTCCAAACGCCGCGCACCCGGATCGGTTCGTACGGTCACCGAAATACGCACCGGTTCGCTGGTGATCCCATCGTCGTCCAAGAAATCTTCGGCGCTAAATTCGCCCTCAGGAAGCATCGACAATTCGGCACGCATCATTTCTTCCGAATGATCCAGTAGCGCGGCTGCGTTGCTTTCGACTCGCGCCAGTCCGTATTTAGTCACCAACTCTTCGATTCGCTCAACGCCGATCCGGCAGGCTCCGATCTGCGCTGTCAAATCGCCTTCCCTTTCGCGCGGCGTTCTCACATTGCTTAGAATTAGCTTTAAGATACTGTCATCCAACTTCAGCGGCGGAATGCGAATGCCTTCTTGATAGATCTCCCGGCACAATCCCATGGATCCTGGATACATCCCTCCAACGTCCGCATGGTGCGCTCGGTTGGCGACATAGAAGGCTGCCTGCTCACTAGCGGCAACAAACACCGCCGTCACGAGAGTGATGTCCGGCAAGTGAGTGCCGCCGTCATAAGGATCGTTCAAGATGGCAATATCGCCGCGCTTGAGAGTCAGCTTGTCCAGCGCCGCCCGCACTGACATGGGCATGGAGCCGAGATGCACCGGCATGTCGTCTCCCATGGCAATCACCTGGCCTAAGCGGTCGAAGACGGCGCTCGAATAATCACGGCGTTCCTTGATGTTCGGCGAGAATGCCGTGCGCCGCAATACCACACCCATCTCCTCGGCGATCGAGTGAAACGTACTCTTGAAAATGGCCAGTTCGACAGGGTCTGTCATACCTCAATCACCAAATTGCGAAACCCATCCATGGTGACTCGCGCGCCCGGTTCCACAAAGGTAGTCGCGCTATATTCCACAACCACCGCCGGGCCGCCGAAGGAGTCTCCCGGACGCAAGCGGTCACGGGCATAAACGTGACCCGTCTGCCATCTTCCCTCGCAGTAGATCTGTTTTTCGCGAGTTATCGCGCTCATGCCATTCCCTGGCTGCACAGTCTCGGCCCCATGCTCCGTCCGCGGAGTGTGCAAGATACTTCGCACGCGCGCATTCACGATTTCCACCGGACGCTTCTCATCCGAGTAGCCATACCGCCTGCGATGTAGGTCGTGAAACCGCGCCAGATAACCGCTTCCGTACGACACGTTCAATTCATAGCCCTGCCCCGCGTAACGGAGATCCACCGAACGCTCCCCATCTCCTAAATCACTGAAGCATCTCTCCAAACGGTCATCGCCAGGGCTTAGCATCACTGTCCGCGAATAATCTCGCACCACATCCGAGATCAAAATCCCATACGCCGAGAGTGCGCCCGGCATATTCGGCACCAACACTTTGGGAATTCGCAGCGTCCTCGCCAAGGCGCACGCATGCAGCGGTCCAGCGCCGCCGAAACTGACTAAAACGAAATCACGCGGATCATATCCCTGCTCAACCGAAATCTTGCGCAAGGCTTGCACCATGTTGGCGTCCACCACCCGCACAATACCCTCGGCAAAGCTCTCCACGCTGCTAAGCCTGCCCATGGCTTGGCGCATGAACTCCCTCGTGCGGTCCAAGTCCAATTGCATCCCGCCGCCCAAGAAGCCGTCTGGCTCAATCCGTCCCAATAGCAAATTCGCGTCAGTTACCGTTGGATTCTCACCCTTGACGTAACAGATTGGCCCTGGCTCCGCGCCTGCCGATTGCGGCCCAACCTGCAACGCGCCCCCTCTATCAAAACGCGCCAGCGACCCTCCACCCGCACCTACGGTGTGGATATCCAACATCGGAATAGCAACCGGCATCCCCAATATCTGAAACTCCGAAGTAGTCCGCAGGCCACTCTCGGTCAACAATGCCACATCGGTTGATGTGCCTCCCATATCAAATGTCAGAATCTTGGTAAAGCCAGCCGTCTTCGCGACCTGAGCTGCGCCCACTACACCACCTGCCGGCCCCGATAAGATCGTGCGCACCGGTTCCCTTGCGGCCACCGCCGCGCTGGTAATACCGCCTGAAGATTGCATCACGAATAACTTCGCGCCGAGCTCACTGAGCCCCTCATCAAGTGAAGTCAGATAACCTCGCATCTTAGGCGTCAGATACGCATTGATGAGCACCGTTGATCCGCGCTCATACTCTCGGAACTCCGGCAGAATCTCGTGTGAGACCGAAACGGGCACGCTCAACGTTGCCAAACACTCTGCCACCGCTTTCTCATTCGCCGGATTGGCAAAACCGAACAGAAACGAAATTGCTATCGCTTCGGGCCGGGCTTTCCGCACCTCTTTTTGCAACCGTGCCAACTCCGTTTCGTCAACGGCGCGCAGCATTGTGCCATCGGCAGCCACCCGCTCACTTACTCCGAAGCGCAGTTCTTTGCCGGCCAAAGGTTCTTCTTTCTCGAAAAATAAGTCGTACAACTTGGGCCTGGCTTGGCGGCCAATGGCAATGGTGTCTTCAAAGCCCTCTGTTGTTACGAACGCAACCCGCGCACCCTTCCGCTCCAGCAGCGCGTTCGTCCCCACGGTAGTACCGTGCCGTACCTCGGCTTCTTTTGCGCCCGCAATCTGCGCCACGGCGCTCAGCACCGCACCGCCTGGGTTCGCCGGCGTGGAGCGCACCTTCACTACGCGCAACTTCCCGTCCTCCCAATACACGCAGTCGGTGAATGTACCGCCCGTATCAATTGCGATCTGCATTCTTTATCCTAATGTCTTGGACGCCTCAATCGCTCTTCCCTTTCGCTGGAGCAACACTTCCTCCGCCCAACGCCGCACCGTGCTCGCCTCCGGACTCGGCTGGATGCTCGATTCTTTCGACGTCATGCTGTATTCCATAGTGCTCGCCACGTTGATGCGCACGTTCGGTATGTCGAAATCCACTGCTGGCTTGCTGAATACTCTCACGCTCGTCGCCTCGGCCCTTGGCAGCTTCCTCTTTGGCTTCTTCGCCGACCGCCTCGGCCGCCGCCGCATGTTGAGCCTGAGCATTCTCACTTATTCGCTCTTCACTTTCGCATGCGGCTTTTCCACCAGCGTCACCATGCTCGCCTGCTTTCGTTTTTTATTGGGCTTGGGCATGGGAGGCGAGTGGAATGCGGGCGTCACTCTCGTTGCCGAAACATGGCCCAGCTACTGGCGCGGCCGCGCGCTCGCTATTGTGCAAAGCAGTTGGGCCATTGGTTATGCCCTCGCGGCTCTGGTCGCCAACTTTATTCTCGCCCGTGCCACCTGGCGTTGGGTCTTCTTCGCCGGTGTCCTTCCAGCGCTCATCACATTCTGGATTCAGAAAGGAGTGCCCGAACCGGAGCTCTGGCGGCGATCACAAGCTTCGCCCGTCTCCGTGCCGGAAAAACGGTTGCTTTGGCGGGCTTCCCTGCCACATATCTTCGGCCTCTTGCTCATGAACACTTTCGGCATGTTCGCCTGGTGGGGGCTGTTCACTTGGCTGCCAGCGTATCTCGCGCTGCCGGTGGCGCGCGGCGGCCGCGGTTTTGGCCTCCTCAGCATCACCGGGTTCCTTGTCACGCTCAATCTCTGCGGCATGTTTCCCGGCTACTTGTTATTCGGCTCGATTGCCGACAAATTCGGCCGCAAACGCGCCGTCATCCTCTATCTCGTAATGGCGGCTCTCGCTGTGCCTCCCTTTGCTCTGGCGCGAGACCCGGCCCTCATCTTGCTGACCGCCTCCATCACTGCTTTCTTCGGCACTGGCTTCTTTGTAGGCTCGGCCTTACTTGGTAGCGAACTCTTTCCTACTCCCATCCGAGCTACCGCCCTCGGAGTGTCTTACAACACGGCACGAGGCATCAGCTCACTCGCGCCATTTGTCATCGGAGCGATTGGCGAAAAACACGGTCTCGGCTGGGGTTTTGCATCCTGCGGTCTCGCCTTCGCGCTCGCTGCCCTTGCCGCCTCGCGCGTTCCCGAAACTCAGGGCCGCGAGCTCACTTAGGACCGAATAGGTCGCGCACGGCGATCGATCCACCCAGTGTGCTCGACTCGATCACACTCTCGGCGTGGCAAACGCTTGAGTGCCCACCGGCGCGAATCACCTTCACACTTGCACGCTGCGGATCGACCAACCAAAACTCCCTGCCGCCGTAGCGCAGGCAAGTTTCCTCGCGATCCAGCATCTCCGAAGCAGTGTTCGACGGTGAAAGGACCTCAATGACGATTAACGGCACACCTCGGAAATAATCGTCGTCCGCGGTCTGATCCCAAGCCGCGAGGCTGAACAGCGCAACATCGGCCACCCAGACCTCATGCTCCGGAGCCGGACGAAAAGGAAACTCCTTGTCCACTCCGTATTCCGCCGGGTTCAGGCATGCCTCCAGTAACTGAACCAGACGCTTTTGCAGCTTCGTGTGCAGCTTCTTGACCGGAGGCAACTCGACCAACTCCCCATGGCGCAATTCCTGGCGAACGCCGTCTGCGGGCTCGGGTAGCCGAGTGAACTCGGCAACTGTCAGAAGTCCACTCGTCACCGCCATAATGCCATGATACCGTGCTTTCTCACTTAGCCCGCGCCTTCGCCACCATCTCCCGAACCTCCTTCGCCATCGTCGGTGCGTGATAGCAGTACCCGTCTTTAATCGTCCATTCTACTCCCGGCGGGTACAGCACTTTCATATTCTCGAGCGGATTCCCATTCACCACAATCAAATCGGCCAGATAACCCGGCCGCACTGCGCCGATCTTTCCTTCCATCCCCAAAATCCGTGCGTTATTCCCCGTCACATGCTGAATTACTTTTATCGGATTGAACCCCGCCTCTTCATGCAATTCCAACTCGCGCAATAGACCAAAGCCGTAAATCTGATAAATAAATCCCGCATCGTCGCCGGCCCCAATCGTCCCTCCCAAGTGGTCAAACTCTCGCAGCGCACTCATCCAAATGCGGTAGTTCTCTTTCCAAAACACCTCGTCATTCGAAGTCCAACCCAAAAAATATGACCCATGATTCTTCGGATTCGGCTTGAAAAACTCCTCCAGCGTAGGATGCAAGTATTCCATGAACCAAGGCTGCGTCTGCGCCCTTTGTAAATCCCGGCTCGCTTCATAAATATCCAAGGTCGGCACCCACGCCACATTCGCCTTCACCATCGCAGTCAGCACTTCCGTCAGCCGCTTAGGGTCCGCCTCGCGCCACAAACGCCCGGCATAACGAAAGCGGTCGGTCTCGTTGTTGTAGTTATAAGCTGGCGGGAAATTCTGCACGCCATCCGGAATCGCTGCATCGGGAATGCCGTACCAATGTTCAATGCTGCGCGTGCCGAACCGGATGTCATCCCACGCATTCGTCTCTTCTATGCCCACATGATGCGCCACCGGCAAGCCTAGCTTGTGCGCTTCGTCTTCGGCCGCTTCCATAACATCGCGGTAGACTCCCAGAAACTTAACGCCGTCGGCGCCCATTGCCTTAAACTCGCGAATCCGTGCGCGCGCTTCCTCGGCATTGGTTGGAACCGGCTTCTCCGCATTAAACATCGGATACACCAGAATCCGCGGCGCCGCCACTTCGCCCGCCGCGCTCTTTGCCCTCAAAACCAGCGTCTTGCTGGTATCGCTGCCCACATCCCTCACCGTTGTAATCCCGCAAGCGAGCCAAATCTTCAACTCATAGTCGAGCGGCTGCGGCTTCCCGCCGCGTTCGTCCTGTACGTGCGCATGCGCATTAATCAACCCGGGCAGAACATATTTGCTCGTTGCATCGATCTCGACGTCTGCCTTTTGCCGCTTCGTATTGCCTTCCGCAACCGAGACCGAATCAATGGCCACGACGGCAACAATCTTGTTGTTCTCAATGATGATGTCTTTCGGCCCCGCCGCCGGAGTGCCGTTGCCGTCAATTAACGTGGCGTTGCGAATCGCCAGCCTCGCATAGCGCTTCCCGTTCTCCGGCGCTTGTGCACAAACTCCGAGCACGCTCAGCACAAGTAAAGCTACTACGCCCCTCACGCTTTTCCTCCGTGCCACTTTCCCGCAATGGCGCTGATGCGCCGGGCCGCTTCCAATAGGTTCTCAATCGAATTTGCAAAGCTAAATCGCAAATAGCCTTCGCCATTCGCCCCGAACGATTCGCCATTCAAGCACGCCACGCCCGCTTCTTCAAGCAAAAGATCCGCCAGGTCTTTCGAAGACACGCCGGTGCCTTTCACATTGGCAAATGCATAGAATGCGCCGGCCGGAGGGCGGCAATGAAACCCTGGAATCTCATTCAAGGCCCCACAAAAAGCGGCTCTTCGGCGCGCGAACTCGGCAACCATTTGCTCTACTTCAGTCTGCGGTCCCTGTAACGCCTCAATTGCCGCGCGCTGCGTAAAGCTGGCCGCGCACGAATTCGAATTCACCATCAATTTGTTGACCGCATCCACCAGCCACTCCGCCATCACGCCATATCCAAGCCGCCAACCCGTCATCGCGTATGTCTTCGAAAAGCCATCCAAAATAATCGTCTTCTCCAGCATCCCCGGCAAGCTCGCAATCGACATCGGTGCTTCCGGCGTATAGAAAATCCGCGCATAGATCTCGTCCGAAAGCACCACCAGATCGCGCTCCCTCACCATCTCCGCAATGGCTCGCACATCCTCCGCCGGAATCACTCCGCCCGTCGGATTTTCCGGCGAATTCAAGATCAGCATCTTCGTCTTGGCCGACAGACTGCTTCGCAGTACATCGAGATCGAACGAAAATCCGCGCTCTTCCACCAGCGGCACCGGCACCGGCTTCGCGCCCAGAAACTGAATCATAGAACGGTAAATCGGAAAGCCCGGATCGGGGTAAATCACTTCATCGCCCGCCTCAATCAACGCGAGCATCGGAAAAAAGATAATCGGCTTGCCGCCCGGCACCACGCACACGTGCCGGCCGCTCACCTGCACGCCGCGCGTGCGCGACACATAATCCGCAATCGCTTCGCGCAATTCCGGCAAGCCTTGCGGCGGCCCATAATGCGTCCAGCCCTCGTCCAGCGCGCGCTTCGCCGCTTCAATCACGTGCGGCGGAGAAGGGAAGTCCGGCTCGCCGATTTCCAGGTGCACCACACTGCGGCCTCTGCCCTCCAGTGCCCGCGCCTTTACCAAAACATCAAACGCCGATTCAACTTCAATCCGCTCCATCCGCTCGGCTAACCGCATGTGTGCAGTTTAGCGGAGAACGAAAAGAAAATGAACGCGCGCGGCCGCCTTTTAAGGGAACAGATTCCGCCTTCCTTCCGTATCACCTATCATGCCCGTTTCCCTTCCTAATCTCCTGCCGCTAATGCTCCTGCTCCCAGCGCTGGCCTTCGCCCAATCCCCCTCCCTTACCGGAAAATGGTTCGCCACCGCGGACTTCTACGGCACCACTCTCAACTTTTCGTTGCAGCTCAGCCAGCAGGAAAACAAACTTACCGGCGACTTTGATGGAGACAAGCTCGAAGGCACCCTCACGGGCAACGCCATCCACTTCTTAGCCAAAGATGAGCACGGCGGCACCGAAGAACTGACCGGCACCATTCAAGTCGGCACCATTTCCGGCACCATCATTTTTACCGACGCCGACGACAAAGAGCATTCCACTAACCACTCGTTTAACGCCACTCTCGCCACCGCCCGCCGCCCAGCCGCGCCGCAACGCTATGAGTTCACACCGTCAACCTTTCAGCGCCAGTTCTCCGCCGCCAACAAGCCCGTGCTCACGGTGTTTCCCGGCGATACCATCCACACCACAACCGTTGACGCCGGCGGCACTGATGAAAAAGGCGTGACACGCGTCCTCGGTGGCAACCCGCAAACCGGCCCGTTCTTCATCGAAACCGCTGGTCCCGGCGATACCCTCGTCGTGCATCTCACGCATCTCCGTCTCAATCGCGATTGGGCTCTCAGTGACGATGGCTTGGTGGATCGCGCGGTGGATAGTGATCTGGCGGTGAAAATGAAAGACGGCGGGAAGACTGTGCGTTGGCATCTCGACCTCCAAAACGGCGTCGCCACACTCGAAAAACCCGGCGAGCATCTGACTCATTACTCCGCGCCCGTGCGCCCCATGCTCGGCTGCATTGCGGTCGCACCCGGTTCCGCCCAAGCTCCTCCACCCACCGGCGATTCCGGCCGCTGGGGTGGCAACATGGATTTCAATGACATCGTCGAGGGCGTCACCCTCTACCTGCCCGTCAGTGTTCCCGGCGCTCTCCTCTACCTCGGCGACGGCCACGCCGCCCAAGGTGACGGCGAGCTCAACGGCAACGCCCTGGAAACCTCCATGGATGTTGAGTTCACCGTCGATGTGATTTCCGGCAAATCAATCCGCGGTCCGCGCGCCGAATCCGCGACTCACATCATGGCGATGGGCCTAGCCGGCTCCATTGACGACGCCTTCCGAGGCGCCACCGCCAATATGGCGCAATGGCTCTCGGATGCCTACAAACTAACTCCCTCCGAGGTTGCCGAAGTCCTCGGAACCGCCGCCGAATACAAGGTCAGCGAGGCCGCCGACCGCAACGCCGGAGTCGTCCTCAAGATCGACAAGCAGCGCCTCCAATCGTTGGCCCCTTCCAAATAAGACATCTCACCCACTCGCCCCCGCCCTCATCAACTGCTCGGCCTGCTTCAACGCCTCGGGCGTAATATTCTCGCCCGACAACATCCTCCCAATCTCCTGCGCTCTCTCCGCCTGCCCTAACTCTTCAATCTCCGTCGCGACCCTACCCTTCTTTTCCCGTTTCGCCACCGAATAATGATGATCCGCGAACCCCGCAATTTGCGCCAAATGCGTCACGCAAATCACTTGATTCACCTTCGACAAAATTTTCAATCTCTTCCCCACCGCCGCCGCTGCCGCCCCGCCCACGCCCGCGTCCACTTCATCAAACACCAGCATCGAAATCCCGCTGCGCTTCCCCGAATCGCCCGCCGCCGTCTTCAACGCCAACGCAATCCGCGAAAGTTCTCCGCCCGACGCAATCTTCTCCAGCGCCTTCAACTCCTCGCCTTTATTCGGGGAAACCAGGAACGCAATCTCATCCACTCCGGTCGCTGTCCACTGTCCCTTCGTGACCGCAATTTGAAACTGCGTGCCGCTCATCATCAAGCTCTTCAACTCAACCTCAACCTGCTTGCTCAACGCCGCCGCCGCCGCCGTTCGCTTGCCGCTCAAATCGTTCGCCAGCTTTTCGTAATTCCTCACCGCCTCCGCGCGTTGCTTCTCCAACTCCGCGCGATGCGCACTGGCATTCTCCACTTCATCCATGCGCTGCGCTACCTCCGCATGGAAAGCCTGCACCTCTTCAAGCGTCTTGCCGTATTTGCGTTTCAGCTTGTCCAACGCTTCCAGCCGGCTCTCCACATCGTCAAGCCTCGCCGGATCTCCTTCCAACTTTCCCAAATAATCCCGCAACCCATACGCCGCTTCATCCACCTGTACGGCCGCCTGCTTCAAACTCGCCGCCGTCTCTGCCATACTGCCGTCAATCCGCACCAGCTCATCCAAGCGCTTCATCGCCGTTCGCAGTTGCGTGGTCGCACTGTCGGGCGCTTCATATAGCGCCGCAAACGCCGCCGCCGCGCTCTCCTGTAGCTTCGTCACATTCTGCAGAATCTTGCGCTCACTCTCTAATTCCGCGTCCTCGCCCAAACGCGGCTGCACCGTCTCAATCTCCTTGCGCTGAAAGCTCCACAAATCCAGCAGCCGCAATTTCTCCTGCTCGTTCTTGTTCAACTCTTCGAGCTTCGTTCCTAAATCCCGCCACCAACCAAACGCCTCCGCCACCTTCGCCCGCAGCGTCTCCACCTTTGCGTATTCATCCAGCAGCTGCCTCTGCGCCGCGGCTGTGAAAAGCAATTGCTGCTCATTCTGCCCATGGATATCGCCCAACACCGGTGCCAGTTGTTTCAAAAACGCGGTTGTCACCGGCTTGTTAGCCACAAACGCCCGAGACTTCCCGTTCGCCGTCACCTCCCGCTCCACAATTAATTCTTCTTCACCATCCAATTCAATCCCGCACTCGCCCAGCAATCCCGCCACATTGGTCTTTCCACTCAGCGAAAAAATGCCGGACACGCGCGCCCTCGTCTGCCCGCTCCGCACCATCTCCGCCGAAGCCCGCGCCCCCAGTAATAAACCCAATGAATCCACTACAATCGACTTTCCACTCCCCGTCTCCCCCGTCAAAATATTCAAGCCTTCGTGAAAACGCATGCGCGCCTGTTCCACCACCGCATAGTTCTCAACTATTAGTTCCAGCAACATTGGTTGAACGAATTATGCCAAATGCGGGCGGTCAGATCTTGCAGGCGCTTTCCCTGCGTCGGGAGTTTGTTCATTTCGCTCAGATGATCCACGCGCCGGACTGCTCTATGGGGAAGACCTGGAAGCGTATTGGGTACCCTTAACTTGAAAGCCATACTATGATCGTGACACTAAATCTTCCGCCCCATGTCGAGCAGGCCTTCATCGGCGAGGCGGCATCCAGAGGATTGACACCTGACCAATTCTTAAGCGAAGTCTTGCTGACGCGCGCGGCTTGGCAGCATAGCCGCATCTCCGCCGGCACAGAGTCATCATCGCCCCCCCTGCAAATGGAAGACGGCGTGCCGGTGCTGCGGACCGGTCAGCCGATGGCCTTACAGTCCGTCAACGACACGCTGGAGCAGGTTCGCTTAGAGCGCGATCTGAGCAGTTTCGGAACTCTCTAGTTGCCACTTTTCTCGATTCCGCCGTTCTCGTCCCCGTCTTTGCCGCGGACCACCCCCATCATGCGGCCAGTCTCCAGCTCTACAAAGCCTGTTCCAGAGAAAACGCCTGGTGCGCCTCGCACAGCCTCGCCGAGGTGTATTCCACACTCACACGGCTCCCCCATCCCCACAAAGCCACACCCGGACAGGCGCTTGTCTGCGTTGAAAATATGGTGTCCCGGTTCAGGCTAATGAGCCTTGAAGGCGAAGAATATATTTCCGTCCTGCGGGAAGCGGCTCAGCGCTCCATCAGTGGTGGATCCATCTATGATGCCCTGATCGCACGCTGCGCGCTGAAAGCGGGTGCCGATGAAATATTCACCTGGAATATCCGTCATTACCAGATGCTTGGGCCGGAAGTCGCGAAACGTCTAAAAACGCCAGTCTTGTGAACGCCCGCTTGAGTTTGAGTCTTGATCCCTTCAACTCCTTCGCCACCCAGCTTCAATCTCGTCATCCCACGTCCTTTCGCCCGTTTCCACCACTGACCTTTATAATGAAATCGAGGAAACGAAAGGACACTCCTATTGCCCTTTTTTTGGGTTCTTGCAGATCTTTCTCTGTGGGACATCACTAAAAATCTGCGGCCCGTGCCGCTTGCCGTCATCGCCATCTTAGTTTTTTTCTCGCTGTTCTCCTGGACCATCGTCTTGTCCAAGAGCGGCATTTTCAGCCGCGCGCGTTCGCGCAACAAAACCTTCCTGCGCGCGTTTCGCAAAGCAAAAAACTTGCAGGCCATCGCCGCGGCTAGTGAACAATTCGGCTCATCGCCGTTGATTGGTGTCTTCGAATTCGGCTATCGCGAAATCGAACGCCAGATTTCCCAGCGCGGCGCTCTCGTCAACAAACCCGCCGTCGAGCGCAGCTTGCAACTCGGCATCAGCGAAGAAGTCACCAAGCTCGAAATGAACATGACGTGGCTGGCCACCGTCGCCTCCGTCTCGCCCTTCATCGGCCTCTTCGGCACCGTCTGGGGCATTATCGACGCCTTTGAAGGCCTCGGTACCGCCGGCAGCGCCAGTCTGCGCGCCGTCGCGCCCGGCATTTCCGAAGCGCTCGTCACCACCGCCATCGGCTTGGCCGCAGCTATTCCCGCCGCCATCTTTTACAACCTCTTCGGCAGCCGCATTAAGGAACTCGGCACTCGCATGGAAGACTTCGCCATCGAATTCCAGAATTTCGCGGAGCGCGATTTCGGCGGTTAATCTATGGCCTTCTCTTTCAACGGCGGCAATGGCGGGCATCGCGGACGGCGCTTCGGCGCTCCCGCCGCCATGTCTGAAATCAACATCGTCCCGCTTGTCGACGTTGTCCTTGTCCTACTCATCATTTTCATGATCACCGCCAACGTCATGGAATTCGGCCTCGATATTCAAGTCCCCAGCGTGCGGCGCGTGCAGAACACCGCGCAAGATCTGCCGGTGGTGAGCATCACGAAATCCGGCGAGTCGTATCTGAACGACAAGCCCATCAACATTCACGCCTTGCCCGCCGGCATCCGCGCGCGCTTTCGCAACGCCACCGCCGTCTACGTGCGTGCCGACAAGCAAACCCCCTGGGACCCCATCGCCCAAATTGTTGCCGAATTGGGCGAAGCCAAATACGAAGTTAAGATGGTTACCGCGCCCATGGATTCCGCGCGCGAACCCCGCTAGCGTTTCATGCCCCAGCAAATTGACATCCTCGACGAACGCGATCCGCTTACTTTGCCCTTCATTGGCTCGCTCGTGGTCCATGGCTGCGTCATTGCTGTCTTCTTTCTCGGATGGTTTTGGCTCAAGCAAGCGCCCGATGCTCTCGGCGAACCCAACCCTTCCGGCGGCACTGCCTACGCCGTCTCCCCCACCAAAAACATTCCCATCCCGCAGCGCGACGCCCCTCCCAATCCCGTCGCCCACGATACCGAATCGCCGGTTCCCTCCGCCCCCGCCGAAAAGGAAGCCGAGAAAAAAGAGCCCGCGCCCACCAAGGACGCCTTCGAAATCCCCGATAGACTCAAGCCCAAAAAAGAGCAGCCGCAACAGCAGCAAAAATACACCCAGCCCGCGCCGCCCAATCAGGTTTATAGCCAGCAGCGCCAAGCCGTTTCCAGTCCCATGTTCGGCGCGCAAGCCGGCGCCGGCCAAGTAGGCATCGGTCCCAATTCGCTTTTAGGCACGCGCCTCGGCTGGTATGCGCAACTCATTCGCGACCGTCTCGCTCAGAACTGGCAAACCAACGGCCTCAACACCCGCTCGCAATCCACCCCCGCCGTCGTCAGCTTCCACATTCTGCGCGACGGCACCATTCGCGATCCGCGGATCGTGCAATCCAGCGGCAATCCGGAAATCGATAACACCGCCTTGCGCGCCGTCTATGCTTCCAATCCGTTAAACCCGCTACCGCCCCAAATTTCCGAAAACGATATCCTGGCAGAGTTCACTTTCAATCTACGCTGATGCGCACACTTACTATTTCCATCTCTCTTCTCTTCACGCCGGTCTTGACGCTCGGCATCGCCTCCGCGCGCCAGCAGGTCGTCGGAACCATCGAGAAAAATCCCGGCAAACCGCACATCGCGGTCACCGATTTTCGCGCCACCGGAACCACCGCTCCCTCGCTCATGGCGGTCTTCAACAGCACCGTCCAAAGCGACTTGCAAAGTTCTCCGCTCATTAATTTTATTCCCAAAACTCTCTACCCTTTACGCATCCCCCAAGTGCCTAATGACTTGGTAACGGGCGAAGCCTCCGCCAACGCCAAACCCGCCCCCATTCCCGGCTACCGCCTCGCCGATTGGTTCGCCGCGCCCGCCCAAGCCAATTACCTCGGCATGGGTTATGGCGCCGAAGATCGCGGCCTCTTCGTCGTCTTCGGTTACTTCTACACCACCGCCCCCAACATTACCGATCTCCAGCAGGCGCAGATCTTCGGCAAGGTCTATACCGGCTCGCTCGATCAAAATGGCGCGATCGATGCCGCTCATCATTATGCCGCCGACATGCTCGCGCAGTTTGGCGGCACCAGCCTCGTCGGCACCCACATCGTCTTCGTTTCCGACCGCACCGGCTCTAAGGAAATCTGGGTCATGAACTGGGACGGCACCGATCAGCATCAGATCACCAAATACGGCTCCATCTCCACCTTTCCCTCCGTTTCGCCCGACGGCCGCATCGTCGCCTTCACCACCTACGCCACCGGCTACCCCGCCATTCAGCTCTTCTCGCTCGACACCAACCGCAAGTTGCCCTTCTACAATCAGCGCGCCTCCATGAACGCCTTCGTCACCTTCACGCCGGATTCCAAGCAAATCGTTTTCTCCTCCACCGCCGCCGGCGGCGCGGCCCAACTCTACATGGCCAATGCCGATGGCTCCGGCTTCCGCCGCCTCACCAATTCCGGCGTCATCGAAGTCGAAGCCAAAATCAACCCCAAAACCGGTACTGATATCGTCGACGTCTCCGGCCGATCCGGTTTGCCGCAAATTTACAAAATGAACATCGAAGGCGCCGACGTGCAGCGTCTTTCCGCCGGCACCGGCGAAGCCACCAATCCCGCCTGGAGTCCCGATGGCTCCCACATCGCCTTCGCCTGGACCAAAGGTTTCGAGCCCGGCAATTACAACATCTTTGTCATGGATGTCGTCACCCGCGAGACCGTCCAACTCACCGCCAATGAAGGCCGCAACGAAAATCCCAGCTGGGCTCCCGACGGCGCTCACATCGTCTTCGCTTCCAAACGCGCCGGCCGCTCGCAGATTTGGGTGATGAACGCCGACGGCACCGGCAAGCATCCGCTCACCGATAAAGGCGGCAACGAAAAGCCCGTTTGGGTCAACGCCGAGAAGTGACCCGCAAACGTGATTTACGATACTTAGGTTAAGGACAATAGGAGGGACTAATCCAACTCATGATCAAACATAAAATATCGCTGGCGCTCCTCAGCGCGCTGCTTCTGGGCCTTTCGGCTGGTTGTCAAAAGAAAGTTCCGCCTGCCCCGCCGCAAGCTCCCGCGCCTCTGCCGGAAAACACGCCGCCCGCAGCCAAACCGAGTATTGGCTATTTCGCCGCCGAACCCACCACCGTCACCGTCGGCCAGCCCTCGTCTCTCCGCTGGTCCGTGACCAATGCCACCAGCGTAACCATTGATAGTGGCATAGGCGAAGTCAGCCCCAACGGCCGCCGCGGTGTTTATCCTACCGCCACCACCACCTACCATCTCACGGCCACCGGCCCAGGCGGCACCGCGGGAGCCGACGCCACCGTCACCGTCAGTACGCCCCCGCCCCCAGTGCCCGTTCCCACCTCCGGCCAGCCCAGCATTCAGGAGATCCTCGCCAAGCAGGTGCAGGATGTCCACTTTGAATACGACAAAAGCGATCTTCGCGGCGAAGATCAGGCCATCATCCAAGGCGACGCCAGCGCCCTCCGCACCATCTTCCAGATGGACCCCAATTTCATCGTGACCATTGAAGGCCACTGCGACGAACGCGGCTCCGCCGAATACAACCTCGCTCTGGGCGACCGGCGCGCCGCCGCCACCAAAGATGCCCTCATTTCGCTCGGCGTTCCGGGCGACAAACTCAAAACCGTCAGCTTCGGCAAGGAGCGTCCCATCTGCACCGAGGCCCTGGAGGATTGTTACGCGCGCAACCGGCGCGCCCATTTCTCAGCCGCCCAATAAGCGTGCGCGGAAATTAAAGTTCTCTTACACTGAAAACAAGTACGAAACGAGGACGGCCTGAACCCGTCCTCTTTACTTGAGGAGTTCATTCACCATGAAACTATTGCGCCTCGCCGCTTTGCTTTTGACCTGCACCGGTTTTTGCTTTGCCGTGAGCAAGGATCAGCTCGCTTGGCAACATTTGATCGAAGATAAAATCGACGCCTTCCAAAAAGATACGAACACTAAGCTCGACAACATGAACGGCTTGCTCAATGCCATTCAAAACGATTCCCTCCACAATGCCGATTTGCTTTCTCATATGCAGGAAGCGATCAGCAGCGCCATCACCCGCTCTCTCACTCCGGTAAGCGGCCTCACCAACCGGGTCGATTCCGTTGGCGAGGATGTGCGCTCGTTGAAAGACGCCCTGGCCGATATCACCGCCCGCATGGAACGCATGGACGCCAAAATCACCGATCTTAAGAATCAGATGCAGATCATGCAGAGTCCGCCGCCCGCGCCTTCCGCCTCTGCACCCGGACCAGGCGGCATAACCGCCCCCCTCCCGAACTCGCCGCAATCCGGCCTCACTTCTCCCGGCTCCAGTCCGCTGCCCTCTTCCGCACCCGCCGGCATGAGCGCCGACCGCAGCTATAACGACGCCTATCGCGACTTCACCACCGGCCGCACCGACCTCGCTTACAACGAGTTTCAGCAATTCTTGACCTACTTCCCCAACACCGAATACGCCGCCAAAGCCCAATATTACATAGGTGAAATCGAGTTCAATCGCAACAACTTTCCCAGCGCCATTAAGAATTTCGACCTCGTGCTCGAGCACTATCCCGAAAACCCCAAAACCGCCGACGCCCATCTCATGAAAGCCTACGCTCTGCTCAAAGCCAACGAGCGCACCCGCGCCGTCCAGGAACTCCGCACTCTCGTCTCCAACTACCCGCACACCGACGACGCCCGTAAAGCTCTGCAAATGCTGCGCACTCTAGGCCTCCCGTCCTCCTCCGCGCCCCAATCCGGCGTTTCCCGTTAGACACCCTCTGAAGCCCAGAGCCTACGCCCAGCACTCCACCGGTCCCATCACGGACGAAGGTAAAGCGAGATCTTCCATGAACGCCGTCAAAACCGGCCTTACCGGCCGCACTGTCCTGCTCCCGACAGACGACGCCCTGATCTATCGACAACACCTCGACCGCCATTTCTCCGAGCTCTCCCCGGCCACCGACCGCGGGAAAATCTACTTAACCTATAAGAAGGACTTCACCAATCTCGCCCTCCAGGAGCGCCGCCTCACCAACCACCGCAAAACTCACCTCGCCGAACTCCAACAATTCAAGCAGGAACGCATAGAAAAGGAGAAACTCGAAGCCTTAACATCCCGAACGAACTGCTGATGCGGGCGGTGAAGAAACACGCGAAGGAGAAGTGGGTTGTTCTCTACGTTGAGCGCTGGTTGAAGGCGCCGGTGCAAGAGGACAACGGCCAACTGATCCCGCGTGACAAGGGCACTCCGCAAGGTGGTGTTATCAGCCCCCTGCTGGCTAATCTTTTCCTGCACTATGTCTTTGATCGATGGATGGCGGAACATTATCCGCAGGCGCCGTTTGAACGGTATGCCGATGATGCCATCGTGCATTGCAGGAAAGAGCGGCAAGCTCAGAGATTCGGAGCGCAATTGCCGCGCGTTTAAAGGAATGCGGACTGGAACTTCATCCTGAAAAGACGAAGGTTGTCTACTGCAAGGATGATCTCCGGCGAAGGACTTATCCAAACGAAAAGTTTGATTTTCTCGGCTATACTTTTCGGCCGCGAAGATCGAAGAATCGCGGGGGAAAGCACTTCATCAACTTCAGTCCAGCCATTTCTGACAAAGCGGTGAAAGCCATTGGCGCAGAGATTCGGGGCTGGGATCTGCCTGAGCGCAGTGACAAGCAAATCGAGGATCTGTCGCGGATGTTCAATCCGGTGATTCGGGGCTGGCTTCAATATTACGGACGGTATTATCGTTCGGCACTCTACCCGCCAATGCGGCAACTCGATCGCTCATTGGCCCTCTGGGCTTATCGAAAGTACAAAAAGTTGCGTGGTCATCTTCGGCGGGCAACACACTGGATCGCACGCATTTCGCGACGTGATCCGCAGTTGTTTGCTCATTGGCAGATGGGTGAGCGGCGAGGCTCCATGGCGGGAGCCGTATGAGCTGAGAGGTTCAAGTACGGTTGTGTGTCCAGCAAAGGCTGGCATGTTCAG
>Ga0302319_10001673_pt1 | contig 49203 bp, 42 predicted proteins | sample Bog_T0_2_FD_203319 | JGI IMG/M metagenome (GOLD analysis project Ga0302319, IMG submission 203319) | Peat permafrost microbial communities from Stordalen Mire near Abisko, Sweden - Bog_T0_2 | ecosystem: Environmental > Terrestrial > Soil > Wetlands > Peat | place: Sweden: Abisko, Stordalen Mire... | reverse complement strand
CACCGCAAGACCCGCTACCGGGGCCTGGCCAAGAACACGGCCCAACTCCACACGCTCTTTGCCCTGGTCAATCTGGTCATCGCCAAACGCAGTCTGCTGGCCGAGGTTCACGCCGCATGAGGGCAAAACTGGGGAAAACTCCTAAAAAAGCCCGAGAAAAACCTTTTTCACTGACGCGAACCGCTGACTTTTTCGATCTGCCCTCCAGTATCGGTCGCTCTCCAGCGCGAAAAAATCAACAAAATCCAGATCGGTCAACCCAAGGCGCTTTGTTCAGCGGTTCCTTAATCGACTTGCCTCTCGAAAAACTGAGCGGTTTTTCTGAAGTCTTCGCATCCATTCTTCGTAATGAAGCTGGAGCGGATTTTTTTTACCTTTTCCCTCATATTCTCAGCGAACCCTCCGATAATGTGGGAAAGTATTTCACTAAAAACCGAAGAATTCCAGCAAGGCATGCTTCCTGCATGAAGAAACTGAGGAACGAAATCTATGCTCAGAATTAACCCCGCAGCCTCTCACAACGGCCTGAAGAACAGCATCACGATAGCGTCGCTGCTCCTTCTTATCCTATTGCTCCCAACCCTCGTTCGCGGAGATGACCTGACAGGCCTCCCGCAAAACGATCCCAAAGATTTGCTCGCCTATTCCGCGCCCCGGCAAGCGCCTGTCGGGCTGATGTTCCAACCCCTGCCAAGTTGGTCTCACGCCCCGGCAACTTTGTCCACGCTGCCCGACCAGCTTAAGCCGATGGGAACCAAAGTCTCCGTCCTGACAACGCCGCCCACTCCCGCGTCCTCCACGCCGACGACTTCAAAAGTAACAACAACCGCGGCTCCTCCGTCTTCCGAAACAGCCTCCAAGGATAAAGCCGCTTCGTCTCCCGCCGACAGCAACCCGGCCATGGTCACCGTTTCACCCTTCCTGCAATGGATCAAATCCAATCCCCAGGCGGCGGCCGAAGCGCGCCAACAGGCTAACAATTACCGTCCCGCTCCCGGTTCGCCCGGCATTAATGGCAACAGCCCTGCCAACACGACTGCGGGTTCGACGGAAATCACGCAAGATCCCTATTGGCTTCCCCCGATGATCGATTCCGGCGACAGCGCTCCCCGGGCCATCGCCGGGTCGGCGGCTATTTACCAAACGCCCCAGCGTTAAATCCAATCCCGACCATGCGCCGTTGGTTGATCTTAATAGCCTGCGGTATCGCGGGCATCGCTTCGGCGGACCAGCAGCCCGTGCAGTCCGCCGCAACCAAACCTCCGCTTGCGCCTCCCACCGAAACCAAGCCTGCGCCGACGCCTCATCTCGAAACGCCCGGCCCCATTGTTGATGACGGCACCATCCGCGACAGCCTTGGGACTGTCACCATTCGGCCCGTCCCTGACATCATGGAATCATTGCCTCTCTACCTCCAGCGCGTCGAATATTTGCGCAAACATAACGATACAATCATGGCCATTGCGTATCTCCGGCAGGTGCTTGCAAATGCCGAGATGCCTCCGAGATACCGCGCGCGGGGTATCCTCGAACTGGCCGATTGCCTCGATATCGAGCATCAAAATGCCGAGTCGCTTTGCTGGCTCAAAATCTGGACGGAGCTTTATCCGGCTCGTCCGGAATTCGGAGCGGTCGCTTACCGGATCGGCACCGTGTACATGCAAATGGGATTGCACGACCTTGCCCGCGACGCCCTTTACATGGCGCTGGCACATACGATCAACCAGAGTCAGGTGCAAAGCAGCGATGATTTGAAGCATTACAGCCGCTTGACGGAGGGGACTCTCTGGGCGCTGGCCACCAATGAGTACCAATGCGGCCAATGGGCCCGTGCGGCGGAACTTTTTGCCCGTTACCGGCAGGAAGCCGGGTCGGCCAGCGAGATATCGCTGGAAAAATCCGCCTTCCTTCAAGCCGATTGCTACTACCAGCTCAAGCAGATCGACAACGCCACGAGCCTTTATGAGGCGACCCTCCAGCAGCATCCTTTCAATCCGCTGGCCCCCGACGCGCGGCTGCGTCTCTACCATCTTTATGTTCTCAAGAACGCGCCCCAACAAGCCAGCCAGGAACTTGAATCCCTGGCGTGGACCGTACGCACCGTGTGGCCGCAGGATGAAACATTCTGGCAAAAGAAAACCGCCGAGTTTCTCCTGGCGCTGAACAAAAATAATGGCGACGTCATGCCGCCGCTACTCCAGCAATCCGCAAAATTGCCGCCGGAAGGTAAAACTTGGCAGGAGGCCCTCAATCATTATGATGCTCTTGTCAGTTACAAGGCGGCAACGCCGCGCGCAAATATGGACAGCAACGTTGATTCATCCTCGAAAGGCGACAGCCGGCATCATTTCGTTGAAGAGGACGATTTGCTGGCGATGAGCCGCGAGATGGCAGAACTGCTTCCCGCGCAGCAAACCGCTTCAACCCAATAGCAACCTGCTTACCTTCTATTGAACTCGTTACGGTTTGAAAAAATCATGGTTGTGGAGGACGATCCCATCGTCCGGCGGTCGCTTGTGATCGCCCTGCAAAAATTGCAAATCCCCGTGCTGGCTGTCAGCAGCTGCCGCCAGGCCAGCGAAGAGCAGCTCAAGGAACCGGCCGATCTCATCATATCCGACCTTCAACTCCCCGACGGCAACGGGATGGAACTGCTCAAGCAATTCAAACAGCAAAACAAGGCGGTCGAGGTCATCATCATCACCGGATTCGGCACCATTGAATCGGCGGTCGAAGCGATGAAAATCGGCGCTTCCAACTACCTCCTCAAACCCTTCACAAGCAGCCAGCTCGAACTGGCCATCGCGCAGATCGGCCAGCAGCGGGAATTGCGCAATCAAAACGCCAATCTCAAGGATCAGCTCGCGCAGGAATCGGAATTTTCGTCCCTCTTGTTCGTCAGCCCCGAAATGAGCCGGGTGCAAAAGCTCATCAAGCAGGTCGCGCCAACCGACGCCACGGTCCTGATCGAGGGAGAAAGCGGCACAGGCAAGGAAGTGATCGCCCGTTCCCTCCACGAAAACAGCCTGCGCAAGGACAAACCCTACATCAAAGTCAATTGCGCCGCGGTACCCGAGAATCTCCTCGAAAGCGAATTCTTCGGCCACGAAAAGGGCGCTTTCACGGGTGCGACCTTGAAACGCGAGGGGAGATTTGAGCTGGCCAACGGAGGCACCCTCCTTCTTGACGAAATAACCGAAATTCCCCTGGCGCTCCAAGCCAAGCTGCTTCGCGTTCTTCAGGAACACGAATTTGAACGGGTCGGCGGCGCTCGCACCATCCGCGTCGATGTTCGCATCATCGCCACCACCAACCGCGACCTGAACCAAGCCGTGGCTTCGGGAAATTTCCGGGAAGATCTCTATTACCGGCTTCATGTCGTCCCCATCAAGGTCCCGCGGCTGGCTGATCGCAAAGGCGAGGTCGAGTTCCTGCTGGGAAAATTCCTCGAGGGATTCGCCCGAAAACATAACAAGCCGGCGCCCCGCATCAGTCCCATCGCGCTCGACCAGCTTTGCCGCTATGCATGGCCGGGCAATGTCCGCGAACTGCGCAACTACGCGGAACGGGCCGTTATTCTCTCCACCAACGAAGGCGAATTGACCTACGCGGACATTGTTCCTTCCGAAGCAGTCAGTTCCGGCGATTCCGTCCTCGGCGACGGGCAGGATTTCCCCACGCTGGGCGACGTCGAAAAGCGTTTGATTTTCCTCGCGCTCAAGAAAACTTCCGGCAACCGCAATGAAGCCGCCAACCTGATCGGCATCAACGTCCGAACCCTTCGCAACAAGCTGAAGGAATACCAGGGCTCCGGCCAGGCTGGCGACGAACCCGAAGCCGCCGAACCGCCCAAGGAAACCGTCGGGAAATAGCCTGGGCGTGGTAGAGGGCATACCCCCCTCAATTTTGGGCAAAATTTAGTCAAGGGAGGGCCACTTCATACCGATAGAAAGGTTATCTACGGTTTATGAGTGTCACTATTGGCGGTACCTTCAGCGGTTTAAACGTTTCGTCGATTATCCAATCGATCATTGCGGCCGATAGCATTCCCATCACCAACCTCCAGACGGATGACACAGATCTAAACACCAAGAGCACCACCGTTGGCGCTCTTGGAACAAGCCTTGGGGTGCTCAGCACTGAATTGCAGAATTTGACCTCGACTCTGTTGAGCACCCAGACCGCGACTTCCTCCAATACCACCGTTGGCAGCGCCACGGTCGGCAGCACCGCGCAACCGGGCACCGTCAGTGTGGACATCACCCAAATGGCCACTACCACGGTGCTGCGGAGTGGCAACTCCTCCGGCGCGTTTGACGACACCAAGCTGACCGCGCCGCCCGCGGGCAACACAGCCATCGGCACGGTCCTCGACGAAAGCAATGTCGCCGGCCAGACCTTCACCATCAATGGCAAGCAAATCACCCTTTCCAGCAGCGACGTTCTCGATGACGGCAATCCCAACTCCACCTCATCGGTCGTTGGCCTGATTAATAATTCCGGCGCCGGGGTCACCGCCAGTTATAACAGCACCACCGGGCAAATCTCCCTTTCATCCTCCTCGCCCATCCTCCTCGGAGCGTCCACCGACACCAGCGATTTTCTCCAGCAAGCCGAGCTTTTCAATAACGGCACCGGCTCGGTCACTTCCACCGCCGGCATGGGCCGCATCAACCCGGACGCCGATCTCTCGACGGCGGGACTGCGCTCTTCGCCGACTACCGGCACATTTACCGTCAATGGCACCTCGATCACTTACAACAGCGGTGACACCCTCAATGACCTCGTCAGCAAGATCAACTCGAGCGGCGCGGGCGTCACCGCTGTTTACGACACGTACGAAGACCAGATTGTCCTGAGCGCCACCACGCAGGGACCGCAGAACATCACCGTCGCCGACGGCACCGGCAACATCGCCAGCGCCCTGCGGCTTACCTCCAGCGACAGCCAGTTGCAGGTCGGGAATCCGACTCTCTTCACCGTGGATGGCAGCAGCACCGTTCGCGAAAGCAACAGCAATATCATCAGCAGCAGCGCGCTGGGCGTGGCGGGCCTCACCTTTAACGCCGCGGGCACCGGCACGACGCAGGTCACCGTGGCCCCGGATGTCACCACCGTCGCCAACGCGCTCAACGCATTTGTCGCCCAGTATAATACCACGCAAACGCTGATCAATACCGATACCGAAAAGAGCACGTCGACAAACTCAAGCTCATCGACCACATCACAAAACGGCCCTCTTGCAGGCGACATGAATTATACCTTTTTGGCCTCCCAGCTTCGCGAGACAACATCAGGCTCCGCCAGCAACTCGGCGACGATCCGCATGTTGAGTGACTTGGGAATCGATACCAACGCCAACGACAACACGCTGACCCAAGTCGACACATCGAAGCTTCAGGCCGCTCTGACAAACAATCTCAGCCAGGTCGTCGCGCTCTTTAACGATCCTACAACCGGCCTTACCAACACGGTCCAAACCGTCCTCGACACCTATAACGATTCCCTCAACGGAGTCATCATCAACGAGCAAAACTCGATTTCCAAGCAGATAACTTTCAATCAAAACCAAATCACACAAATGCAGGCGCGAATGACCGCGGAACAGACCAATCTCGAAAACGAGTTTGCCGCCCTGGACTCCGTCGAGGGCGATAATCAAGCGATATCGGGCATCCTCAACGGCGAAGCCACCGGTAGCAGTACGACTTCGAGCAGCAGTAGCAGCAGTTCCTCGAGCAGCTTTGGCAGCGTCGGCAGCAGTAGTAGCAGTAGTTCGTAAACACCCCCCCATATGAAAATACTAATAGATAACGCCCCGCTGGAAAAAGAACTCCCTTCTCCCGAGAGCTTTCCCGAGTTCTGTGAGCAAATCATGGGCATTCTCCTGGCTCGCAATCTATCCATCGGCAGTTGCGAATTCGACGGAACCATCGTGAGCAACCTTGAGGAAGCCCACGACCTCTTCTCGCGTTGCAAAATCTGCAAAATCGCCTCCATCCCGCTCGCCGTCGCCCTCGAAGCCGCGCTCAGTCACAAGTGCGGGGACGCGCGCCGACTGGAAGGCGAGTGCGAGGGACTTGTCACCGAGGTTCTCCTCGGCGAACCTACCGAAATCGTCATCCGCTGGCAGGCGATTTGCGAGGAGATCAAGGCCCAAATCGGATTTCTTCCGCGCCTTTCCGGGCTGTTGACCGAGGCCCAAGTCGATCATCTTGTCGACCGCCAGCTCAAGGACCTCGGCAAGGTCATGCACAACCTCCACGACGCCTTCAACAAGGGCGACACCCTGGAGATTTCCGATTCAATCGAGCTGCGCCTCCTGCCGTGGCTCCGCCAATTGCGGGCTTTTATGGAAAATTGTTTGCAACTTGTAAAAAACCTTCATCGCTAGGAGATACATATGGACCAAAAACTTCGTGATTTTTATCTGGATGCGCAAATCAAGAACGCCACTCCCGGACAGTTATTGATCATGCTCTACGACCATCTGATTCAAAATGCCGAATGTGCTGACGCGGAGATATCGGCGGCGGAAAATCCCGACGTCTTGTTCCGGGCGTCCAAATCCATCTCGCGCTGCATCAACATCATGACGGAGCTCAACCGCAGCCTCAATCACAGCGTGGATCCGACGCTCTGCAAAACCCTCAGCAACCTCTATCTTTTCTTCACCCAGGAATTTTCGGGAGCCTTTGACAAGCGTGAAGCGAAAAGAATCCGTGCCATCCTGCCTTTGATTCGTGAACTGAGAAACGCCTGGTTTACGGCGGACTTGCGGGTCGGCAACTCTCAAGCCGTGGCTGCATGAGCGATTTCACGGAGACAAATAAACCATCAACCTAAATCCTCTCCGTGAACAAATCTCCGCGAGTCATTTTTCTGGAAAGTCAGAAAGGCATCGAATCTCTCTTCACGCGAGGTCTGCGCTCCGGCGCCATTGCCGCGGGCTGGGAAGCTGAAGTTATTTTTTTGGCTGACGCCGCCGGCCATCCCCGGACCGAAAAGGAAGTCCGCAACGACTTGCTCCAGAAGCAGCCCGACACGGTCTGCTTTCTCATGGATGCCCCGCTTGATCTCAAATATTTCTGGGACGCTCCCTCCCTGGCCGCCATCGATAAGATATCGGTTTGGTTCGACGACTATTACCGCTCGCCCAAAACTCTCGCCCATCCTGAAATCTGGACCGACTGGCAGAAAAATCACGGCGTGCGCGTCGGAATCTGGGATGGTTACTGGCGCTGCCAATGGAAGATGCTGACTGGAGTCGAGGCTTTCCCCATTCATCTCGCCGCCGATCCCAAGCTTCTCCGCCCCAATGCGGAGCCTTGGAATCCGGCATGGAGCGAGCGCGCTGCTTTCGTCGGCACCGTGCCCTCCCTCGAATCTCTCGAAAAATTTGCGCAGGCTTTTCCCGCCCACCTTCGCCGCTTCCTCGATGAAGTCTGCACCGCGATGCGCGAATCGCCATGGCCGATCAAGCCCTACGAATCGTCCCAAAAATGCCGCTCCTTCCTCGCCATCAAATACGGCAGGGCCATCGACGCCGCGTTTAACGATCCCATGACTCTCGCGCTCTGGAATCATTTGATCTGGCGCTGGGGCAAACGCATCGCCCGCTTGAGGGGATTGTCCGCCGTGGCCAAGGCTGGGCCGCTGGCGATTTTGAGCGGACATGGCACTGAATCCTACGCAGGCGAAGATGAGCTTCGCGCCGCTCTGCCCAACGGAACCGATCTGGTCTATGCTGATACCCGCTCCGTCGCCCCCTCTGCCTGGAACCGCCTGTTCCGCACCGGAAAATGGCAGCTGCAGATCACCGATCCGCAATCCATCGAAGGCGGCGTGCCTTTCCGCGTCTTTGAATGCGGAGCCTGCGGCGTTCCGCTGCTGAGCGATTATCGGCCCGAATTGGAGGAGCTCTTCCCGCCCCAGTCCGGCCTTGTCACCGCGTCGGACGAAGTCTCCCTGCAAGAAACCGCCGCGCGTCTTTTCCAAACGCCGAAACGTGAACTCGAAAATCTCGGCCAGCTTCTCCGCCACAGCTTCATGGACAAGCACACATGGGAAATCCGCTGGCGTCAGCTCACCCATGGGCGTGAATTCCGCAGCCGCACGGGGCCTCTCCCGTTGTTCTCCTATCATCCGGCTCCCATCAAGGAATCGCTCGCGTCGCACTCTGCTTGACCCCATTCGACCGGTGGCGCATAACCATCTGCGTGCCACGGTTTCTCCGTCCTTCAACCGCCCAAGCCTGACCCTGGGATGTCCGACCGCCCTCTTGTTCTCGTCCTCAGCAACGACCTCAGCCTGGCTGCGGCAAAAACTTCGCGCTATCTCTGCCTGGCGCTGGACCGGCTCGGTCGCGGCGCGGTTGGCCGCGACACCCGCCTCGTTCGCTGGGCCGCTGCCGAAATCGAGAAGGAAAGTCCGATGCGTCGCGAGGCCTACGAAACAGCCGTCGTGGCGAAGTGGAATAAATTCATCTTCGACTACGGCATCGACACCGTGATCAGCCTCGATCTGCATTGGCTCTTTTCGTCCCAACTTTTTATCTCCGACGACCAGGTCAAACACATCCATTCCTTCTGGTTCGACGACCTCCGTTCCCATCTTCAAAGCGCGCCCATGTTTTCGCTGGCTCCGAAAACGCCGCTGGAACTCATCAACGGCCCCAAGATCAGCCACCACTGTTACGGTCGCGGACAAGCCGAGGAGCTTCGTGTCCTGGGAGTCGAACGCATCTTTCCGTCCGCACTGGCCGCTCCGGCGGAATATCTCGATGCCGACGAGCCGTGCACCGAAATCAAGAAACTCGCGTTCATCGGCAATCCGGGGCTTGCCTCCGCTCCCACGCAACAAGCCCTCGCGGCCATGGACCGGGGAGGGGATATCGCCGCTTTGCGCCGTCTGGCCCGGCAGGAAATTCTCGACGCGCTTCCCACCGACGAGCCGACCGCATCCTGGGTTAGGCAATCCCTCGGCGTCGTCGATCTGCTCGCCGCCGCCACCGAGATGCGCCTTTCCCAGCCCTACACGGCTGCGATTTCCCTGCTCACCCAAGCTGCCGCTGCCCATCCCGAGGCGTTCGATTTTCTCAATCGCAATGGCCTGATTCTCGATGCCGCCATGCTCGTGAAATTCGTCAATCGCTACGACCGCCCGGCCCTTGTGCGCCGTCTCTGGCGGCGGGGCTGGCTCGATATCTTTGGCACGCCCGAACAGTGGGCGCCCTACGGCATCACCGCGCAGCCGACCGTGCCGTTTCCGCGCCTGGCCTCCGTCTATCGCCGCTATCCCGCGCACCTCAACGCCGCCAACTGCGCCCGCGACGCCACCGCCAACGAAAAGCTTTTCGAGATCGCCGCTTGCGCGCGTCTCTCCCTCAACCTCGACAGCCCCGATGTCCGCGCCTGCTACTCGAACGACGAAATTATTCTCGCGGATTCCGACGAGGCGCTCGAAGCCGAAGCCGAAAAAGTACTTCGCGATCCCGCCGCGGCCATTGCCTTGGGTGAAACCGCCCGCAAGCGCACCGCGTCCGAACATCTCTGGGAGCATAGACTCAAAAAGGCGCTCGCATGAAAAACTCCTCCGCAACCGAAGGCGTTCTCATCATGAGCAACGATTTCCTCACGCCCTTCGCCAAGACGTCCGACTATCTCGCCGCCGCGCTCGAACGCCGCGGCATCCCCGCCTACGTGCGCGATAATGCCGAGGCTCGCCTCCTCACCTACCTTTTTTCCGAGGAAATGGCGCCGAGAAGGCCGCAGGCGCAGGAGGCCATCTGCGAAAGCCTCCGTGAACTCATCGAATACGCCAGGATCGACACCGTCATCAGCCTCGACCTGAATTGGTACGTCACGCCCGGCCTCTTTGTCGACGACCCCGCCATTCGCTCCATTCACTCCCTTTGGTTTGACGATTTTCGCAGTTGGTGCACGTCTCCCTTCAACCCCTGCTTTTCCGACGGCGACGTCTTTCAGCAACACGTTAAGCACCCCAAGGTCACGCACCATTTTTACGGTGACAGTCAGGCACTCGAAGCCCGTCTCCTCGGTGTCTCGCGTCAGCGCCTCACGCGCCTGGCCGCGCCCCGGCAGCTTGTCGAAAACGACGCACCGTGCCTCCGCACCGACCGGCTCGCCTTCATTGGCAATCCCGGTTTTCGCGGCACGCCGCATGGCAAGGCCGTCAAGCTGATGGAAGCCGGCGCCGAGATCGGGGAACTGCGCGCCTTCTGCCGCGACGCCATTTTAAAATACCCCGACGTTCACTCGCTCGAGTGGTTCGAGAAGGAACCGAGCGTCCGCAATCTCCTGGCCGTGGCCCTCGAAGCGCGCCGCAGGTTTCCCTTCAAGCCCGCGCTGCAAATCCTCCAGATGGCCGGCACGCACTATCCGCGCGCCTTTGAATACATCAACGAAACAGGGATCGCCCTCGACATGGCCTTCCTTGTCAAACTCGTCAACCGTTACGACCGCCCCGCTTTCGTTCACCGGCTTTGGAAACGGGGCTGGATTGATGTTTACAGCGCGGGCGACGAATGGCAGCCCTACGGCATCGAGGCGCTGCCCTACGTCACTTTTAGCGATCTCCCCGCGCATTATCGGATGTATGCCACGCATCTCAACGCGCCCAACGCCATCCGGGACGCGACGGCCAACGAAAAGCTTTTCGAGATCGCCGCAAGCGGACGTCTCTCCATCAATCTCGACAGCCCCGATGTCCGCTCCTGCTATGATCCGGGCGAAATCACGCTGGTTGATTCCCTGGCCGCTCTCGAAGCCGCCGCAGAGCAGTCCTTGCGCGATCCCGAGGCAGCGCTGGCCTGCGGCGAAAAGGCCCGCCAGCGCACGGCTCGCGAGCATCTTTGGGATCACCGCATTGCTTCGATGCTTTCGGATGTGTAGTCGTTGCCGTGGAGACCTCTGCGAAAGGCTTTGTTTTTAAAGTCCGTCATCCTGAGCAAAGGCGAGCAGTTGGCCCGCTTTCCCAGTCACGGCCTGCCGAGCCGGAGTCGAAGGACCTGGCTGTAGTAAAACCATTTGTGAGAGTGGCGTTGCAAAATTCGCAATCAAAAGGAGCACTTGTCGCCTGTACCCAATGAGCGAAATCCCCACTCGCGGAGAAAGCTGGTCGATAACGCTCAGAATTTTTCGTCAAAGACGGCAAGGTCCCTCGACTCAGGCTCGGCAGGAAATGATGTGGGTAGACACATTTACCGCTCGCCTTCGCTCAGGATGACGGCGTTTGTTATCAACCTTCCACGGCCATGTGCTGACGATCGAGATGACGGATGGCTTGGATGGCGATTTTCGCGGAGTTTCCTTCGGGATGGCGCGGTATATTTTCCACTTTCGCTATCTTATCGAGAACGCTTTAGGAAGCGCTCAGAACGAGTGGATCGCGCGCAGCCTGAAGTCTCTCCAGGTATTCCCTCATCGTCCGCGCATAACCCAATTTCGTGAGATAGGTCTTGGCGGTTTGAAAAGCTTCGCGGCCCAGTTGCGGGATTCGTGCGCGATTTTTTGCCAACTCGGCAAGCCGCTCCGCAATCGCAGCCACGTCGCCCACGGGACACATCACCGCATTGCGGTCGTTTTCCAGAAGCTCCGTCCCGCTCTCCGTGCTCGTCACCACCGGAACAAGCCCGGCGATCATTGCCTCCATCAGGCTCACGCTTGCGCCCTCAAACTCGGAGATTTGCAGAAAGACATCGTGCGCCTCCAGCAACTGCGCCATTTCCCACGGCGCGCGCGGCCAAAGCAAACGATAAGGAATATGATCTCCCTGGCTGAATTCTTCGCGCAGACGCGGTAAATCGGGGCCGTCTCCCACGATAGTCAGCGTCACGGGAGCCTGCATCTGTGCCAGCCGGCGGCTGATTTCGGGCAAGTCGAGAACGCGTTTCTGAAGATGCAGAAGTCGGCCGTTGAACAGCACGCGCAAAGGCTGTTTTTCATTCTGGTAGCGCACGGTGGGTGTCGTCTCGACCGGCATGTCCCAATCGGGCAGAACGGGTATCGTTCCCCTCCGGTGAGGCAGCAACTCTTCGAGTTTTTCCACGCAACGCGGGCTTACCGCGACAATCCCCCCAAGCCGCGAATCGAGCCGCCGCAGGTTATGATAATAATAGTCCTGGTCGGTGTGACAGATTCCGACGAGCATCAGTTGCTTCAGGATGCCGGGATGAAGCTTTTCGAGAAGATCAACATACTCGTACGAATGATTGATAAGATGAACGGAAGACCGGTGTGTTTTGAGAAAAGCGATCAGCTCCCGTGGCGAGCGAATGCGCACGTCATAAATCTTGTCTGGATCGCAAACCTGCGCGAAGCGCCACGGCTTGATTTCCATGCTGACCAGCGTCAACTCGATGCCCGCCTGGGGCAGGCTCTTCTTGAGTCTCCACATCCACGAAAGCAGGCCGCTGATGGCCGTGCCCTCCGTGTGCCAGATCGCTAGGCGGCAGACCGGTCCCGCGGACGGCGTTTCGGTCGCAGGCCCTGCTGCGGAAGTCGGCATGGTTTCGCTACCGAGAGGCCCAAGGCTGGTTTTGCATAGAGTCTCAGCAGGCGATTGCATTTTCCTCCCGCGTGAGATTTACCGACCGGGCCGTTTCGATTTGATGCTGCAGCTTCGCAATAATTTTTTCCTGTTTGGTCATTTTGTCATGCAGGAGGCAGCCCATCTCCCATGTGACGGATCCTTCATGCGTCACGCGAACATGATCGATGGCCAGCGTCGCCAGTTCCAGGCAAATCGACGCTTCGGGCAACTGCACCGGGCGGCCATGGCGCGTGTCGGCGTCATTCAGCGCCGCAATGAAAGTGGTGGTCATTTGCTCCAAGCGGAAATGGTCTCGCACCCTCGCGCGGCAGGCGCTCGCCATCTGAAGCCGCCGTTCCGGGTTTTCCAGCAGGCGCTTGAGAACCGTCACGTAGGCCGTCAGTTCCCGCTCCGCTTTTCCGAGCGGGATAAGATAGCCGCACTCCGGCGACACCAGTTCGCTCTGCCCTCCCACGTCGGACACCACCGGCACGCTTTCGAGCGCCATCGCCTCGAACAAGGCCAGCGCAATCCCCTCGATGAGCGAAGGAAGCAGAAAAATATCCGACGCGTTGTGAAGCTGCGCCACGCGCTCCAATGAAACCGCGCCCAGCAGCCGGAACGAATCCTTCAGCCCCTGCTTTTCTATAAACGTCTTCAACGCGGGCATCAGGTGGCCGTCTCCCGCCACGCATACAACAAACGGAGCCTTCGTGGCGCGGCGAAGCGCGGCCACGATGTTGCACATCAATTCGGGCCGTTTCTGTTCGGCCACGCGGCAGGGGTAAAGAATCATCGCGGTCTTCGGGTCGATCCCGAGTTCATAACGGACTCGCGCGCGCGCTTGCGCATCCGGCGCCCATTTTTCGGCGTCGATATTCGTGTGGCACACCCGCAGACCATCTTCGCCTGCGCCGCGTTCCATCATCCATTGGCGCAGATGTTCCGAGCTTACCATCGACATATCGAGCAGTGATTGGTAATTCACCGAACGCCGCGCGTAACCACCGTCGGGCCACTCGCTCTCGTACTCGATATGGGTGTAATCGAGAAAACTCACATCCGGCAGTTGCAACCGCAGCCAGGGCAGGAGCTGGTAGGCCAGCATGCTGTGCGAAATCACGACGCGTCTGCATCGGCGCGTTCGGGCCAGATGCGCAACCAGCCGGGGCAGCTCCACGGGGCGTGAGTGGGACAGCACAAAAACGTCCGGCACGATCCGCAGCAGTTCGTCCAGCCATGGATTGGGATTGTGCGAGTCGTAAGATGTGGTCGCGACCGTCACCCGATATCCCTGGGCCTTCAATTGCGCGGAAATATCGAGAATGAATTTGCACGCCCCTCCCATCGGCAGGCTCGACACCAGGAAAAGAATGCTCCGCTCATCGGTCTCGGCCGCAGGCAGCGTCCAAAGCGGCTCGGTCGATATTTGCTGATAATTTTTGAGGCAAAGAGGCAGTTTGCAAAAGAGATCCTCGACCGCATAGGGACGCCGCAACGCCTCAGGGTCGGAGCATTCGATCAAATTTTCCGGGATGAAGAACAACCCCGGCTTCCGGGTATGGCATTCCCCGATCCACTGCGCCTGCGATTTTACCCACAATGCAATCAGGGAACTCATTGCTTCCACGTTGCGGGCCAGCCAGAGACCTGTGCCTCCGCGTGCCGCGTCGGCTACGCCATCCTGGTCCGGGGCCAATTGCAGGGCCAGCACCAGCTTCTCGATGGCGGCCTGCTTCAAGTCACCTTCATCGGGCCAAAACAGAACCCTCTCCGAGCCGGCCTTTTCCAGATACGCGGGGAAGTCGCCTTCAGAACAAATCTCCACAGCCTCGCCGGGCGCAGAAGTCTCTTGTTTCTTATTGCTTCGTACAAATACAAGCCGGGTCTCGCGATAGGTTTGCCCGGACAGGCACCGGAGAATGCGCCCGGCATCGTCGGCGTCGCCGTAGCGCGCTACAACCAGAACGTGAGGAGCCTCATTCATTCTTGTTTCCACGGTTCCGGAATTCATGCCGATGCGAATTTATCACCCAAAGCGACCGGTTCCCTGAGGATCTCGCCTGAACAGACGATGCAGGGAGAATGCTTTTCGATAACCGATTTGAGAAAGTGGGTTCCGGAACGTTGCGTAGAAAGCAAAAAGCCAACAGTCATAAATTTCCCTGGTTTTAGATTCCGAAAGGTTTCCTACTCACCTTTTCGGCATTCCGGGGAAAAAACTTACTTCAAAATAGAAATAACGGGCTCCCAATGAAGGGAGCCCGTTCAAACCAGGGGCCTGTCAGGGTTATTAGCCTTTCAGGAGTGTCAGCAACGAATTCTGTGAGGAATTCGCCTGAGCAAGCATCGAGGAGCTCGCTTGCACAAGAATGTTATTCTTTGCAAGTTGCGTGCTGGTCGTTGCCACGTCGGCATCAGAGATGGCCGAATTTGCTGCCTGCAGATTCGTCGATTCTGTCGCGATGTTCTGAACGTAGAAGTTGAACTTGGAGATGTTCGCATTCACAGTCGCGCGCCGGGCGGTCAGTGAATTAATCGCCGAATTCAACAACCCGATGGCCGTACCCGCGGCTGTCGTTGTTCCAATGGTGATGCCATGAATGCCAAGGCTCGTCGTCGTTCCCATCGTCGTGGTCGAGAACGTATCAGTCGTTCCGCTCGAGTCGATGGCCACGCTGATGGTGCCTGCGCTAAACAGGTTTGTGCCATTGAACGAAGCATTGGTCGCAATGTTATCGATCTGAGTCTGGAGCACGCCGAATTCAGTCGCGTAATTGGCACGGTCGGCTGAACCGAACGAACCATTGGTTGCGCTCTGGGCAAGCTCGCTCATTTGAGTCAATTCCTGCTGAATCGTGCTCAAAAAGCCGTCTGTCGTTTGAGCGAACGAAACAACGTCCTGTGCCGCCTGGGAGGCCGCACCCAATTGACCAATGGAGGCCGTAATATCGCCGCTGACCGCCACGGCTGCCGCGTCCGTCGCCGGATTGGCAATACGACTACCTGAAGCCAACTGCTGGATCGATGAATTTAACGAGGACGTATTCTGATTCAGATAATACGCCGCATTTACCGCCGCACTATTATATCCTATAACTGCCATATTGGATTTCCTTTCCTTTTAAGAAGCCGCATCATGCGACTTTCCGGGGTTGCCGGACATCGGGTTTTTGTGCAGGACTCCGACCGTCCTGGGAACGGTTTCATACCGAACTTACACGGTACATCGGCCCTGTTTGAGAAAACATGAGGAGATATTTGATAAGTAATTTTTCCTCTTATCTTCACTCATCCGCTTATCGCCACTCATGCCCTGTCTATCGGCAACGGCGCTTATTCCTTTCGTGATTGAAGCCGTCCCCCCCTCAAAACCAATCCCAGCTCATCCTCATGCGAAACGTGGGCCGCCCGATATCTAGGAATAGTTCGAAAACAGATGAGTATGACGATATCCCAGCCCCACCTCTCTTAAGAGAAGATGAAAATTCTTCGGCGCATCTTCACTTATTTGGGAGATAGTGTCTAATATTCTGTCCTACGGTTCCGATAACGTGGGTAGAATGCATTCAGTCTGGTTAAAAGATGAAGTGAGTCAAAAGACCCTTCTTCTACGCGAAGTCGTCGAGTTGCTCATGTGGGAGCTCTCTGCCATTTCAAATCGTAGATGGGAAGATCTTCCTGAACTCAAAAAGAAAAAAGGAATCCTGGCCACCCGCCTTCGAAAGTATGACTGGGCGCAAAATCCGAAAGAGGAGGAGCCGATCGATTTAACGGTGCTTCGCTCGCAAATCTCCGACTTGGAATATCAATCGAAACAAAAAATCCAGGTCCAGCTTCAAATGATCAAAGGCCAGATCAATTCCCTTCAAAGCCAAAAGCAATACTGGCTCGATTGCCTTAATATCTACTTCCGGCAATACGCTGAACCGGTCCAAGTTTTATGAACCCGCGCAAAACCACTTCCACGAACTGGCCCCTGGTGCTTATTGCCATCGCCCTTGTCGGGGCCGGATTCTCCTATCACTTCACCCTCGAATCACGATTCGCCTCCATTGAACAGAAGCTCGATCAGAACTCGACCGCCCTCCAACAATACGAAGCCTCCCAGGAAGCTTTGTCCTCGAAAGCCGAGACCCTCGACAATCTTGCCAAGAAAGTCGATGCGCTTCAGGCGTCCCTCGAGCCCCTCAGCAAAGCTACTCGCGATCAAACCGATGCGCTTTCCGACATCCGCAAACAAATCGCTTCGCTCCAGCAATCCCAGCAGACCCAGCAGGCCCAACAAGATTCGCAGAAAAAGCTTTCCGATGAGGGCGCTCAGCTTGAGAAAATCCGGCACGACAATCCCCTCATTCATGCGGCGCAAACTCCCCCCCCTCTGGTTCACCCTTCGACTCCCAGCGCCCCGGCGGTTCTCGCTCCGCATGCTTCCGCAGTGAATGTCCCGCTTCCGTTTCCCCCTCGGGCCGACAGCGCCGTTGACATAAGGGCCGCGCAAAGCCCCATGCCTGACGACGGCTCCGTTCGCGTTCTGCCCGTCGCCCTCCCTGTATCCCTCTCTACGTCGGAAAACCGATAGGAGGTTCCTTCGTGAATCATCCCGTTGCGGTTTTTACAGTCGTCTGGGGAAAGGACGCCTCAAACGAAGCCAAAACCTGCGAGGCCAGTTTCTGTCATTGGCATCCGGAAATTCCTTTCCTCTGCATCAACGAAAGCGAATACCGCCTTTTAAGCGGCGGCAATCCTCCCTCATGGCCGGGCGAAATCGTCAGCATGCGCTCACTGGCCGGCTGGTTTTTGTCCCGCCGCGTCGAGCGCCTCGTCTACCTCGATTCCGATCTCTTCGTCCTCGGCCGTTTGGATCAATTACTTCAGCCCGACCCCAAAGCGTCGACATCATGGACCAGCGATTACGCCGTCTACACCATGGGCGTGCCCGAATGTCCCCGCATCAACAGCGGGGTGCTCGCCAGCTCCGATACTTTCTTCTGGCAGACTTGGACCGCAGCCCAGTATGGCTGCTTGCTGCCGGCTGTTGATCGCTTTTATTTCAACCAGCTATGCCTTCGTATCCTCGTTCAGGCCGGGGCCGTCCGCGGGCAGATCATCGACGGACAGCCGGGTACTCCGTATTATAACGTCTCCATCGGCGAACAACCGGGCGAATGGCAGGTCAGGAACGGCGAAGTTTACAAGGGAGCCGAGCGCGCTTTGGTCTATCATCAGGCAGGCGAGGAAAAACGAGGCATCGCTGCGGCCCCAGCCCCTCTCCAGTCTTGGTTGGAGGAGATCACCAAGCCCGGCAATGGCTCAAACGGCCCACGGATCGATTTTGAATCCTGGTGGCGCGAAGATGGAGAAGCTTTCAGTTCACTCATCAAGGAGCGCTTCCAGCAATGGCCTACGGAAACTCTGAATGTCATTCTTGCTCAAGCCTATGCGCGAACGCCCGGCAAGTACCGCACAGCCGCTCCGCTCGCGTGGGACCGCTCCCGCTCCCTGGAACAAACCCAGTGGCGGCGATTCTGGAACCCCCAGTGGCAGGCTTACCTCTATTGCGAGAAGCAAGGCAAGTAAGCCGAAATCAGGCCAAATACGGATTTTGCTTCCATCAAGACGGATTTTTTTTCCGCGATTCTAAGTCCCATTGTGACTCAGAATGCTAAAAATCGCCTCAACATGCCCGTTTTGAGCCTGTGTTTCGGCATAAATGCGTTTTTTATCGTGAAAAAGCGCCAAATAAGTCCCAATTTGTGGCTTTGGCACGACCGCTGCCATTAAAAGTCATCGTGAAGACGTTTTACCTAATCAAGTCCTTTCTGCCGTTCATCTTCTTGCCGCTCGCGCCCGGAGTGGTCCAAGTTGAGCTGGAAAGGCATGGAGTGCTCACCAACGGGAACTTTGCCTTCTTCGCCGTCCTTATGCAGACCGCTTTTACCTTGGGCATCATCGCATGGCTCGCCCGCGTGGTTAACCGCAAGAATACCGCGAAAGCCTTCCTGCGGATGTCCTGCATCTCCAAGAAAGTCTTTCACAAGGGCCAGTGGATTTCGGTCGAAGAATACCTCGCCGATAATCACAATATCGTGGTTTCGCACGGCATGACTCCCGAGGAATCCAAAGCCTGGGTGCGTGAATCCGAAGAGTGGCTCCGCGTGGAGAAGGAATTGGAAATACTCAAGGACATGGGCATCCATTCCGGAATCAACCCCGTGGCCGCTCCCGCCGAGTACTCGCACGACGGCATGGCCATCGCCAAATAATTCCGGCCATTCGTCACAGGCCACTTGTTTCGCAGCGCCATTATTCTGAAGACGCGCCTTGGCGTCGCAAAAAATGGCCTTTAGAGTGATCGATCATGGATTACGTCAATCTCGGTTCCACCGGCCTAAAGGTTTCACGAATCTGTTTGGGCACCATGACCTATGGCTCCAGTAAATGGAGGGAATGGGTCCTCGACGAAAAGGAAAGCCGTCCGTTCATCCAGCGCGCCATCGAGGCGGGCATCAATTTCTTCGACACGGCGGATGTCTACTCGCTCGGCGTAAGCGAGGAAGTGCTGGGCCGCGCACTGAAAGATTTCGGCCCTTCCCGCGACCGCATCGTCATTGCGACGAAAGTCCACGGTTCCATGGGCGACGATCCCAACTTACGTGGCCTTTCGCGCAAGCATATCCACCACGCCATCGACGACAGCCTGCGCCGCCTCGGCACCGATTACGTCGATCTCTACCAGATTCACCGCTTCGATCCTCACACGCCCATGGAGGAAATCCTCGAAGCGCTCAACGACATCGTGCGCGCAGGCAAGGCGCTCTACATCGGCGCCTCGTCGATGTTTGCATGGCAGTTCGCGCAAATGCTCGCCATCTCCGATGCAAACGGCTGGGCGCGATTCGTCACGATGCAGAATCACTACAACCTGATTTACCGGGAAGAGGAGCGCGAGATGAATCCGCTCTGCCGCAGTGAAGGTGTCGGCCTCATTCCGTGGAGCCCGCTGGCGCGCGGCGTTCTCGCCGGCAATCGCAAGGCGAAGACGATCCGCTCCCAGACCGATGATTTCGGGACGAAGCTTTATGGGAAAGAAATGAGGGAAGCCGACCAACGCATCGTAGATCGCGTCGAGGAGATCGCACGCGAGCGGGGAATTCCCCCGGCGCAAATCGCGCTGGCCTGGTTATTGCACAAGCCCGGCATGGTCGCGCCGATCATCGGCGCATCCAAACCGCACCACCTCGACGACGCGCTCGCCTCTGTAGCCGTCAAGCTCAGCCCTGCGGAAATCGCCCGCCTCGAGGATCCCTATATTCCCCACGCGATCGCAGGGCACGAGTAAAAGTCATCGCTATGTTCAGATAACATGTAGTCCTAAACTTCTTCTAAAAGATGTCTTTCACCCCCACCTCCCGATGTTTGTTGACAGTCCCAATAACAGGTCGTCTTCTATCCGAAATATCTACCGCGAAGAAAAGAAGCCGAAGCGAAGACGTGGCGCATACGTCAAATAAGGGAAAGACCTGAAACCACAATGCTCCTTATGTGCTTGGCATAAGGCTCTTGCACATGAAATCATCCTCATTTAGAATTTTTCATCCACAAAAGGTCATAGTTTTCACGCTAAAAGGACTAAAATGGCATTCTTGATGCAAGATAATGTGTAAAAAATAACGAAAAGACTTGCTTTTAAACATCTCTAAACTATAAATCACTTCTAATGCACTCGGAGATTCCAGAACCTTATCCTTCCGGTGGCAAGGGAATACCCTCACAAACCAGTGAACAGGTGGAGGTGGGATGTTCCTTGGATTACGCCTTAATCGAGCCTGTGCAATGCCAGTGCTCGGTCGCCCTGAAGAATCGATTTAAGGATTTCTTTTACGATCGTCCCTCGCGTTTGATCGCCGTTCCGGGGCCTCATAAACAGCTTCTGGTTTTGAAAGAGCACAACCCTTATGTGGGCCGGCTCCTGCAACGGTTGAATGCCAACCCGATCAACACGCTCAACCTCAACGAATGGCTCAGCGATCCCTCCGGGCGCCTGGCTCAATTGATCCAGCCCGTGAACTGCGCCTACAAAAGCTCGCGCGCATTCATGTCCTTTCCGCAGGCGCTCTGGAAATCGGGACTGGTTCCCGCGCCGAGCTCGCTTCATCAACCCGACGGCGATGAAGAGCGGACAGTGGTCCTTATCGCGGGCGCGGGTTTCCTGGAGATCTGGCGGTACGACACATGGTCGCACAGCATCTTCGTGGAAGTGCTCCCCCGGTTCTGGCAGGAACTCCTGACCTCGGAAGAGTAGCGCTGGGGAATTTAACGGAATTACCAAATTTTCCAAATTAACGGAATTTTTTGAGAAGGGAAAAAACGGGAAACCGTTTCTCATTTGTAGAGGCGGTCTATGACCGTGGCGCTGCAGTGGTAGCCCGCGCTGGCGAAGAGGGAAAAGCGCGGGTGCGGCGCATTGCGCCGCATTTGCATCCAAACCAAATGCCAAGGCCTTCTGGCAGGCGTCACACGAGGGATATGTTCTTTCGCCGCACCCCTTTGACACTCCTCTACTGCCGGTTAATCTAAATGAGTGACCATGCGCGCACTTCCTTTTTTTGTGCCGCTTCAGTTTGTATTCCTCATGGCATTCTTCTTCACCTCCCAATCTGCCTTCTCCGCGCCTGAGCCTTCGCTCGCTTCCGTGCTCGACCCGATCCGCGCCAAATACAATCTGCCCGCGCTGGCCGGAGCCATCTTCACCACCGATGGCGTCGTCGAAATGGCCGCCGTCGGCGTTCGCAAGTCAGGCACCACCATTCCGGTCACCACGGACGATCTCTGGCATCTCGGTTCAGACACGAAGGCAATGACCGCCATGCTTGCCGGCACATTTGTCGTCGAAAAGAAACTTTCCTGGGACGACAAGGTCGTTTCCTTTTTCCCTGGCCTTGCCGACCACGTCCCCGAAGCGATACAGGACGTCACCCTCGGACAGGTATTGGCCCATCAGGCAGGGTTGAAAGAAAATCTCGACTGGCGCGCATTATCCAAAAACGGATCATTAACCGACCAACGCTCGATGGCCGCCCGCCTGGCGTTGTCCGCGCCTGCCTATGCGCCGGGGACATATCACTACGCCAACACCGACTATGTTGTTGTCGGGGCAATTCTCGAAAAAATCGGCGGCAAGCCTTGGGAAGACTTGATCCGCGAACGAATTTTCAAGCCGCTCGGCATGGACTCAGCCGGTTTTGGCGGTGTGGGAACCATCGGGCAAATGGATCAACCCTGGCCGCATCTGGCAAGCGGAGTTCCTGCGCCCATCAATGGCCCGGCCATGGATAATCCCGAGATTATGGGACCAGCCGGAACGGTCCACTGCACGCTCCAGGACTGGGCCAAGTTCCTTATCGACCAACTGCGCGGCGGCACGGAAATGAAAGCCCTGCTCCCGAACGAAATTTACGAAGTTATGCAAACGCCCGCTTCCCATTCCGATTACGGGTATGGCTGGATCATCGTTGATCGCTCTTGGGCCGGAGGTAAGGCACTCAACCACTGTGGATCGAATACCATGAACTTTTGCAATTGCTGGCTTGCGCCTGGAAAAAAGTTTGGAGTCCTCGTATGCGTCAACCAAGGCGGCGACGCCATATTCAAAGCCACCGACGCCGCCGCCTCCGCAATGATCGCCCGTTTCCTCGCCAATCCCCAAGCGCCGCCGCAACCTAAGCGGTAGCCGTCGCACTCCGTGCGACGGTGCAGTGGTAGCCCGCGCTGGCGAAGAGGGAAAAGGGGAAAATCTCTCGCGATTTAAATGAGGGACAGGTTGCACCCCTTTGACACCTCCGCCATCCACAGGCTATTCTGCCTACAATGAGCAAAATCGTCGGCATTGATCTCGGCACCACCAACTCCCTCGTCGGCGTCATGGACGCGGGCTTTCCCGTCCTCATCGCCGATGCCGAAGGCCGTCGCCTCACGCCATCCGTCGTCCATTTCCCCGGCGCGGGCGAACCGCCGCTCGTCGGCGCCGCCGCCAAACGCATTCGCGGACTCAAGCCGCGCGAAACGGTCTCCTCCATCAAACGCTTCATGGGCCGACGCGGCAGCGAAATTTCGCGCGAAGAAATGATCGTCAGCTATCCCGTCGCCGGGCAGGGGAGCGAGCCGGTGCGCGTCGAATTGCCGGGCCGCGCATGGTCGCCCGAGGAAATTTCCGCCGAGGTGCTGAGGAAACTCAAGACCGACGTCGAGCGCTCGCTGGGCGAGCCGGTCTCGCGCGCCGTCATCACCGTCCCGGCCTACTTCAACGACGCCCAGCGCAACGCCACCAAGGAAGCCGGCCGCCTTGCCGGATTTGACGTCGAGCGCATCGTCAACGAGCCGACCGCCGCCGCGCTCGCCTACGGCCTCGACCGCCTCAAGCAGAAATCGAAGATCGCCGTCTACGATCTCGGTGGCGGCACGTTCGACATCTCCATTCTCGAATTGAACGAGGGCGTTTTCCAGGTCCTCTCCACCAACGGCAACACGCGTCTCGGTGGCGACGACATCGACGCCGCGCTCACCGACGAACTCGCCCGCCGTCTCGCCGCCAAGCTGCAAACCCACGTCGATGCCGCGCTCGTCGCGCGCCTTCACGAGGAAGCCGAGACCGCGAAAATCCGGCTCTCCACCGAGACCGAAACCAAAGTCGAGATTCCGTTCGCGCTCGGCGAACAAAGTTTTTCTACCGTCGTCACGCGCGAACAACTCGAAGCGCTCGCCCGGCCCGTCGTGCAAAAAACGCGCGCCAATTGCCTCCGCTCCCTTAGCGATGCCAAACTCAAGCCCGCCGATCTCGACGACGTCATCCTTGTCGGCGGCCAGACCCGCATGCCGATGGTCCGTGCGCTCGTGCAGGAAATCTTCGCCCGCGAGCCCAACACCAGCGCCAATCCCGACGAAGCCGTCGCCCTCGGCGCGACCATCCAGGCCGGCATCCTCGAAGGTGGCGTGCAAAACATGGTGCTCCTCGACGTCACGCCGCTCTCCCTCGGCATCGAGACCTTCGGCGGACTGATGAACATCATCATCCCGCGCAACACCACCATCCCCACCAAGGCCGGCGAGCTTTTCACCACCGCCATCGACAACCAGAAATCGATGAAAATCCAGGTGCTCCAGGGCGAACGCGAACTGGCCCGCGATAACTGGTCGCTCGGCACGTTTGAGCTCGAATTCGCGCCCGCGCCCAAGGGCGTGCCGCGTGTCGGCGTGCAATTCGAGATCGATGCGAACGGCATCCTCAGCGTCCTCGCGCGCGACGTGAAGACCGGCCACGAGAAAATCGTGCAGCTCAAAAGCGCCGTCGATGTCCGCGACGAGGACGTCGAAAAAATGGTCTCCGAATCGGTTGAGTACGCCTTTGACGACATGGCCCGGCGTCAGTGGATCGAGACCAAGCGCAAAAGCGCCGACATGCTCGGCGCGACCCGCAAGGCGCTCGCCCAAGTTGGCCAGCTCATCGTCCCGGAAGAGGTAAAGGAAATCGAGGCGCTTATGCTCGCGGTCGAGAAGGCGCTCGAAAGCGAGAACCTCAAACAACTCCAAGCCGCCAACGCCGCGCTCGACCAAGGCACCGTCGCGCTGGCCGATCTCGTCATGGATTTGGCGATGGAAGAACAGCTTCGCAAAAAGGGCATGCTCGGCGAGGGGAAGACATAGGACAAATAGGACTTAGATGACCACCCATAGGACCTATAAGTCCTATGCGTCCCATAAGTCCCATTCCCCTACGGCGTCGTCAGCGGCGTGGGCACGACCTCTTCGCGAGGCTTGGCCGAGTAGTGCCAGAAAACGGTGATGCGTCCCCAGAGAAGACCCGGTTGCTCGCTCGGCGCGAACCGGATTTTTAGCGCGGCCAAAACCGCCTGCTGGTCGAGGTCCTTCGAGATCGCCGCGCCCAGGCCGCCGCAGCTTTCCTCGACGAGAACGTGCTCGACCGCGCCGTCGGGGGCGACCGCGACGCGCATGATGGTGGGGCTCAGATCGGTGTCCGAGATCGGTGAGGGCAACTCGGGCAGACCCGTCGGCTGGCGCTGGGCCAGAGCGCCGTCCCATTGCCATGTCGTCTTGGCGGCGATGGCTGCGGGAGTTTCGCTATAGAAAAAAGGCTGGCGCGGAGGCCGCATCGTTTCTTCCACGCGCTGTTCGAGCGGCGTGACGATGGGGCGCGCGGCCCGGTAATCCTCCGGCGGGGCGGCCTGCGGCAGGTCTGTGGAACCGAGGTTGGAATTGAAATCGAGCGCAGGCTGATCGGAGGCCAGGCTGGCCAGCGGATTCAACGGCAGCAGGAAAAGCCGCGGATCGGTGAGGCGGTCCCAAAATTGGTCGCCCGGCTCGCCGTTCAGGGAAACCGCTTGGGGATATTCCACCGTGACGTGGGTGCGCGTCTGGTGACGCAATTCGGCGCGTGTTGTATCGATGCGAACGAAGAAAAAGGCGGTGAGATGGACTAGAAGCGCGAAGGCGATGAAGAGTCCCAGCCGCCGCTGGCGCTGAGGCACATAGTTGATCCACGGCTGTAGGATCGCCAGCGTGTGGGCCACCGGGTCGGAGGCGGAAGCAGCGGGGTGCGCCGAAGATGGATTCGCCGTGGCCATTGTGAAATGAATCTAGGGCGAGGCAGTTCCTGACACAGGCTGCGTGGCGATGACCACCGTGAAGCGATGCGCGACGTCGATGATGCTGGTGATGAGATCGAGCGGCACGTCCTTGTCGGCCTTGACGACGAGCGATGGCGTGACGCGGCTGGAGGGGAGTTGGTCGAGCGCGGCGCGCAGGCCGTCGAGCGTGACGATCTGATCGTTAAAATAGAGGACCGGCTCGCGCTTCAGCGGCGCGCCCTTGTCGTCGTATTGCTGAGGCGCGAGCGTGACGGCGACGATGAGGCGGCTCGCCGGCGTGCCGACGCCGATGGAGCTGCGCGGCGGATCGACCTTGATGCCCGGCTGCAGGACGAATGAGGAACTGAGCAGGAAAAAGCAGAGCAGCAGCAGCACGACGTTGACGACCGGCGTGAGATCGACCAGGCCGCGCAGGGGCTGGAGTCGGCGGGTGAGTACCAGGGCCATCTCTAATTATGCCGCGTAAACCGGACGGAAACAAGCTTCTCAGATGACGCGGTCAACTCTTCAACGCCTTTAAAAATTCTTCCGGATCGACGCCTGCCTGTCTTAGACCGCTTTGGAATGTAATTTAGTAAAAACAATTCTGTCATCCCGAGCTTGTCGAGGGATCAGCCTCCGGTGGGTTATGCTACATCTTCTGGTAGCCGATCCCTCGACAAGGGAAGAACAGCCGCCGCCTCCTTTCCTAAGTTTCTATACTCTAACGACTTATTTCGCAATCAACAAGTCTTTTTGGGGTAAATTTTTGCAAGAAAAGGAACTGCTTTGTTATGCATGGCCGAGAGAATTTGTTATGGCGCGAGGTTATGGGGAGACATAAAAAGCGTTGCGATCTCAAAATTGGAATGCATTACTTTTTCCAGCCCTCCATGTGCATGTTGCACATGGAGGCACAGCGGGCCGGTCAATTATCTGAACCGCACTCCCAACGCCCTGCAGATTCGCGTTGAAGATTTATGGATCGGTTGACCGCCTCGTCCGTCATCCTCTTCCAACAGCGCAATTACTTTCAATTTGCAAGTGACGTCGCAAGTTTTTTTGACTAAGTAGCATCCCAAAATGTGACGCCGCTGTTTTTTACAATTGTTGTCGCCGGGGTCTCCTATGCCGCCGGGCTTCTGGGATCACTTGTTGGGGTCGGTGGCGGGATTATTGTCGTTCCGCTCCTCACCTTGTTTTTCGGGGTGGATATTCATCACGCCGTCGCAGCTTCCATTATCTCCGTCATCGCCACTTCCAGCGGCGCGGCTTCCTCCTATGTCCGCAGCGGTGTCAACAATCTCCGGTTGGCGATGTTCATGGAAATCGCCACGGCGGCGGGCGCGCTGAGCGGGGCGTTCCTTGCCGTCGTGATTTCATCGCGCTGGCTTTTCCTGCTGTTTGGCGCGGTGCTTATCTACACGGCTTGGTCCATGTACAAGCGCAAAGACCATGATGCGGCTCATTTCCCCGATGACCCGCTGGCCGACCGGCTCAAGTTGCACGGCGCGTTTTACGATCCCTTCTTGAAACGCGACATCAGTTACCGCGTTTCGCGCACGAAACTCGGATTTGCCGTGAGTTATATCGCGGGCATCATAAGCGGCCTGCTTGGTGTGGGCGGCGGCATCATCAAGGTGCCCGTTATGAGCCTGTTCATGGGAATGCCCATCAAGGCCTGCACGGCGACCAGCAATTTCATGATCGGAGTCACGGCGGCCGCGAGCGCGTCGGTTTATTTTGTGCGAGGCGACGTGCAACCTTTCATTGCTGCGCCGGTCGCGGTGGGCGTCCTGCTCGGAGCCAAGTCGGGCGCAAGAGTCATGGGGTATCTCAAGAACGACCTGATCCGCCTAATCTTCGTGATCGTGCTGGTTATCACCTCGGTGCAGATGCTCCTGAAAGGATTCAAATGAGCGCGAACGAATCACTGGATATTTCCAGCATCAATCATCGGGTCGAAATCATCATCAGCAATGTGCTGCGCTGGGGCGTCCTTGGCAGCCTTGTCCTCATTGTGACCGGCACGCTGCTTTGCTTTTTCCACTCGCACGATTATGGCAACGCGGGCGGTTCCACCGCGGATTTGCAACGAATGATCCAGCCGGATGTCCTCTTTCCATTCACCTTCCGTTGGTTTTTCCACGGCCTTGCTCACGCGCAGGGACAAGCCATCATTGTCGCGGGTTTGCTTCTCCTCATCGCCACGCCAGTCGCCCGCGTGGCCATTTCCATTGCGACCTTCGTCATGGAAAAGGACTGGACCTACGTCGCCATCACAACAACCGTGTTCCTTTTGCTTATTCTCTCGTTCTTCTTGGGCAAGGCGGGATAATCAACCCCAGCATGGAGAGCGCCGTCTGCTTCAACGACGTAAATACTTTGGAGAATGGATGCCAATGTCCCAATCTCCTTCTTGCACTCCAAGCGAGGACGTTTAGTTTCCATCCATGCTGTCGAAGCGAGCCAAGTATGGCATCCGGGCTTTGATCTATCTGGCCCAAATGCAAGGAGAAGGTCCGATTCAAATCCGTAAAATTGCCGAGGACCTCGACATTTCGCGAAAATTTTTGGAGGCCATTCTGCTCGAATTGAGAAATGACGGCATCCTCAAAAGCCGCATGGGCAAGGAGGGAGGATATTTCCTGGAACGTGCCCCCGATACGATTACCATGTCGCGCATCATCCGGTTGATCGACGGTATGCTGGCTGCCGTGCCATGCGTGAGTCAGACCGCTTATGCGCAGTGTGACGATTGCCCCAATGAAAAGGACTGCGCCATTCGGTGGGTCATGAAGGATGTCCGGGATTCAACCGCAAGTATTCTGGATAAGACCACGCTCGACCAGCTTGTGCATAAAACAAAGCACTTGGGTGACTTGTCGGGACTCGAATATCAAATTTAAGCGGCAGGTCCTTTTTGGATTCTAAAGTTCGAAATCGATGGGGACCGTGGCGGACCTTCCTGCAAAACTGGAATCACGCCAGTGCGCGCGAATGAAGCTCCGCGCGCCGGAGTCAAGATCGGCATGGCCGCTGGAATCGACCACATCAACATCTGAAACGCCTCCTTCACTGTCGAACTGGATGGAAAGCGTGACGGTTCCCGTTTCACGCCGAAGCAAGGCCTCATAAGGATAGCCGGGCTTGGGAAAGCCCCCCGATCCCACCACCAGTCGCGAAACCATGGCGGGCACCGACACGACGGGCCTTGGCCTGGGCTGCGGTACAATCGGCTTTTTGATTACGGGTGGCACGGGCGGCGGCGGGATGGGTTTCTCGATCTGGCGGACAAATTCGGGGTTGAGCGTGGGCGGCGGCGGCGGAAGTTCCTCTTTCAATTCAACCTCCATCTGTTGATCCGGCGGTGGCGGATTGATGGCCAGGGAACCGCTCTCCTTCATCAATTGCTCAATCGACTTGACTCCCGTAAACCAAGCGAAAGCCACGATAACCGCAGCCAGTAGGAAATGGAGGCCAAATGAGCCGACGGTTCCCCATCGGACATAGGTTTGTTCCTCTTGGTAGTGACTGATGCTGGAAATAGTAGCCATGGCAAAATAGCAGATGGAGGGTGGGATGTGCGGGTTTAAGTGCCGCTGGGTTGGTTTCCTGCAGGCGACGATGCCGGGGCGGCCGGAGGAGTCGCAGGCGCGGGCGCGGTTGGACTTGTTGTCGCGCCATCGGGGGTGGAAGTCGAAGCCGTCGGCGCAGGGATCGCAGGGGCTGGCTCGGCTGGCGGTGGCGCGACAGAGGCCGGAACCGGACTTGCCGAGGGCGCGATTGATACCGGCAAAGAGGCAGCCGCGCCGGACGAAATCGGCTCGCGTTCGCTTTTGATGCTGAAAGCGACCCTCTGGAATCCGGTGGCGCGCAATCTGCCCAGCACGCCGATCACATCGCCGTGGCGCGCGTCGTTGTCGGCGGAGATGAGAAACTTCTGGTCCTTGTTTTTGGCATAGATGTTTTGCAAGCGCGCAAGCAGGGCGTCCTTGGTCGGGATCAATTCCTTGTCGAGCTGCACCTCGCCCTCGGCATTGATCGAGATGGAAATGAAATCTTCCTTCTGCTCTTTTTGCGCGGCGGGCACATCGGTCGGGAGGCTAACCTTGAGCGACTTTAAATGTATCTTCCCGATGCTCACCACCATGAAGGCGGCGAGCAGGAAAAACATGATGTCGATCAGCGGGATGATCTCCAGCCGACCGCGCTTACGCGATAGCGGTGAAACGAGCTTCATATGAAATCGATTCCTTATCCTTGACGGCCAAAGCGCTGCCTGTCAGCACCTCGGTATTCGTGGCGGCGGTTTGCAATTCAAATTGGAACTTGGCGAGCTTGGCCGAGAAGTAGTTCAGCGCGATCAACGCGACCACCGCGATGACCAGGCCGGAAGCGGTGGCGATCAGCGCCTCGGCAATGCCTCCGCCGATGGCCTGTTCGGAAAGCTCCACGTCGCCCAGCCGGAAGAACGCCCGGATCAATCCGGTGACCGTGCCGAGCAACCCGAGCAGCGGAGCCAGCGTCACGATCGTATCGAGCACAACAAGAAAGCGTCCTGCCCGTTCCAGTTCGATGCCCGCTGCCACCTGCAAGGCCCCCTGAAGCGACGCATGATAGTGATTCAACCCGTGCCAGATAACCCGCAAAAGCGGATCGCGCGAATTCCGGGCATAAGCCGAAGCCGACTTGATGTCGCCGGTCTCCAGCGCGCTATAAATCTGGTCGAGCTTATCGCCATCCCGTTTGCGGCTCTCCAAAATCCACCAAATCGAGCGCTCGATGATCACGCTAACCGCGATGAAGGAAGTGATCAGGATGGGCCACATGATCCATCCGCCTTTGATGAAATATTGAACTACAATGTTGTCTGTCATACGTCTCCTAAATGATGTTTTTCGAATTGATTTGGTGCGACTCTTGCGCATATGTAGCTAGGTAATCTAGTACTCCTATGGTTTTAGTATAATTTAGTAGTAAGGCAAGCACTTTTTATTATCAATTCTTTTCAGAATTGTCCTTGTCTACCATCCAAGCTGATAGCCAAGGTCCGTTCTAAAAGGAGATCTGGGTACCGATTTAAGATTAATGAGGCTACCGGCATAATGTCAGAAGAAGGGTTCTTTTTCCTCTTAAAATTACAACGTTAAGAGCTGATGGAACGGTCTATGTATAGAATTTATACTTATACTAGCCATCAGACGGGTTAATACCTAGAAGCTGCTTGGAAACGAGATGTTTCTCTATTTCTTTCGCATAATTTTTTTATTTTTTGATAATCCGTGATTGAGAATTTCTTTTTATATATAAATTCTATTGACTCAGTAGGAGATATTGCTATGCTCCCTCTCAGATTACGAGACTTAATTAAAACATAATCAAATAACGACATCATGAAAATCAGTGAAATTATTGGCGAAAGAACGTGGAAATTTGGCCCTGAACAGCCCACTCTTGGACTTGATTTGGGTTCCCGCGCATCAAAGGGCGTCCTGTTGCACCGGGATCAGATTTACGCCGTGCAAATCCCCACCGGCTATTACATGCAGGAGACGGCGGATGAGTTGCTGGCCAAACTCACGGAGAAAGCCGGCCTCAATCGCAGCGACATCGTCTTTATCGTGGGCACCGGTTATGGGCGCATCACCCTCAAGTACGACGACATCGCCTACAAGGTTGTCACGGAAATCACCTGCCACGCCATGGGGTCACACGCCCTCTATCCCAACGCCCGCACGATTATCGATATCGGCGGCCAGGACTCCAAGGCCATCAAGATCGATCCGACCACGGGAAAGGTGATCGAGTTCGTGATGAACGACAAGTGCGCGGCGGGCACCGGGCGCTTCCTTGAAAAGGCCGCGCAGTTGCTCGATCTCGATTTGCATGACTTGGGCGATTTTTCGTTGAAGGCGACCGCCCCATCGCCCATCAGCAGCCAGTGCGTCGTCTTTGCGGAATCGGAAATGATCTCCCTGCGCGCCCGCGGCCAGCGGGAAAAAGACAACAACTCCCTCGCCAACATCGCCGCCGGCATCCACTACTCGTCCGCACGCCGCGTCAAGAACCTGCTCGGCCGAGTCGGGATTGAGTCGGACCTGGTTTTCAGCGGTGGCGTTTCGAACAACCCCGGCATGTGGAAAGTCCTCGAAGACGTGCTCGAAGCCAAGTTTGCCCCGCCGACGAAGCTCGACATGATTTTTGCCGGTGCGCTCGGCGCCGCCGTCTTTGCCGGACGTTATTCCGTCTCGGCAGGCCAGCGTCATAAAGCCAGCCACACGCACGCCGCCGCCGCGCATGGAGAACCCGTGCTCCAAGCCTAAGCAGCGCATCCCCATTGACCGGAGACCCGATGCCACACCAACTCAATAATCACAGAAACGAGAGCAATCCCCTCGACGCCTTGCAGGCCGTGATCGCCCGTGAACAGAAGGCGTTCATCAACGAAAAAACCGGCCGAAAAAAAATCGGTTACCTTTGCAATTACGCGCCGCTTGAACTTTTCAGCGCGGCGGGCGTGCGCCATATCCGGCTGTTCAAGGCGGGCGATCCGCATACCGTCAATCTTGGCGAACGCTTTACCCAGAGCGTTTTCTGCGACTTCAGCAAGAGCTGCCTCGGAGGCTTTTCCGGCGGAGACCCTCTCTATAAAGCCATCGACAAGGTCTACACCGTCCATACGTGCAACACCGTCAAACGCATCACGGAAATCATCGATCAATTCGTCCCGGTGAAGCTCTTGAGCCTGCCCAAGCTGCGGGACCTCCCGAGTTCGCGGCACTTCTACTACAAGGAGCTTGTCGACCTCAAGAACGACTTGGAAAAGCTGACCGGAAACATCATCACCGAGGAAGCTATCCACGAAAAAATCGTGCTCTACAACAAGCTGCGCCAGGTTCTCAAGAAAATCTCCGAGCTGCGCAAGTGGGCCCATCCGCCGATCACGGGCGGGCAATACCTCGATCTGGTCAAGGCCTACTATTACCTCGAGCCCGAACAGGCCCTCAAACTCTACGAGCGGCTTTATACGAAGCTCGCCGAAACACCCGTCCGCCGGGGCGATTTCCTTCGCATCATGGTGGCTGGTTCCATCGTGGCCGACGATGACCGCCGTTTGCTCGACCTTGTCGAGGGGGAACTTGGAGCGCGTGTCGTGGTCGAGGCGCACTGCACCGGGGTGAGGCCGTTTTTGCACACCGTCAGCGAGTCAGGCGATCCGCTGCGAGCGCTGGCCCACGGCTATCTCGATCAGGCCCCGTGCGCGAAAATGAAGCCTCTGAGCGACAGCTCCGAGAATGCCGGCAAGCTGGCCCTCGATTACAACGTCGACGGCGTCCTCTACGTCTACCTGAAGTTCTGCGTCTGCTACGGCATCGGGACCAAGGAATTTATCACCCATTTCCAAAAGCTCGGTCTGCCCGCGCTGGAAATCTCCAGCGATTACTCACAGAGCGATCATGGCCAGTTGAAAACCCGCATTGAAGCCTTCATTGAAGTTCTTAACGAAAGAAAGGAAAATCCCGATGAGCAATACATTAGTGCTTGAAGAAGCGTCCAGCCTCCCAATTCCTACAGGGGAACGTCCCCCGCCAACAAAATCCCCCGGCCTGGAGGCCCTCCTCGCCATGGCGCAGGCGAGCGACTTTGCCGACATTGAACGCGCCGCCGGCGAGGGCGCAACTGTCGTTTGGGGATTTATCATGGGATGGAATCCGCTGTTCCGCGCCCTCAATGTCATTTCCGGCGAAATGGGGCTGATCGCCGACTCGATCAAATTCAGCGCCGATGCCGTCTCCGTTGCCGAAAGCTATTTCCAAATTCCAGTGGAAACCTGCACCCCGGTCAAGGCCAGGGCCGGGCTGCATCACATGCGCCGCAAAACGACCAACATCAAGCGCCACGTGCAATTCGCCGGAGACTGCGGCATGTCGGACGTGATGTCCGAACTTCTGCGCAAGGAGGGGCTCGAAGTCTACGCCGTGGAACCGATTTCCCCCTTCAAATTCGATCCGACGCGCCGGGACGAATTCGTCCGATTCTACGTCGATGAAATCCAGCGGCTCTCGCACTGGCTCGTCGGGAAGCCGGTCGACGAGACGATTCTCGCTGCTGAACTCAAGACCCGAAACGTGGTGGCCCGCAAGCTGGATCGCATTCTCGAACTGCGCCTGCGCAATCCCTTTCACGTTTCGCTCGCCGACGTCTTTCTTTTAGGCGGAGGCTCGTTTGATTACTTTGCCCACGACACGAATTATTTCGAGAATAGGCGGAAGTACATTGCCATCCTCGATCAGTTGATCGAAGAGCTGGAGAACGTCCCGGAAGCGGACGATTTCGTTCCCCTGCTCAAGGTTGGTGGATGCCCCTTCTGCGGTGAACTCTGCCGCGTGGTCGATGAGGCGAATGGAGCCATCGTGGGCAACAACATGCTCGAGCCGGCGCTCTATCGGGAGGACGTATCGCCCGTCGAGTCCCTCGCGCACTTCATGCTCGACCAGCAAATCGAAGGGAGAGGCGAGGACAAATCGGGCGGCTCTTTCACGGCCACCGCGCATCACATCTCCCAGCAATTGCGCAAGACCAACGCCCGGGGAGTCATCGTCACCGGCGTGACCAATTGCCCCTACACCAGCATCGCCCAGCAGTACTGGCATGATTACTTCAAGAAACAGAACATCCCCGTCATCGTCATGGTCGCCGACACCCACGTCAAACCGACCGAAGAAGTGAAGATGCGGCTCAAAGCCTTCATCGAGATGCTGGCTTGATCGAGCCGTCTCATCGCGCACAACAACTCTGGAACAAACCGATGCCAACGCCTCGAAAAAAACGCAGGACAAAGATAGCCACGCAGAAAGCCAGTCCCGCCGGCATTGCCCGGTTGATTGAGAACGAGCAGCAATCGCTGATCGATGCGCAGGGAATCAAGAAAGTCGGCTATCTGTGCGCCTACACTCCGCTGGAATTGCTCGGCGCGGCTGGAGTCAAGCGCGCGCGCCTGCTCAAGGGCGGAAATCCCGACACGGTGGCGCATGGCGAACTGCACACGCAGAGCGCGTTTTGCGATTTCACGAAGAGCTGCATCGGCGGCTTCGAGGAGGGCGATCCGCTTTACCGTTCCTTCGACAAGATTTACAACTTCCACTCCTGCTCCTCCATGAAGCGCGCCTCTGAGGCAATCGCGCAGTTTGTGCCGACGAAGATGTTGAATCTGCCGAGATTGCGCGATGAGCAATCGTCCCGGAATTTTTTCCGCGAGGAGATTCTCAATCTCAAGCGCGACCTCGAGAACCTGACCGGAACCAGCATCACGGACGAAGAGGTCCGGCGGCAGATCGTTCTCCACAACCAGGCGCGCCTGTTGCTGAAGAAATTCTCCGAACTGCGCAAACGCAAAAATCCCCCCTTGTCCGGCAAGGAATATCTCGAGCTGGTCCGCGGCTATTATTATCTGCCGCCGGAGACGCTGCTTCCTTCGTACGAAGAACTCTACCGCCGTTACGAGAAGCCCGGGCGCGCCGCCAAACGCGACGACAAACCGCGCCTGCGGCTCATGGTCTCCGGCAGCATCGTCGCCGACGGCGACCGGCGGCTGCTCGACATCGTCGAGGACGAACTCGGCGCGGACGTGGTCATTGAGGACCACTGCGCAGGTTTTCGCCCTTTCCATCACCTCGTGCCGGAGACGGGCGATCCCTATCAGGCGCTGGCGGACGGCTATCTCGACCAGGCTCCCTGTGCGCGAATGAAGCCGCTCAGCGAAAGCGTCGAATTCTCCGCGCGTCTTGCGCAGGAATACAACGTCGACGGCGTGCTCTACGTTTATCTCAAATTTTGCGCCTGCCACGGGATTTCCAAAATCGATTTTACCACGCGCTTTCAAGAGATCGGCCTGCCGACGCTGGAGATTTCCAGCGACTACTCGCAAAGCGATCACGGCCAGTTGAAGACCCGTCTTGAGGCCTTCGTCGAAATGCTTAACGACCAAAAAAATATCGACCATGAGCAATACGCTAACGCTTGATCCTAATCTTCGCAGCCAAACGCATAACGGCGGCGACGCAGCCGCACGGTCTCCGGCCCTTGAAGCATTCAAGGCGCTAGCCGCAGGCTACACTCTCGACAGCATCCGGCAACAGGTGGCCGCTGGGCGGCAGGCCGTTTGGACCGCCGTCGCCTGGGAATCGCCGTTGATTCTTGCATGCGATGTCATCCCCATCAGCTACGGCGAACTCTGGAGCGAGGAAAGCAAGCGGACTGAAGCCCTCGCGGAAAGTCGTTTTCAGATGCCGGTTGAATTCTGTTCCATGGTCAAGTGCATCCTCGGGCGGTTGCATCTCGACCGGGCCAGCGAACTCAGGCGGCTGCTCTATTACGGCGGTTCGTGCGAACCGGTTTCCGTTGTCTTCGAGATGGCGAAGAAAGAGGGCTACGACGTCCATTGCATCGACAGCGTCACGGCTTACAAGGACGAAGATATTTCCCCGGCAACGATTTCCTTCCTCGTGGAAGAACTCAGGAAAGTGGCCGTGTGGCTGACAGGCAAGCCCGTGGACGAAGACCGGCTTGCGGCTGAAATCAGGTTTAAGAACGCGGTTTCGCGCAAGATAGCTACCATCCTCGATCTTCGACTGCGCGCCCCGTTCTATCTTGCGAGCGTCCCGACCGTGCAAATCGTCATGGGCGCCACCCATTTCTTCGGTCAGCCGGAAAAATACACCCGCATCCTCGACCAGCTCATTGATGAGTTGAAGGTCGCTGCGAAGGTTCCCACGAACCGATCTTTTATTCCGCTTGTGCTCAATGGCATGGGCAGTCCGCAGTTGTGCAAGGCGATTGAGGAGGCCAACGGAGTCATTCTCGGTTGGGGTTTCGTGGATGCGGTCGATTATTCCGAGGACATCCCGCCACTTGAATCGCTCGCGCTCAGCCTTTTGAAAACCCAGCTCCAGGGCGGGATGGGAGACGTCGCGGGATCGCCCTATGCTCTGCGCCGGATTGGCATCGAGGAAAAAGTCCGCGAAACCAACGCCAAGGGAATCATCTCCACGGCCATCACCGGCTGCCCGTATGGCAGCATTGTCCAGCAGAGCGAACGCGTGCATTTCAAAAAGCGCGGCATTCCCGTCATGACTCTTGAGCATACGGTTCACGATGAGCCGTTGACGGAAGAGCAGGTCATGAAAGTGCAGACTTTCGTTGAAATGCTCTCGTAAGACGCTCTTCAATCTCTTGGGTTGGATTCTCGGAAGCGCGCTTGTCAGGGTAGCCGTCGCACTCCGTGCGACGGTCTTTCGAGCAGTTCAGATTTTCCCTCCGTCGCCCGGAGGTCGACGGCTACCTCAACTCACCGGGATTTCGACCGGCAACTCTGGAATCTCGTCGGATTCAGCGAGGATAGATTCGACCTGCAGCGGCGACTCTTCTTTCCGGACATGCTGACGGAGCGCCAGGACCAGCCAGAGCGCGGTCGAAATCAGATAGACGGCGGGCACGAGAAAGAGAGCCCCGTGAAGACCGACGCGATCTGAGACCCAGCCAATACCCTGCGTCTGAAGCATGACGCCACCCACCCCTGAAACGGCGACCACCCCGGCGACCGCCGAATTGCGCAGCGCGACGGGAACCTCCTCGAAGAGGAGCGGATTCGACAAGCCCAGGCCCGCGGTGGCGAAGATGATCTCGATCCATATCCACACTTCCGCGGTGTGGACATCCGATGCCAGCAGCGCGGGTAGGATGGTGATGCCGGCAAGGAGCGACACCGCCGCCATCCAGATGGAAAAGCCAGCCCGGTAACGCCGCTGAAGCCATCCCCCGGCGAGGCCTCCCAGCAACGTGGCCGGAGTCCCAGGCAGAAGATAGCCGATGCCGAAGAAGGTTGTCGCCTCGTGATTCGCAATTCCGTATTGGCGATGAAAATAAGCCGATCCCCAGAAGCTGAGCCCTCCCAGCGAGAAGAGATAGGCCGTTCCTCCCAATGCGATCAGAATGTAGTTGGGATTGCGAAGCAGGAGAAAAGTTTCTCCCAGCGTCGGCAGGCGGGGTGGCTGGTGGTAGCCGTCGGCGTGGCCGCGCGCCGGTTCGCGCAGCAGGAGAAGCCCGAGCGTGAGGAGTAGCCCGGGCGCGCCTGCCAGGAAAAAGGCGGCATGCCAGCCGTAGCGGTCGGCCATGAATCCTCCGGCGACATATGTGACCATGAACGCCGATGTTCCCGCCCCGACCGAAAGGGAGAAAATCCAGCTCCGGTGCCGCGCGCCGAACATGTCGCCGAGCCAGCCGGGTGCCAGGCTTTCGAAGGAGGCCTCTCCCATTCCGACCAAGGCCCGCCAGACCAGCAGCGCCCCGAAACCGTAAGCCAGACCGCTGCCAAACGTGGCGACGCTCCAAAGAAGCAATCCCCCCAACAGAAGCCATTTCCTCCGATACCGGTCCCCGAGAAATCCGAAGAGCGGAGCCGCGAAGATATTTGCCAGCGTGAAGATAGTCGCCGTCCGCCCCACCTGCTCATCAGTCAGGCCGAGAGCCGCCTTGACGGGATTGATGAGCGCGCCCATCGCGAATCGGTCGATGGCGGCAAAGTGGTAGAGCAGGATGAAGATGACCAGCGTCGGAAGCGTGGCCCGGGAATACCAATGGGCCGCCGGAGGTGAAGTGCGGTTGCTCATGGTATTTTTTTCCGGTAGGAGTTGCCGCTCCCGCGCCCCATTTTCAAAATGCGGATAATGAAAACAGGGGCGGGAGTAAGGGCGCGAAAAACTCCTGTGCGTGTGTTAGAATCGATAGGTGATCCGGCCCTGGATGCCGAAGGGCTCTCCTTCGAGCGCATTATCAACCGTCCCTCCGTAGACCGGCTCCCAGACTCGCGCATCGGTCACATTGAGGAAATCAACCTGCACCCGCCAGTTGGGCTGGTCGTAATAGGCTCCGAGATCCAGGTTGTATTGGGCTGGCACATGGTAGTCGCCGGTGTAGTCGATATTCTGCTGGCTCGTGGCCCAGAGCTTGGCATTGAAACCGAGGCCGAAGTCGAACTTGTAATCGGCAAAGGCGCTCACGTTCAAATCCGGAATCCAAGGCACCTGATAGCTGCTGCGCGACGCTCCCATGTTAGTCACGAATATGTTGCCGAAGGGCGTCGCCCCATTCGCGACAAGACCTTCGCCATTGAAGGCGCCCAATGAGGGAATGAAGTTGTCGTAATGCGCATTTTCCCAACTGAAATTGATCCCGGCATTGAAATTCTTGTTGGGCTGGTAGCGGATCGAGCTGTCGACTCCGTGAACCTCCAGCGGGTAAGTCAGTCCTGAGATGGAATCATACTGCTCCCGTTCCTGGTAGAACCCGGCAATGTTGGCGAAAACCTGGTTCGGGACGACTTCGAATTTCGCTCCCGCCTCGTAGAGCAGGCTGTCGCTGTGGAAGTTCGCCGATCCGAGCGTGTTTTGCGGCCCGAGGGTACCCCAGCCCGGACCACCGCCGCCATTGTACGCTTGCGAATAGTCGAACGTCAGATAAGTCGTCGTCCATGGCACCGGCTTGTAACTCAGGCTGGAATTGAGGCTCGGCAGAATGTAGTTCGACGAGTCGCCTCCGGGAACCAGGGGATTGTAGACCCCGACGGTGTAAAGGTCGCCGCGCGCGCCCAAATTGAGAGCCCACTGGTCGCCGAATTTGAAGTTATTCTGGGTGAAGAGCCCGGTCTGAAGATCCGATGTCTCGTAGGTGCTTCCGGGAAGAGCGGGAATGCCGTGATAGGTGTAGGGCGTCGACGGCGCTCCCTGGATCGAAGAGGTGTTATTCGGAAGGCCGGAAAGCAGATCGTACCCCTGCAGATCGGCATCGGCTATCAGCCAATCGACATCGGTGTGCTCGTAGCGGAGATCGAGACCGGAGTTGCTCTGGTGCTCGATGTCGAGACCGCCGACGTTATACTTTTCATCAAGCTGGAACTCCGTCCGATTCTCAAAGTAATAACTGTCGTTGTACTGGTAGAATCCAATGAAATCCTCCTTTTGATTGGTCAGGTGCTCAAAAGCGGTCGTGTTGACGATGCTGAGGTCATCGCTGGCGCGATAGGTTGTTTTGAGCTGAGTATTCAGGTCGGTCGCGTAATAAACGCTGGCCGGATTGGTGAGAGTTTCGTAGCCGTAGATCTTCCCCGTTGGGGAGTTCGGTGCGAGCACGTAAAGTTCGCCTCCTCCGAGCGAAATCGCCTGGCCGCCCTGATAGGTGTTGTTGTCAAGCAGCCCCTGGGTGACCCGGTTGATGCCCGACGATTCATTATAGCTGTAGGTGCCGAAGTCAAAATTCCAGTCGAAGGTCAAATCCTTCGTCGGAAGCCAGCTCAGCGCGGTGTAGACGTTATTGAAATTATTGGTGTCTCCCAGATAATAGCTGTCGGCCTCCTGCTTCTGCAGACTGACGCGGTAGGCGAGTTGATCATTGATGATCGGCGCACCGAAATCGAGCGTCTGGGTGAAGTCGGGATAACCTCCCTCGCCACCCGAATCCCACTTGCCTAAATCTGCGGTGAAGGTGCCGTGAAAGCTGTCAAAGAAAGGCTGCTTGGTGTCGTAGTTGAGATAGCCGGAGGTAAAAGGCGTCGGGCCAAAGACAACTGTCGCCGGGCCTGAGACAATATCCGCCGACTGATAGGCATTCGTACTCAAGGGAATGCTCTCCTGATACGCAGCACCGTTGACAATGCCGTTGGTATAAATGGCTGCACCTTGTCCGCGAATGACGGGCGACTGATTGACCAAGCCGCCGCCGTAAGGAGTCTGGGCCGGACCGAAATAGAGCAAGTCGTCCAAGCTTTTCAGGTTCGTGTTCGAGAACTGCTCCGGTGTGACCTGGTTGACTTCGCGAGGCGTGTCCTGAATAGAGGTATTAAGCCCGTAGATGCTCGAAGTCGGCGCAACAGGGAGGATGGTCTGATCAAGCGGCATCCCCTTGACGACGACCGTGTTGAGAGAAACCGATCCCGAAGCAGACGTTCCCGCCGGGGTTGAACTCGTGGTTCCATTATTGTTGCCAGAAGTGGAGGACACTGTTGCGGGCGCATTCGATTTCGCCTTCTTCGCCTTTTTTATGGCAGGCGTCGAACTTGTGCTTGTATTATTGTTGGCGGACGTCGTTGCCGTTGAATCGGCTTGTGTCGCCGGGGCAGATGTCGAGGTCGCGCTAGCATTATCGGAGCTGGTCGTTTGAGGCGTTGTCGCCGACGAATCTGGTTGCGTTGCCGGGGCTGAGGCAGGTGCCGAGATGGTACTCGCATTTTCCTGCGCAGTTACAAGTAGAAGTCCCCCTGCTAGCGTCAACACCAGGAAAATTCCATATCCCAGCGTTTTTTTCGTAATATTTCGTCCTATTTTTTTCATTTTGGTCCTCTCCATTGCTTTCATGTTGTGTTGCTAACGACTATTCGAGCATGTCGAGGCGCCGCTAACTCCTATTATTCCGATAGAATTACTATTTCATGATTGGAGGGGGTGTGAAAAGGCTTTTTTATGAATGATGGTATTTTAGTATTCTTTGGAATAGAGGCATAAGATGTCCTTATGACGCGGCTAAAAATCGCCTCTAGACAGATAATGAATCAACTGCCGTTTTGCCGCGTCCGATTTTATTGCCGCGCGATTCGCAACGTGAATCGACTTGATAAAGAAACGAAAACTTCTGTCACCAATGACTCGGAAATACTTTGAGCGATGCTAAAAATCCGATCCCCACAGGAATTAAATGGACCATTCCAAGGGTTCTTCCGCCCCTTCTTTCCCCTTTGCCGATTTGTCGATGATGGAAAGCTGCTTGGGCTCATGCACGACAAGGGAATTGGGCGGGACGCTGTGCATGAGAAAAACATTTGCTCCGATGGTGGAGTTTTCGCCGATGACGGTTTCACCTCCGAGAATGGTGGAATTGGGATAGATCGTCACGTTGTCCCGGACATCGGGATGACGTTTGCCGCCTTTCACGATCTGGCCCTTTTCATCCTTGGCGAAACTGCGCGCGCCGAGCGTCACGCCATGGTAGAGCTTCACGCGATTCCCAATCCGGCAGGTTTCACCGACAACCACGCCGGTACCGTGGTCGATAAAGAAATGGGAGCCGATTTTCGCGCCAGGATGGATATCAATGCCGGTGCGGCTGTGCGCCCACTCGGTCATCATCCGGGGAATGATCGGCACCTCGGACTGATAAAGCCGGTGTGCCAGCCGCTGAATCGCGATGGCCTCAATGCAGGGATAAGAAAGAATGATCTCTTCGTGGCTGAGGGCGGCCGGATCGCCCTCGTACGCGGTCTGGGTATCGGTATGCAGGAGGTGGCGAATTTCGGGGAGATCCTTGCAGAATTTTAGCAGGATCGGCTTGGTTCGTCCCGTGGGACGGTGCGGATCGCCGATGCGAACGCTTTTGCGCACCTGGGCTTCGAGCCGAAGCACAACGCTCGACAGACGATGCTCGGTGAGATCGAACATGGTGTCTTTGTCGATCGCTTCGTCATCGTGAAATCCGGGGAAAAGGATGCGCAGGAAATCTTCGCAAATGGCGCCAAGCGCCCTCTTGGAAGGCATATTATGGACATCCTGGTTGTTAAAACCACCCAGTTGGTCGTAGGAGACCACAATATCCGAGACGATTTGTTTCCAAGATTCTTCCATAAGCAGGAGTCCTAGTTAAGCGCAGGAGATTAAGCTTGCAATCATAATTATTCCATAGACATTATAGACAACGCTCACAAGAGGACAACGCCTTGTCACAGAAAATTGATTTCACCGAACAACCGATAAAAGCCAAAACCGGGCCTCTCGCTTCCCGTTCGGATGAAGCAGAGATCACTCGCCGCATTTTGCATGCGCTTGCCGGCTTGGAATATGGGTCGATTGAAATCATCGTCCAGGACTCGAAGGTGGTTCAGATCGAGCGGACGCAACGTTCCCGCTTCCCGCAACCATTGGAGATACCACACGCCTGATTTTGGCAATCTGGCTGCCTACCGCTAAGCTTCTTTGACCATGAGCTTCTCTGCATACCACGGCGTTTCCCACTTCATCGGCAACACGCCGTTAGTCCGGCTGCATCGGCTGTCCGAGCTGACCGGCAGCGAAATTCTCGGCAAGGCCGAGTTCATGAATCCCGGCGGTTCGGTGAAGGATCGCGCGGCGCTTGGGATTATCGAAGCGGCCGAGGCCAAGGGCGAACTCAAGCCCGGCGCGACGATCATTGAAGGCACGGCGGGCAATACGGGCATTGGGCTTACGGTCGTGGGACAGGCCAAGGGCTATCGCGTAGTGATTGTTATTCCTGATAACCAGGCTCCAGAAAAATTCCAGCTCTTGCGCGCCTTGGGCGCGGAACTCGTCATCGTGCCGGAAAAGCCCTACAAGGACCCCGGCAATTACAACAAAGTCGCTCAACGGCTCGCGGAGGAAAACGGTTACTTCTGGGCCAACCAATTCGACAACACGGCAAACCGGCAGGTTCATTACCACACCACGGGGCCCGAAATTTGGGAGCAGACAGAGGGTCGCGTGACGGCCTTCGTTGCTTCGGTCGGGACCGGCGGCACGCTGGCTGGAACAAGCAATTATCTAAAAGAGAAAAATCCGCAGATCGCCGCCGTTTGCGCTGATCCCTACGGCGCGGCGATGTGGTCCTGGTTCAAGAATCACAATCTCGAAACCAAGGACGGCGATTCCTTCGCCGAAGGCATCGGCCAGGGCCGCGTCACCAAGAATCTCGAAGGCCTTCATATCGACGAAGCCTACCGGATCGAAGATCAGGCAGCTTTCACCATCATCCAGCAACTGCGCCGCGAAGAGGGGCTTTTCCTTGGTCTCTCCTCCGGCATCAACATTGCCGGCGCGGTTCGTTATGCCCGTCAGCGCGGGCCGGGCCAGACAATCGCAACCATCCTTTGCGATTCGGGACACAAATACATCTCGAAGCTCTACAATCCAGAATGGATCGAGAAGAGCGGATTGAAGGCCGATTTGCCTATTGAGTCGGTGCTTTAAATTCTTTCCCGGATGGTGTCTGGGGAACTCGCAAGTGACGATTGAGACATTTTTTGCTCTTGACGCGCCTCCATAATTATACTAACCCTATAGGAGTACTATTTTATGCCTGCCTCGCCCATTGTCCCCGTTGTCATTCCAGTGAGAGTCGCCTCTCATTTTGGAATGACTGAGTTTCCGTAAAACTATTGGGATTAATCATGGCTCTCATTCGTGAGGAAGAAATCTCCTACTCAGACCTTTCCCTGGTCGATCCGGTGGGCCGCCTTTTCCATTGGAATGACGGAATCTATCGAGGTATCTATCCAAACAGCGCCGAGCTGGTGCGCGATCTTTTCGCCTCGGGGTGCCTTCAGGAATTGATGCGGCGCGGATTTTTTCCGCAATCACAAATCACGGAACATGTCATGGAAGGTTTCGATTTGGTTGTGGAGCACAAAACAGTTCCGTATGTGATTTATCCGCACGAATGGTCTTTCGACATGTTTCGCGATGCCTCCCTGGCCGTCTTGGAAGTCGTGGAGATATGCGCAAAATTTGGCTGGGACATCAAGGATTGCCATCCCCAGAACGTGCTCTTCAGCGGCAACCAACCGCTGTTTGTGGATTTGGGCAGCTTTCGAAAGAAGCCCCGGAGTGTGGGATTTGAGAAGGGGCTCGATTTTCTCCGTTGCTACTGGCGGCCTTTGTACGTCTGGGCTTCGGGTGAGTCCTTTCTTGCGCAGAGGCTCATTTCCAGCGGCAGTGGCCCTATGCCGGATTTAAGTTGGTGGCTCTACCGGCATTCCAGCCTGCGCGTTCTCGGCGCTAAAAAATGCGCGCGACTGGCTAAGTGGTCCGCGAAGTGGGCGCGTAAAGCAGCGAAGTTATTGCGTCACGGCAATGTCGTATCCTGGTTGTCGCCTTCTTTGGCCAGCCGGTTGCCAGCCTCAATATTGGCAAAAAATCCAAGCCTTCTTCGACGCAAAATCGCCCGGCTCACCCAACCACTGCCGAGTCAGTGGGATGACTATCACTCCGAGCACATCCAGAACGGCGCCATTATCTCCACGCCACGGTTTGACCGGATTTTGGAAATCATCCGCCTGTTGGATTGCGCTTCAGCGACCGAGCTGGCCGGCAACCAGGGCTTGCTCACACTGTTAATTGGGGCAAAGACTAAGCTCGATAGGGTCGTATGCACCGATTACTCGAGCAGCGCCATCAACCGATTCTACAACTATTGCCGAAGTCACACCGACAAGCTCAACGCCCGCCATCTACAGGGCGCTGTCCTTGATTTCATGCTTCCCGAACGGACTTTCGGCGAGGCATCGCCTTCGGAGCGCTTAAAGTCGGACCTCGTTATCGCGTTGGCCGTGACACACCATTTGATCCTGACTCAAAACTATCCGCTGAGAGAAATCTTGAAGACGATAAGAGGTTATACCCGCCGGTTTGCAATGATCGAGTTCATGCCCTTGGGACTTTGGAATGGGCACAACGCGCCTCCCGTGCCGGATTGGTATACGAAAGACTGGTTTCAGCAAATCTTTACCGAGTTCTTCGATTTGGTTGCCGTGGAGGAACTCGAAAAAAATCGCATCCTTTTTGTAGGCCGATTAAAGGCTCCCCGTTCAGAAATTCAAGCTGAAGATCCGTCCGAATACTTTGATACAAAACGATGGGTGGCGTGACATGGGGCGGACTGAAAATGAGAATGCATCAACATCGGAAATCTCATTCTTCAATCAGGATGCGCTAAAGTCTATTGACGTAATATGGATGGGCGACATTATCCTCTCCATGGTGCCAAATGAGTAGCGAACTACTTGAGCAGGCCTTGCGGAAGGAAGCCGAATCGGGCCCGACTGACGAAACCAAGGCCGTCCGCGTACGCCATGGCATTTACAGCCTGCGCGGCCAGCCAGGATATTATGTGGTTCGCATCCGGATTCCCGCAGGTATTTTGACCGCCGAGCAGTTGGAAACGGTTGCCGCCTTGACTGCCACAGTGGGTTGGGAAGAAGGGGCGCACCTGACCACGCGTCAGGGCATTGAAATCGCAGGCGTGCCGACCAATCAGGTAACCGACTTTTTGCGCCGCCTTGAAGCGGTGGGGCTGACCACGACTCATACCGGCGGCAACGTGGTGTGCGGGGTGGTTTGCTGCCCCTTGGCCGGTGTGGCGTCCGACGAGATTTTCGATGTGACCCCGTTTGCGCTGGCCGTTGATAAGCATTTCCGGGAACACCCCGATTTCCAGCGGATGCCGCGCAAAATCAAAATCGCGTTTGAGGGCTGCGCACACGATCATGTCCGCACGCTTGTGGCCGACATCGGCGTGCGCGCATTGCACAAGGACGGACACAATGGATTTCGCATCGTCATCGGCGGCGGGCTGGGCGCTTCACCTAAAACCGCGCAGGTGTTTGAGGAATTCATTTTGCCGGAACGCCTGTTCGACACGCTGGAGGCGATACTCCGGATTTTTGACCGGCATGGTGATCGGCAAAATCGTTCCCACGCGCGGCTGAAATGGCTGCTGGCTGACTGGGGTATTGAACGCCTGCGCAATGAAATCACTGCTGAACGGACGCGCCTGCTCGCGGCGGGCACGTCGCAACCACAGGTTTTGCCTTCGGTAGTGGAAGAATCCGGCCGGTTTGACGCTAGCGCCGCTCCACCCGCTCACCGTCAGGGTTTCGACGCGTGGAGGCAATCCAACGTCCGTCTTCAAAAACAACCGGGCTTTGCCGCCGTGTTTGTGCGCTGCCCGCTCGGCGATTTGCAACCGGCACAATTGCTGCGTGTGGCGGAAGCGGCCCGCCAATTTGCCGGAGGCATCCGCACTTCCATTGACCAAAATCTTGTGCTGCGCTGGGTGCCGGAGCAAAGCCTGCCCGCGCTCCACGATTTTCTTAGCCCGGCGGACCTGGCCGGTTACTGCGCGGAACAATTGCTCGACGTCACGCGCTGCGTGGGCGCGACAGCGTGTCTTTCCGCCATCACCAATCCCAAGCCCGCCGCCGAAAGGATCGTGGCCGCCATTGAGAAAAATCTGGCGCGCGACCCGCTGTTGCACGGCTTACGCATCCGCGTTTCCGGGTGCCCGAACTCGTGCAGCCATCATCACGCGGCGGACATCGGGCTCTACGGTGTTTCCAAACAAGTCAACGGACGGCCCGTGCCACACTACGTTTTGCTGCTGGGCGGCTTGAATACAGCAGAATCGTTTGGCGCTCGCGTGATTGAAATTCCCGCGTTGCGCGTAACCGAGGCCGTCGAGCAGACACTGGAACTTTATCAGACGGAACGCGCGTCCGGGGAAACCTTCTCTGCGTTTGTGGGCCGCATCGGTGCGGCTCGCGTGCGCCAGCGGCTGGAACCGTTGACGCGCATCGGCGCGCCGGAAGCTGAACCGGAGCTCTATCGCGATCTAGGTTCCAACCGGCAATTCAAAGTGGAAGCAAAACGCGGCGAATGCGCGGCGTAGCCTAGGGACTGTTAACCCTAGGTCGTGTTAGCGATTTAGCTTGATCGGGATAAAGGTTGGGAAGATAAAGTTGGGATGCGACAACGACTGGACTATCCCCGACGATTGATTAACGACGAGATGTGGGAGTTGCTGGAGAAGCATCTGGAGGAGATACGAGACGGGCGCGGCACCAAGCCGGAGCAGAGCCAGCGGGAGTTTTTGGAGGCGGTGCTCTACCTGATACGTACGGGAGATCCGTGGCGCGATCTGCCGCCGCAACTGGGCAACTGGCACAGTGTTTACTGCCGGTTTCGGCGCTGGGAAAAAGCGGGCTATTGGCAGCAACTCTGGCAGCAGTTGAGCCGTCCCGAAGTGCAAAAAGTCTGCGCCTTGTTCGTGGACAGCACCACGGTTCGATCTCATCAGCACGCCGCCGGCGCGCCAAAAAAACGGCTCGTCACAGGCTCTGGGACGCTCTCGCGGCGGCTTGAGCACCAAAATCCATCTGGCCGCCTTGAACGAGAACGTGGCCTCGGCCGCGCTGTTGAGTCCAGGCTCGGAAAGCGACTTCGAGCACTTCCCCGCCGTCTATGAGCAGGCCTGCCGACGGGTCGATGCCCGGGCGGTCGTCACCGACAAGGGTTTTGATAGCAACTCCATTCGCGACCAAATCCGACAGGACCACCGTCGAGTGGTCATCCCCTCGCGCTCCTGCCGCAAGGTGAACCTGCGTTACGACAAAAAACTCTATCGCGAGCGCAACCGCATCGAACGGCTCTTCAACAAACTCAAACACTTTCGCCGCATCGCCACCCGTTACGAGAAGCTGGCCAAGACTTTCCTAGCCTGCGTTCACTTGGCCCTGAGCTTCCTCTGCTTAAGATTATTCGCTAACACGACCTAAAAGGCCGGCGTGGCAGATTGGCTCCTCGTTCCCAAGATGCACTTGGGAACGCACTTGCTGAGGCAATTCCATTGCCGATCCCATCCGCTCACCGACAGAAGTCAGCGCGAAATGGAATTTCGCGGGGCGCAAGAGGCGTTCCCAAGTGCAACTTGGGAACGAGATACCTCTGGAGCGAGAGCGCCTTAGTGTTAACAGGCCCTAGCGTAGTTAGTCGCGACCGTGAGGGCGGGCCACCACCTAACGGCGGCGGCTACAAGTGGTACCTTCGAGTGAGGTGAAAACGATTATATCTTCATTTTGTACTGGACTCGCGCCATAATTATAGTAAATCTATAGACTTAATATGATATTACTGAGCCTTGCCTCTCCCATGGGTGCAGAAATTCTTGTTGCTGACCATCGCCTCTTCTCACCCAAGGAAGCCTGTTCCGGCGTTATGCCGTCAACGACCCAATCTCTCGTTTCAACACAATTTTTTTATCCCACAACAAGCATGAACAACTTTCAGCACTTCTCACATCGACCGCCTTCCAACACAACGCTATTGCACGACCCCTGGCCGCCGGAATTGCCCCTCCACAAAACGCGCAAGCCCAAGTTTGGCCCCATATTTTTTCAGATTCAAAATCTCGCAAGAGTTCGCAGCCCCGAAGGCGTCACGGGTTTGAGAGCCTGATTGATTTTCCAATGAGCAACCCCATCGTCACACCAAGCGAGGGCAACGCGGACAAAAATCACGCCGATGCCCACCAGCGGCACAACGGCTTTATCGTTTTTTGCGAAACGAAGCTGCGTTACGAGAAGGGATTTAAGGCGTGGATTTTCCTGGGCCCGTATCTCCTCGGAGCTTTGGGCTTGGAAATGACAATCGCGGGGCATGCAAAGACCGCGACGGCGCTCGTACCGTGGATCGGATTTCTCGCCTACCTGATTTTATTTCCTTTTGTCTGGCGGCGAATTTTGAAGCTCGTGGAGCTGAAAAAAGCGAAGCCGATTGCGCCATTACGGTAAGCGGCCTCCCGTAAATGGAGTATCGAAGGCCTGAAAATCTATTGGCTTAATATGGATATAAATTATTGCAAATGCGTGCTTTATGAAAACTTTTTTCTTGTCATCACGTTGCCGTTTCTATAAACAACTGCGACCTGACAACAGGAAGCTGCCTATGTCGGGCAGCCTTTTGCTGAATCCGTTTCGTGTCGGATCCCACGTGGGAACGATTGAAACCCTCCCTCCCAAAAGTCTTCACCGGCTTCATGGCGGGGAATCGAAGTTTCCAAAAACCCTGTAAAACGCACCCCAATCATGAGCACGAATCCAAATCCGCAACTGAGCCTGAGCGCCACAGCCGCGCGCAATCTCGCAACCGCAACAGTCACCGTCCCGCAAAACGCGGCGCGGACTCCACGCTGGCTGCACAAGCTTCTCCCTTGGGTCGACGTGGATGGCGGCGTTTATCGCGTCAATCGCCGGAAAGTTCTCGTGAACAAAGCGGGGCTCATTGTGGTCGAGGTCGATGGCAAGAAGGCGCACATCGATCCCAAAAGTCTTCGCGGCATTCCCCTCTTCAGCGGCCTCGATGACGATGCGCTCAAGACCGTCGCCGGGGAATTTACC